>OHDA01000494.1_pt1 | contig 19340 bp, 22 predicted proteins | sample 1566881 | NCBI WGS metagenome assembly OHDA01 (sample SAMEA3879585, study PRJEB24766) | human gut metagenome | biome: human-associated habitat; feature: feces | place: USA | collected 1985/1987
CTAACTCTCTTTTTTGTTTTAACAGCTATAATTATTTTCTGATCTGACCGTTTCCAAATATAATATATTTTGTTGTAGTCAGCGCCTCGAGTCCCATAGGTCCTCTCGCATGAAGCTTCTGTGTGCTGATACCGATCTCAGCCCCGAAACCAAACTCAAAACCGTCTGTAAAACGTGTAGATGCATTCACATATACAGCGGCCGCATCGATCTCATCCTGAAACTTCAACGCATGATTATAATCATTTGTGATGATCGATTCAGAATGTCCTGTATTATATGTATTGATATGTGTGATTGCCTCATCGATGGAATCAACAATCTTTACAGAAATAATTGCATCCAGGTACTCTGTTCCCCAGTCTTCTTCTGTTGCCGGAATAATCTCTGAACTGATTGCCTGTGCTCTCTCTCCGGTAAGTCCGTTTTCTGTAACATCAGCTGGATCGTAGCTGATAATGTAGTGGTGACTTTTGATATCTTCACGTTTCTTATTTTTGTGAAAATGAGCATTTGTCAGTTCACATTCCTTGTCAAAAGACATCGGATCACAGTTCAGTACATCCATATAAAACTCTTTTCGCAGGATGCTTCGACCGGATTCATCTACAATCTTTTTTCCGGTTTTTTCATCATGTTCAAACAGAAGGTAATTAATAGCAGCCGAGTAATTTGCATTTCTGCTTTTAATGTGTTTTACGATTGCCATTCATACCACCTGCCAGTTTCAGTACCTCTTTTCTCAATAGGAATAAGTCCGTGATGCACTGATGGATTTCATTTTCTATAGCACGAGACTGACTGCCACCACTGTTAAAATGCTTGGCAATCTGATTGAGATTCGATCCGATTTTTCCATATTCACTGACCAGTTTTCTGAGATCGTTCATGTCTGCAACAACTTCAATTTGGTGATTGATTTGCTTTTCAAGTAGTAGTTTTCTCACATATTCAGAACGAGAAAGTCCTGTAACGTCAGCGGCTTCATTTAATACTGCCAATTCAATATCCGTTAATTTTAATGTGATGATGTTACTCCTCTTGAGATTCTTTTCTTTCTTCTTAGGTGCCATAGTCCTCCTTCTTTTTTGATAAGACATCTTGGATGTGCGATTACACTTTTTAACCGGCTGTCCCTTCCGGTTATATAAAGTGCTGCGACTATCTTTGATAGAGAGCCAACAGATATCTTTGATGTCTGTACGAGGGTATGGGGAATCGGAATCCCCATCAAGAGACTTACCCGGAGGTATGCCGTAGCCATAAAATGGCGATACGGTAATACCTGGGTGGATCTTGCTCTGTATGTGTACCCCTCTATATAACGAAACGCTGAGAGCCTGTTTTACAGTGGGGTACGACAAAAAAATTTAAAATTTGTCGAAATACGTCAAAAAAGCCCGACAAAACAAATACTTCAACAATCTCCAAAACCAGAAAATACTTCTGATCTTGCAGTGTATCCGTAAATGTTTTGCCGGGCTCTTAGTGATTCCAGTCAGGTTCAGCTCCTTGACAAACTCTTGCTGTCTGGTGCGTTCTTGATGGTTCCTGCCAAATCCAACGCTTACTACAGACAGCTCATTCTATTCTGTTATGATCCCTGATTCATCATCTTTCGGGAATACGTCCGCATCCTAGACTTTAATTGTTCATCTCGGATGTGGATCGGACGAACCGACACCATATCATCCTTTACAAATATCTCCAATGTACTGCGACATTTTTTGCACTCCACTTCTGAATCGCTTTGTGCGCTCTTTTCAATAAATGCTCCGCATACAGAGCAGTGTACATGCCATTTAATAGCACCTGATCCCATATAGGCTTCCTCCTTTAAGCAATAAGTTATTTCTCCATTTATTACTCAACGGACCAAAGGGAAATCAAATCCGCCTTATGAGCATCATGCCATCCATTCCGTAAGTGCCAAAGCTGCACGAACAGCACGATTTTTATTCTGATCAGATCTGCTTTGTCGATCTGTGCATCCTTTTTTATCCTTCCGCCAGCTACCACACACTCTTTCCGGTCTAAAAAATTCCGCTGTGATTCATTAACATGATATTTCAATAGTTTCAAATACATCACCAGTCAGATCACAGATGTCCTGGATCTGAATCTCGGTATCATCAATCCGTAAGTGGACTGATGGATCAAAAAATTCTACGGTTCCAGATAATGTATGGTACTGACCAACGGATGGATTCTTCCATGACTTTTGAAAATAAGTTGCCTGTATCTTCATTCCATATGTCAGTATCCTTAATTTCATATCCAGCTCATTTTTCTTTTCCTCAGATAAATCTCTTTTCGGTTCGTAAATGATTTCCTGTTGCCGGATCGTTTCATCCAGTCCACGAAGTGCCGCAAATGGAGCAAACTGTTTTGCCCTGCGTCCTACATCCATGGGATGTCTCCTGGAAACCGGTCTTGGTAAATATAAATACGGTTGATATGCACTTGCCAGCACTTTTTGCACCTCCTCTAAGCACGGTGACCACCTATTTGCTCATTGCGTTCTCTATAAGTAGAACACTCCAGCAGGTTGGATCCCCGCATGATTGCATTCTTTCCATAACGCTGCTTTACATTCAATACTGCTTCCTGTAAATGCCGTTCCTTATCGGTCTGTTTTGGATCATCAAACAGGCTGTACTGCACATAACTTTCAGGAGTAACCCTGTTCGCACACACCTCGATTCTTCGAATTCCGGTATATCTGTCCGCAATCCTGAGATATAAATCTTCCACTGCATCTATGATCTTTTTGGAACTGTTACTTTCTCTTTCGAGTTTTACGGTTCCTTTGGATGCCTCATGCTCATACCTGTGGTCATAGGCAATCCATAAGGTGAGGGAGCTTGTTACCAGTCCCTTTTCAAACAGATCCAGGACCAGGTTGTCTGTCATTTCCCTTACAATCACAAGTGCTTCGTCAAAAGAATAATTTCGCATCAGCACCTGACCATTTGAAAGGCTGTGTTCCTCCGAATGATAGTTCTTGATGTCACTCATCCGGCATGTTTCATAGCCCCATGCATGATCGATCAACAGCTCTGCATCAATCCCAAACATCTTATACAGCCAGTCTTCGGATCTTAAAGAAGCCATTGCGATATCGCCCATCGTATGAATCCCGTAACCGGCCAGTTTTTTTTCAGTCCGGGATCCAATCCTCCAGAAGTCACTTAATGGTTTATGATCCCATAGCTTCTCTCTGTAAGAGAATTCATCCAGGATTCCAATATGGTCATCCACATGCTTTGCTACGATATCCATTGCGATCTTAGCAAGATACAGATTGGTTCCCACACCAGCAGTTGCAGTGATACCCGTTTCCTCCATGACCGTTTGCATAAGCTTTACCGCCATTTCTTTTGCAGTGAGATGATAAAGCTGCAGATAGTTTGTCGCATCAATAAAACACTCATCGACACTGTACACATGAATATCTTCTTTTGAGACGTACCGCAGATAGATTCCATAGATCTTTGCGGAATAATCCATGTACAGCTGCATCCTCGGCATGGCTGTAATGTACTTCACACAATCCGGTATCTCATGGATCCGGCACCGGTTCTTGATGCCAAGAGACTTCATAGCCGGAGTGATTGCCAAACAGATTGTTGACTTTGATCTGGTCGGATCTGCAACCACCAGGTTTGCTTTAAACGGATCCAGTCCACGTTCTACGCATTCTACAGAAGCATAAAAGGACTTCAGATCAATACAGATAATAGAAGTCTGATCCTGACTCACATTGCCACCTCCCATACGTCTTTCCTCTTTTTGTAACATGTATCCCATTTTGACTGTCAATGACTGTGCATCCTTCCTGTTTTCTTTAAAATATAGGAAATTCATTCCACATATTCATTGACAAAAGAGGAAATATTGTGTATCTTATAGGAAAGATGTTTCCCTTATCTGTGATTCACATTATAGGAGAGATATCTCCCTTTGTCAAGATTAATTTTTAATTTTTAGGAGACACATTTCCCGTTTTGCCTTGAGGCGGCTAATGAAACTTATAAGACAAGGCTTAGAAAGAGGTATGTTTATGACATTCGGTGAAAAAGTAAGATCATTAAGAAAAGAAAAAAAGATGAGTCAGCAGGAACTGGCCAGTATGGTTGGTGTTTCATATAGGACCATTCGATCCTGGGAAGTAGAAGGACGTTTTCCAAAACAAAATGTTCTGTATCAGAAACTGGCAGATGCATTACAGTGTGACGTTTCTTATCTCATGAGTGAGGATGAAGCTTTTATCACAGAAGCATCCGAACAGTTTGGTAACCGTGGTGCCAGACAGGCTCAGCAGATCCTGGAACAGGCTGCAGCTATGTTTGCCGGTGGATCACTGACTGACGAAGATAAAATAGCTTTTATGGATGAGATCCAGAGCCTTTATCTGGATTCCAAAAGACGTGCAAAGAAATTTACACCGAAAAAATATCTGAAAAACCAAGAGGAAAAATAATAGAAGGCGGGATTATTGTACACCTAATCTGTTACCTTATAGTTACAAGGATATTTCTGCCCTTTTTATTTTTTACTTTTGAGGTGATTTATTTGAGAAACACTTACATTTATACAGAAACAAAGAAATTAATCAAGAAATATGGAACCCGAGATCCATTTGAGATCATGGATCAGATGAACATTGTTGTCGGGGAAACTTCCAGATATAAGACACTGAAAGGATATTGTTTTATAAGCTGCAAGACAATCTATGTCATGATCAGCAGTTTCCTTTCAGAAGAAGAAAAGATGATCGTTGCCGCCCATGAATTAGGGCATATCATCCTGCATCGTTCCCAGCTGAAAATGGCTCCAATGCAAGATGATACACTCTACAATATGACGGATAATACAGAATACCAGGCCAATCTGTTTGCTGCCGATCTACTGATTGAAGATGAAGACATTGAAGAGATGGTTCAGAACGAAGACCTGGATTATTTCGGACTCTGCAGTTCATTGAATGCGACTCCGGAACTCATGAGCTTTAAACTATACAGCCTGACAAAACGAGGCCAGGCTTATCATATGCCGATGGAGATTCAGAGTAATTTCCTGGCAAAATAATAAAGGATAAGTGTATTCTACAATAAGAAAACTATAGATTTATCTCACTGAAAGGGGGATTATTTATGTCAAAACATCATATGGAAAAGCTAACCTGCCCTTCCTGCCATCATGATGGAGATTTTGAAGTCTGGGACAGCATTAATACTGTACTGAATCCTGAAATGAAAGAGAAGGTACTTAATCAGTCTATTTTCCTTTATACCTGCCCGAACTGTGGAGAGACCTTTCGTTTAAACTATCCTACACTCTATCACCAGATGGAAGATCTTGTCATGATTTATCTGGTTCCTGAATCAGAAGTAGAGAAGACATATGAAATGTTTTATGGAGAAAATGCTTTGGCTGATTATCGTACCGAAAAGTACTTAAACCGGATTGTGACATCAGCAAATCAGCTCGTTGAAAAGATCCAGATCTTTGATGCTGGTAAGGATGACAGGATATTGGAACTTGTTAAGTTGCTTGCGACAGATTCTATTCTCAAAAATGATCCTGATAAAGAATTTGATGAACTGCGCTTTGCTGTCGACAACGACGGAACAAATATTCTTGTAATCATTAATAAGGGTGAGATCACTGGTGCAGTTGACATTGACAATATGTATGAATTTGCTTCTTCACACTGCGATGATTTCAAGGATCTCCGCAATGATGATGAAATAGTTATCAATAGGGAGTGGATCCTTAACAAACTTGCCGAAGCAGAAAACGAATAGTATATTTGGTGGCTACACCCCCAAGCCCCTGTAGAATAAATAACGCCAGTACTGGATATCAAAAATCCCGCACCGGCGTTATTTATTAAAATATTTTGTTTTTTAATCTTCAACACTCTCTACTGAAACTTCTTTTTTCTTCCTACTTTTACCAGAAATCATCTTGTGTCCTGTATAAATAGCCATAATCATGCAAAGCAAAGAACTTGCTGCAAAGTACTTATGGCCTTCTTTTGATCCCTTATAACCTGTATAAAAAGTTCCAAGCATTGTAATCAGTACACCGATAGACCAATATTTATGTGATTTCATTCAGATACCTCCTGCCGTTTTTCTTAATCATATACCTTTTAAAAGATATATACAAACTTGAATTTTACAAGTAAAATGACCGAAATTATTTATTTGCTATTTCTACGATCATTATGCTCATAGTATTTCATTTTATCTTGATACATCTGTTCATCGATTCTATTCATAAAATCATCTATTGTTTCGTTACTTAGATTAGTTATTGCGTATCCCATAGATGCAGATAACTGATACGGTTTATCGTTCTTTTCATTCTCTGTCACAAAATTCTTTTTAGCAGATTTGATTATTTTTTGTATGAGCTGATCATCTGTTGTATTTAGCATTATAACAAATTCATCACCAGCATATCTTGTTACTACACTATATTCAGAGAACGATTTCCGAAGTAAATCAGCAACAATACACAATGCCAGATCTCCTTCTGCGTGTCCGTAGTTATCGTTAATCTGTTTAAATCCGTTCAGATCAATCATAATACCGGATACCCAGCAGTCCTTTTTATTACAGGCTCGCTTATGTAAAAATTCCAGATACACGCGATTATATAATCCTGTAAGGCAATCTGTAAAAATAATCTCGTTTTTTAGTGCTGTCATTATTCCCGCGACCGATATTGCAATAGATGTCCAGGTGATTGCAATTTCAACGAAAAATGCCTGAATAACTACCCCTAATATAACAGGAATTAGAAATATATGAACTGGAAATAATTTTAAACTGCCATTTTTTTTAACACACTTAACATACAAATACAAGCTGTCCAAAATGTAAAAAGCAGCAAAAATCAGAAAAATAATATATGCGAATCCTCTCTGATACCTACCATCACTCACCGAAAATACCAATGGATAAAAAATATTGATTACTAACAGTACAATAGAAATAAGTCCAATTGTTCGGTAAATATTTCTGCGTATATCAGAAAATGGGATATTCATATGTACCATTATGAATTTAGCCCACAAATATCCAATCATTACATTTCCTAAAAAGAGCCCTGATCCGCTCAGAAAGACCAAAACTTTGATAACTATATTAGAACTGCCAGCAAGATAATAAACGCAACAGTCAGAAATATTGGCAATCCCTATAATTACCATCATTTGCTGTAGAAGTCGCATATCTCTGTCGTACTCCGCTTTTTGTCTGTTAGCGAGATACAACGTTCCAATTAGCAGTATACTAATAATATTTGCTGTAAGTACAGAAAATGAAAGATTCATATCCATAGCAAGTCTCCTTTAAAAATCCCGATTTGCACTTCAAATCGTTTTCTTCATTCTATCACAGCATCGAACCAGGTATCCATGACAATAATAAACTGGCTTGCCCCTTTCCATTCTTGCAGCATTTCATCCAGAGTTTTGTGCTTCACATATTTCTGTACATACACCCAGGTGGCAACACTGCTGGCCTGAGAGATAATTCCTGCTATAATTTTACGCATAGTTTCTTCAAATTCCGCGATTTCTTCTTTTGGAACGATGTCATAGAGATCTGGAATCTGAAAATCTTCCTTCTCACAATTTTCATCCACATCAATTAGATCTGCCGTCACTCTCTTTCTGGATTCCTCAGGTAATTTCAAATATTGCCAGATCATTGAGACCACTTCGGACGGTGTGTCTTTTTTGATTGGTGGTAATTGTATAAAATCATTCTTTTCACTCATTTTCATATCCTCCTCAAGATAAAATAAAGTCAATAATACATTCTCTTGTCATGTCCAGTACAGTACAGTATCTACGAACACTCCTGCAAACAGGATCAGATACAGAATAACACTCAGCGCAAACAGGAATGCAACCTGTACCCAGTCATGGTAACAGTATGCAGTCGCTATAATCAACAAAGTGAATAGAAACCCAAGGATTCCCCTGACAACCGCATAAGTCTGTACTGTCATCTTCACTGCTAGGCCGATCACAAAAAGGATCAGCCATACCGGCAGTAATAATATCTTCCCAGCAAGTTTTAAAATAAACATGTGCACCTCCTATCTTACCAGTCCTGGCATATCATGGTTCACCTCTGCCTGATAATACCCGTTCATCGTTGACGGTGCATTAAACAGGGCTGCTAATAAATATTTCTTGATGTTCTTCACCTTTGTGGTGTTACCACTCATACAGTGTAAGACATACTCGATATGTGAATAGGTCAGCATCAGAAATTTTTTCTTCACCAGTGATGCCGGATACCAGTTGCTGGCAATCAAGATCTTGTCATTTTTACACATCACAGTCTCTACGATCAGGTTCACGATTTCATCTACCTGTCGCATATCGTCATGATGGGTTACTTCCAGTGATTCATAATCAATGGTCTCTTTGACAAGGTTTTCATAAGCCTGATAATCCTCAGAGCGATTATCGCTATCAAATCTTTTCTCATCCACAGATATGATATGATTAGATTTATTATCATTCATTTCAGTATCACTAAGATTAGTATTATTAGGGTTTGAAATGTAAACTTCTTGAAGTTTGTTTTCGGGACTTCTAGAAGTTTGATTTTGGGACTTCATGAAGTTTGAATTGTAAACTTCTGTAGATTCCTCATTTTCCACAGAAGTTTGTTTTTTAAACTTCTTTAATTCCTCTTCAAATTTTTTCTCATCTGTTTTCTCAGGCATAAAGGTTTTCACGTAGATAACGTTCACCTTTCCAAATCCCTGTCTGCGTTTCTCAATCAGACCAATTCCTGTTTCGTCATCCAGTTCTCTCATGGATTTGATGGCTTTATTTCTGCCACAGTTCAGTAATTCCATGATATCTTCGATGGAAAAGTAGATATATGCTCTGTTTTTGTCGTCAAACCACTGATTCTTGATGGAAAGAGACATTCGATCCAACATCAGTCCATATAAAATTTTAGCATCGCTTGATAAATCTTTAAAGTAACTGTCTGTAAATAATGCTTTTGGTATGCGGTAGAAGCTGAACTGATCAGCTTCGGTACCGTAAAAATAATTAAATGTCATTTTTTTCTCCATAATTTCCTCCTTTCATTTTCTGCTAAGAAGTCCTCTTTTTAAACTTCTTTGACTTTGTTTTCTTAGCTTTTTCTATCCTTAACAGGACTGTTCCTGCATCCATTTTTCTAATAATGATTCAATCACCTGCTCCATATCTTTGGCTGTATAATCATCCGGAAAGTACTTTGTCAGTTTCTTTTCTGAGAAAGTAAGAGACCGGGATACTTTCTTTGCCATCACACAGTTATTGAAAATTGATAACATCTGGATCTGATTGATTGGTCCATCATTCAGCTGATTTCTGAGTGCTGCAATCTGTTTTGGCTTGATAAATCCGGTATCGCTGATATATTCGTAAATCCATTCCTGTACTTCCTTGTCGATATAGGAGATATCGACAGCAACCGTGAATTGAAGCTTTTTGTTATCTACCAGATCAAGAAGTTCCGGAATTAACTCTGTCAGTCGAATGTAACGCTGAATCTGTTTATAACTTTCACCTGTCCCATCCGCAATTGCTTCCGTTGTTCTTTTGAACTTTGGGACATTTTGTCCCAAAGTCAAGTCTGTTCGAGAACCTTGGTGTTTCATGGCCTCTTGTTTCATTTTGTAAGCAAAAGCTTTCTCACTCGGCAACAGTTCCTCTCGCTGAATGTTAGCGTCCACCATCGCCACAATGGCATCATCATCCGATAATTCTCTTACGATTGCCGGAATAGTCGTAAGTCCTGCAAGCTGTGCTGCATGCATTCTTCTGTGACCGGATACCATTTCATATTCTTCATTTTCATCCATGCGAAGCAGTACCGGTGTCAGTACTCCATTGATCTTTACACTTTCAACCAGATCCTGCATCTTTTCATCATCCAGCACCTTGAACGGATGATTTTTAAACGGATGGATCTTACTGATTTCTATCTCCATTGCAGATTCTTCATTTACCACACCAAGCAGTTCATCAATACTTGCCAGTTTAATCTTTTCGCCACTTCTATTTTTCATTCTTCAAAACCTCCTGTGTTAAGTTCTTATATGCTTCGGCAACTTTTCCTTTCGGGCAGTGCATGTAGATGCTTTTTCCCTCTGCACTGGTCTCAGCTGCTTTTACAGACATCGGGATCACATTTTCAAATACTTCAATCTGGCTTCCGTAGGTTGTATGTACTCTCGATGCAATGTCTCTTGCGTAATTGGTTCTGAAATCTACCATAGTCAGGAGAATGCCCTCAATCGCCAGTTTCCGGTTCAGTCTTTTCTTTACTGTAAGAATGGTCTTGATCAGCTGCTGAAGTCCTTTAACAGGCAGATATGCGGCCTGTACAGGTATCAGCACAGAATCAGAGGAGACCAGTGCATTGATTGTCATCATACCAAGGCTTGGCATACAGTCGATCAGGATATAATCGTATCGGCATCTTATCGCATCGATATATTCCTTCATGATCATTTCTCTGCTCATAACATTTCCCATCGTTACTTCCAGTGCGGAAAGCTCAATATTTGCCGGAAGAAGATCTACATTTTCCTGGTGATGTAAGATACCATCTTCCAGAGAGATTTCTTCTTCGTTGATGACATCCATCATGATCGTTGCCAATGTGATGCGAAGATCATCCGGTTCCTCATATCCAAGACTTGCTGTTAAACTTCCCTGTGGATCCGCGTCGATCAGCAACACTTTCTTACCTTCTCTTGCCAGTCCAATGCCTACATTTACGGTTGTGGTGGTCTTTCCGACGCCACCTTTCTGGTTTACTACGGATATAACTTTACACATGATTTCTTCCTCCTTTAACTTTCCCATGATTCTTTTTTCCATAATTTCAACAGTGCCAGTATTTCCCGTTTCATCATTGCCGGTGTATAAGAATTTGGAAAATACTTGTGCAACTGCTCGTTTGTGAATGCCACTCTTGTGATCTCACCCTTTTTCACTTCACACATGATTTCTTCCATCTTTTCCAGTGACAACTGCTTTTCTTTACTCAGTTGCCGGATCCTCTGGGCCTGTGAGAGTGATGGGATTGCCTGTGCATACTCCATTGCTACAAGCAGTTCCTTTTGCTCTTTTTCACTTAATGCAGCTATCTCTACAGCCGGACAAAAAGAAATAATCTCATCATCCAGTTTCTGCAGCATTTCCGGTATCAGTTTTGTCAGTGAGATATAACGCTGCACTTGTTTTGGGCTATCACCACAATCCTCGCTGATAATCTCTATCGCCCGCTTTCTTGGTGTTTTGTGGTCAACTTGGCTCTTTTTTCGACCACTTTTTCTTTTTAATACGTCATTCTTCAGTTTGTAAGCAAAAGCTTTTTCACTGTAGCTGATCCGTTCTCTGTGAAGATTGGAATCTACCATGCTTAAAATGGAATCATCTTCACTTAATACCCGGATGATCACCGGTACTTTACGGTATCCCAGTTTCTCCGCAGCATGTTTTCTTCTGTGACCGGATATGATCTCATAGTATCCATCCGGTACCGGTCTGACGATCAGCGGATTTAATATTCCATACTTCTCAATGCTTTCCTGCAGAAGAAACATTTCCTTATCATCTTTCACCTGAAACGGATGCTCTTTGAACGGTCGAAGACGCTCAATCTCAATTTCTATGATTCTTTCTTCGTTTTCTTCTGATTGTCTGTTTGGTTCAGTCATCTTGACTCCTTTCCTCCAGGATTCAGGAAATAAAAAATGCCTGCCTGGAACTTTTATAGATAGTAAAGTTCCAAACAGACATTGCTGTTTGACCATTAGCTGTAGCTAATAGAATTGAATACTGTTTCAGCTAATTTATGTTTGCAGGTTTGGGAGAGATTGTTTCTTTTCCCGCCTTTTCTCTGATTTACATCCCCAAATAAGGGGTGACAACAGAGCGGAACCCAAATGTTAGCTGGACTTCTTAAAACCCATGTTTGCAAACCGGTAATTTTGATTAGCTGTCAGCTAACAAAAATCGGATTGCGTTAGCTGGAAATTGATCATTTTGAATGGAATTTTGTGTCACGAACGTGATTAGAAAATAACAAAAGCGTTCGTTGTCAGCTAATCCAGCTAACATTTTCGAACGCTTTGAAGCCCGTCGCCAAGAGGATTTGAACCTCCGACCCCTCGCTTAGGAGGCGAGTGCTCTATCCAGCTGAGCTATGACGACACATGCCGCAAACCCTTGATTTTACTGGGTTTCTGGGATTTTTCCCTTCGGCCATATATAAGATTATCAACTCTATTTCGAGTTGTCAATCTACAGATTTTTTTGATTTGGTAACATTAGAACGTTCCCCAATTTGGGGAATGCTTTGTTGTCACCATTAGCATTTTTCAGAATAGATTCGAACTGAAAGTTGTTTTTCATTTTTTCCCTTTGGGGAATGCCTCGGCTTTCGCTTAGGAGTTCTAAATGTCCTTTCGCAGCAAGTAGTTTCTAACCTCCTGTAATACTCTCTAACACCTTATAATACAGGAAAAACGTGAGGTCTGTACGGAAGATAGATTCACGAAATATCCTGTACTGGTAACAAAAGTGTTAGCAACATGTTAGCTGGCTCAATTCAGCTAGGAAACCATTTATCAAGATAATACGATACTCTTTTCCTTAATGCAAGGAGTAGACGTTTTGTGTGAAAACATGAAACGTCTATTTTTTATATATGCAATAGCACCAAAACTTTTATTATTATGTATATATCGAAAATCCTATAAAAATTTTGATTTGTGCATGGCTTTTTGCACTTATATCAAGTATAATCAGGATAACGAAAGATATATGCACAGAAAAGAGGGATTGTATGCAGTTAAACAACTATTTAGAATATCTTGAAAAAACAGTAATGGCTTACTCAGATAAAGTAAAACGCCATTTAGTAAAACAATTCATTCAGCACGGAATTGCGACTAAACAAACAGATACTTCGGGACAGTTATACATAGAGGGGCTAGAAACTGTAGATATTTCAGAAAAAACATTGTCCGAACAGCTTGTAACTTGCATTCACCAGAGCAAAAGAGCTGGATATGCTTTAGAAAAATGGGAATTTTTAAAAGATTATAAGTATTCCGTTATTTTTACTTGTAATGATTTTTCATCAACATTAAAAAAAGCAAAGGAAATCATTCCTCTTGAAAATACTTATGAGAATGATTACTTATATACATCTTTCGTAAAACCTGTTGCATACTCTATGGATGGATACTATTTTCTGAAATTTAATTTAGCATATGCAGCTATTCATCCTCTCACACAGGAAGAATTTTTAACCAAATATCCCTTTTTAGTTGTATTTCATGAAAAAGGAGAATTGATAGAATTCCGTTTTGATGTTTTAAAAAGGGTCTTTTTATCCGACAAAAAAGAACCGACTATATATTCCAACTTAATTGCAGAAATGTCTGATTATTTTAAAGAACATTTTGAGTGCGATTTGATTCCACTAAATTTAGACTTTATGGTTAATGTATGCAAACGTGATGAAAATGTAAAACTTATTGCTCAATCCATGAAATTACCTAATGGTGGAAACGCACAACTGGATGTTGGTAACAATCAAGAATATATATTACCATTTATCGGTGAACTACGCTCACTATTAAATGACAATCAGGCTGAATTAGAGAAAGTACCTGATTTCAGAGAAGCCTTAGAACAATTTATGTTTGAAATGGAAGAAATGTCCGATTATCCTTGGATTGAATTATTATGGGAAAACGAAATAAAAACACGAAGTAACCGTGTTAAGTTCGTTTTCAATTACATGAATAAATCTTATTGCTTAATACAATATTACTATAGTAATGTGCTAATTGGAATGGAGCGAATGAATTATGTTATCGAATACATTGTCAATCATAGAAATGACGATACAACGCAAAATGAATAAAAATATAGATAGCATTGCCTTAACTAATTTTTTCAAGAATTATAGAAAAAATATGTGGATTTATCCTGGCGTTTTGAAAAGAAAATTTTCCTTATCTATTCCTGAAATCTATGATTTTTTATCTGAATTGGAAAAGCAAGGAATTTTGCAAAGTTATTATGAATTATATTGTAGTAATTGCCAAAAATCTATGGGGACAGTACGTTTGTTTAATGAGTTACCAGAAACTTTTGAATGTGAACTCTGCCATAGCGAACTTTCCTCAATAGAAAATTCATTTTTAATATATATGGTGGTACGTGATGATTGATATTATGCCAGATGATAAAGAAATTTCTAAGGCATTAAATGTCCTTAATAATATATCTGATAAATTAAGATATGAAAAAATTTGTGAAATTAGTGAAGCCCAAAAAAACACTTATAAAAAATTACTTGAAAAATTCAAACAGCTTCATGACATTTCCCCTACAGATAATGCCCCTAAAAATTTACATAACTTAAAAGGCGAAGCTTTAGAAAATTTAGTTTCTTATCTCTTAACTATCTCTGGAAATATTTTTAATGTAGATAGAAACTTACGAACTTCAACGAATGAAATAGACCAAATCGTTACTTTAACTCCTCAAGGAAAAGTTTTGTTGACATATCATCTGATTGACCCGAAACTTGATACCTTTCTAGGAGAATGCAAAAATTACGACAAAGCCGTTAGTGTTACATACATAGGAAAATTTTGTAGTTTGCTTTTAACAAACAACATAAAAATAGGCATTTTATTTTCGTATTATGGTACTAGCGGAACTGGATGGAGTAATGGTGCTGGACTAATAAAAAAATTTTATCTCCATAAGGAGAAATTGGAAGATAAATATTGCATTATTGATTTCTCTATAAAAGAATTTGAAGCAATCCTTAACGGTAAAAACCTATTACAAATTATAGATGAACAGTTGAAATCTTTACAATTTGACACTGATTATTCCCGTTATCTTTCAAAACATCCAGCAGAAGACTAAAAAGTTAATAAGCAGTTTCCTTATAGACGTTCAAAACTGAGCGTCTATTTTTTTACCCTAAAACCAGAAAGGATGTGATACCACGAAGAAATCACCACCGCTGGAGCGTTCCCCTCCGCTTCCAGACCAGAACCCGAAACCACCCCATCAAGCACAATATTCAGAAAGGACAGGTACATCTATATGGAATTAAAATTCGTTATCCCCAACATGGAAAAGACATTCGGCAACTTGGAGTTTGCCGGAGAAGACAAAACAGAACAGCGAAGAATCAACGGACGCATGGCGGTACTTTCTCGCAGCTTCAACCTTTATTCGGACGTACAGAGGGCGGATGATATTGTAGTTATCCTCCCTGCCGAAGCCGGAGAGAAGCATTTTGACTTTGAGGAACGTGTGAAACTCATCAATCCCCGTATCACCGCAGAGGGCTATAAAATCGGCACAAGGGGCTTTACCAACTACATTTTACACGCTGACGATATGGTAAAAGCGTAAGGAAAAGGAGGACATCAGACTATGAGATTAGCAAACGGAATCGTGATTGACAAGGAAGCAACATTCGGGGCATTGAAATTTTCTGCCCTCCGCCGTGAGGTTCACCTCCAGAATGAAGACGGCTCGGTATCAGAAGAAATCAAGGAGCGTACCTATGACTTAAAATCCAGAGGACAGGGGCGTATGATTCAGGTTTCTATCCCTGCCAGCGTGCCGTTAAAGGAGTTCGATTACAACGCAGAGGTAGAACTTATCAATCCTGTGGCAGATACCGTGGCAACGGCTACCTTTCAGGGAGCAGAGGTGGACTGGTACATCAAGGCGGATGATATTGTCCTGAAAAAAGGAACTACCATGAATCCTCAGCCGCCGAAGAAAGACGCTCCCCCTGTAAAATAACAGGAATATAAGAAGAAAGCGAAAGGAGGATTGTTCCCATGAAGCAGCTTTTCCCCCGTGGAAAACGTATCCGTCCCACGGATAAAGACCTTGTGTTCCATACTGCCCTTGCCGCCCTGTTCCCTGTCTTCCTGCTGGTTGTCCTGCTGTTTCATATCCGGCAGATTGCCAGAACCAACTGGCAGGAAGTGTCCCTCTCCCAGATAACACAGGACGTAAATCTCCCTTACCTGTTATTCAGCATGGGCGTGGCAGGGCTGGTGTATCTTGCAGCCGTTCTTCTGTTCTGGCGATACCGCAGGGATGAAGTAAAGCAGCTCATCCACCGCCAAAAGCTGGCAAGGATGGTGTTGGAAAACAAGTGGTATGAATCGGAACAGAGAAAGGAAGACGCTTTTTTCAAGGACTTGTCTTCCAGCCGTTCCAAAGAAACCATCACTTATTTTCCCAAAATCTACTACCGGATGAAACAGGGCTTGCTCCATATCCGTGTGGAAATCACCTTGGGGAAATATCAGGAACAGCTCTTAAACTTGGAAAAAAAGCTGGAAAGCGGCTTGTACTGTGAGCTGACGGATAAGGAATTAAAGGATTCCTATGTGGAGTACACCCTGCTCTATGATACCATTGCCAACCGTATCTCCATTGAGGATGTACAGGCAAAGGACGGCAGGCTCCGGCTCATGGAAAATGTCTGGTGGGAGTATGACAAGCTCCCCCATATGCTCATTGCCGGAGGAACCGGCGGCGGAAAGACCTACTTTATCCTGACCCTCATTGAAGCCCTGCTCCGCACCAACGCCGTCCTGTTCGTGCTAGACCCGAAGAACGCCGACCTTGCGGATTTACAGGCGGTTATGCCGGATGTGCACTACAAAAAGGAGGATATGCTCGCCTGCATTGACCGTTTCTATGAGGAAATGATGAAACGCAGCGAAAACATGAAGCTCATGGAGAATTACCGGACAGGGGAAAACTATGCTTACTTGGGACTTCCGGCAAATTTCCTTATCTTTGATGAATATGTGGCATTTATGGAAATGCTCGGCACAAAGGAAAATGCCGCTGTCCTCAACAAGTTAAAACAAATCGTTATGCTTGGGCGGCAGGCTGGCTTCTCCCTGATTCTCGCCTGCCAGCGTCCGGACGCAAAGTATCTGGGGGATGGAATCCGTGACCAGTTCAATTTCCGTGTGGCTCTGGGGCGGATGTCGGAAATGGGCTATGGGATGATGTTCGGGGAAACCACAAAGGATTTCTTCCTAAAGCAGATAAAAGGGCGTGGCTATGTGGATGTGGGAACCAGCGTTATCTCGGAGTTTTACACGCCCCTTGTGCCAAAAGGACACGATTTCCTCAAAGAAATAAAAAAACTGATAGACAGCAGGCAGGAAGTGCAGGCGGCGTGCGAAGCGAAAGCCGCAGAAGCGGACTGACCTGCTGTGGCTGGTGTGCCGTAAGGCACGCCAGCATAACCCCCTCGTATCTAACAGAGGGGTACAAATCGACAGGCAACAACCAAACAACAGGGCAGAATCCCACGGTACACAAGGGATTTTCCCCATATCCGGCGTATGTCAACAAGGCTCTGAAAGTTGACATACGCTTTTTTTAGACAGGAGGGATTTTCACTGAATGAAGAAACATGGGTACGGGACATTAAAGAGAAACGGGAAAGTTACGGTATCTCACAACAGAAACTTGCCCTAGCTGCCGGAATCACCCGTCCGTACCTGAGCGATATTGAAACGGGCAAGGCTCACCCGTCCGAAGCATTACAGGAAGCCATCACGGAAGCTCTGGAACGCTTCAATCCAGACGCTCCCCTTGAAATGCTCTTTGATTATGTGCGGATTCGTTTTCCCACTACGGATGTGAAGCATATCGTGGAAGACGTGCTTCGGCTAAAGTTGCCCTACTTTATCCATGAAGACTACGGCTTCTACTCGTACACGGAGCATTACTATCTGGGTGATATTTTCGTTCTGGTATCGCCGGAACTGGAAAAAGGGGTGCTGCTGGAACTGAAAGGGCGTGGCTGCCGCCAGTTTGAAAGCTATCTGCTGGCACAGGAACGGAGCTGGTATGAGTTTTTCATGGATGTTCTCATGGAGGACGGCGTGATGAAGCGGCTTGACCTCGCTATCAATGACAAAACGGGAATCCTGAACATTCCCCATCTGACAGAGAAGTGCCGGAATGAGGAATGTATCTCGGTCTTCCGCAGCTTCAAAAGCTACCGCAGCGGCGAACTGGTACGGCGTGAGGAAAAAGAATGTATGGGGAACACCCTGTATATCGGCTCCCTCCAGAGTGAGGTGTACTTCTGCATTTACGAAAAAGACTATGAGCAGTACAAAAAGCATGATATTCCCATTGCGGACGCAGAGGTAAAGAACCGTTTTGAAATCCGGCTGAAAAATGAGCGTGCCTTTTACGCCATCCGTGACCTGTTAGAACATGACAATCCAGAACGGACAGCCTTTCAAATCATCAACCGCTATGTCCGGTTCGTGGACAGGGACGATACGAAGCCCCGTTCTGACTGGCGTATCAATGAGGAATGGGCGTGGTTTATGGGGGAACACAAAGGAAGCCTGAAACTGACAACGAAACCGGAACCATATTCCTTTGAACGTACCCTGCACTGGCTCTCCCATCAGGTAGCCCCCACGTTAAAGCTGGCTCTCCGTCTGGATAAGATGAACCACACCCAGATTGTCCATGACATCATCACCCATGCCAAACTGACGGAGAAGCACGAAAAAATCCTGAAGCAGCAAGCCGCCGCTGCAAAGGAGGTGGTGGTTTAACGGCGGCAATCTTGGAACCTAAGAAATCTTACAGGAAAGAAAGGAGCTTTTATGAATTTCGGACAGAATCTTTACAACTGGTTTTTATCCAACGCCCAGTCCCTTGTACTGCTGGCAATCGTGGTGATTGGACTGTACCTCGGATTTAAGAGGGAATTTTCCAAACTTATCGGCTTTCTGGTGGTGTCCCTTGTAGCGGTCGGTCTGGTCTTCAATGCGGACGGTGTAAAGGACATCTTACTGGAACTGTTCAATAAGATTATCGGTGCATAGGAAACCCTTGTTACACTTCCGTTATGGAGCAAGCTCTGATTGCTTCATAGCGGAAGTCCACTAGGGGCTTGTGGAGCGTAACTCCCCAAAAACAAATTGTATCTATATTTTAAATGTGTTATAATTTCAAAAAATTTAGAAAGAGGTAATCACATTGAAATATAGAATAAATAGTATAAGTGTTCCTTTTGGTGGCATATCTTGGGAACAGTACACAACTGAAAAAGATAGAATTGAATATTTGTTTTTTTATTTAGAGTCAAAACGCATATTAACAAATCCGATTGAAATGGAATTACCAGACCAATGCGTACATTCAGTATTGGAAATAAAAGCTGAATTAGTTAATATAGCCA
>OHDA01000504.1_pt1 | contig 19104 bp, 12 predicted proteins | sample 1566881 | NCBI WGS metagenome assembly OHDA01 (sample SAMEA3879585, study PRJEB24766) | human gut metagenome | biome: human-associated habitat; feature: feces | place: USA | collected 1985/1987
CCCTGACCGACCTGCTGGAAGAGGTGCCCATCGACAGCGCACGCTTCCTGTTCAACATGCACGATGCAGGCAGCGGCATCGACTTTGACCTGGATCAGGCCGTCAAGACCGACAACGACAACCCCGTGTACTATGTCCAGTACGCACACGCCCGCATCTGCTCTATCCTCAAGAAGATGGAGAGCGAGGGCGTAGCCTTTGCCGGTGCCGAGCAGGTGGATGCCACCCTGCTGACCGACCCCAGCGAGATGGACCTGATCCGGATGCTGGCCGCCTTCCCGCAGGAGATCGTTATGGCTGCCGAGAAGTACGACCCCAGCCGCATCAACCGCTTTGTCATTGATCTGGCAAGCGCCTTCCACCGCTTCTACGGCAACTGCCGCATCCAGGGTGCAGATCCCGCCGTGCAGCAGGCCCGCCTGGCCCTGTGCATCGGTGTGAAGAACGTTATCTTCAATGTGCTGACCATGTTCAAGATCAACGTCCCCGAAAAAATGTAAAAGAGAGTGAGAAGGGGCTGTTGCAAAACAGTGCCAACGAAAAGATGAGATAGACTTCCCCGAAAGGGGGTGCCTATCTCATTTTTTTATTGTATGCTGAGCCTTCCATGAACCTGCTGCAATAGGCTCCAGGAAAGCTCTGCACGTACCAATCACTCCTCCAATGCCCGTGAATCCCTGATTGGGAAGTGCGCAAAAGCTCATATATATCACAGAACTCGGTTCTTTTTGTATCTTCCGTATAAAAAAATTCTCAGTTTTTGTGTTCTCTCACAAAGCATGTCCCATTATATTGACTTTATATTTTCATCTACTGTAAAATATTTTGTGTAAAGCGTCATATTCATTCGCATTATGACGCACATCGGACAAGTCTTTTACGAAATGCAAAGGAGGATTTTCTTATGAAAAAGCGTCTACTCAGCTTATTTCTGACATTCAGTATGCTGCTGACCTTTTTCCCTGTGGGCACTGTCACTGTTTTTGCAAGCGATTCCTCTATGGCATATACAGATGGTTCTTATCAGTTTATCCTCAATGCTGACAATACTGCAACAATAACCAAATATACGGGCAATGAACATAGGATCACGATCCCTGCTCAGGTAACACATGGTGCTTACATATATCCTGTATCAAAAATCGGAGACCGGGTATTCTACAATTACAAGTACGTCCTGACAAGTGTCCAGATCCCCGACACTGTAACAGAAATTGGCAGCAATGCTTTTTATAATTGCACCTCACTGAAAAGCGTTACTATTCAGGACAATAAACCATCCTGCGTGAAAAAGATTGGCCGCCAGGCCTTTATGTTTTGCAGCGAATTGACAGATATTTCCATTCTTGATTCTGTAACAGAGATCGGTTCAGAATCTTTTCATCAATGCGAAAAATTAGATACTGTCACCATTCCAGAGGGTGTAACATCCATTGCAAAAGGCATGTTCCGTTATTGTTACAGCTTGCACACCGTTACTCTTCCAGACAGCGTAACTGCCATTGAAGAGCGGGCTTTTACCGGAACTGCATTGACTCAAATTCATATTCCTGCCAATGTGACACGGATCGGAACCGATGCATTTTCCGAATGTTTCGCTCTCTCAACGATCACATCAGACAGCGAAAGCTATCCGGCAATAGACAATGTGTTGTACGAAAAAGCAGCAAATGGCGATTACGCCTTAATCCGTTATCCTTCTCAAAGGGAAGATCCTGCTTTCAAAACACCCAATGCTGTGGCAAGAATTGGAACTCATGCTTTTGACTGTTGTTTGTATCTGGCCTCTGTTAAAATGCCAGACTCCGTGGTCTCTATTGGAACCGGTGTCTTTATGAATTGTCCAGCTCTGCAAGACATTGAATTTTCATGCAGGATAACGGAACTTCCGGAATCGGTTTTTGCAGGTTGTATCAGTTTAAAGAGCATCGATATCCCGGAGGGTATCACACAGATCCTCGATGATGCTTTTGCTGGCTGCGAGCAGCTCGAACGGATTGCGATTCCCAGCAGTGTAACAAAAATTTCCGAGTATGCATTTTCCAATTGCACAGCATTGAATAACATAGAGTATTCAGGCTCTCGTTCTCAATGGAACGCTATTTTCACGGATTCCAGCCTACAAGATCTCCCTGTAGCACCTGGTTCTATTGATGTTACGGTAACCAGCGACATCCGTTCCGTTACTGCCAAAGTTGATGGCAGCAGCGTTCCCATCAACGATGGCAAATTCATTGTCACGATTGGTAAAACAGTGGAATTGACCGTCAGCGATCCTCAATACAGAGATCGTTATACCTGGGCAGGGGGCAGCGGCACTGTGAGTGCAGACAATACCACCTATACTTTTGTTGCAGGTCAGGATGATACAGCCGTAACTCTGACCACCGTCGAACACACAAATTATGACACCGGTGATTTCATCATCAGCGGTCTAGCGGACTATTCCTATGGGGACAATATCGATATCAGGATCGAGCCCAAGGATACACGCATCACAGATTACATTGTAAGATATGTCAGGAACGCAGGCACCTCAAACGAAGAAGAATTCAATGAGCTTCCAAAAGATGCCGGAATATACACCCTGCGAATCATTCAGGGTGATACCGTCCGAATCGACATTCCGGAAAAGATCACGATCCACCCCGTTACCATCACCAATGATACTTTCCAGAACGAACTCGCTGTCACCCTTCCAGCGGATGCTGTGGAAGAGGAAGGCAATGATCATACGGCCACAGTGACTGTCCGAGCGGACAGCAGGCTGAATACTCTTTTGCAATCTGACGAGATCAAACTTGAGCTTGTCTATCTCAACGATATGGGAGAAGAAGTCGTTGCCCCCACAAAAGCAGGCAGGTATACCGTAAAGGTAAAGATCCATTCCAATAGTCCCAATCTGCTTCCTGCCATCGTGGACGGAGGCACGTTTGAAATTCGCCAAAAAGCTGCTCCCATTGTTCCCACTGCAGAGCTTTATCCCCTGACCATTAAGAATGCTGCCGTTCTCATTGAGCATGATGGCGAAGAGATCCATGCTGGGAGAAACGAGATTGGTGATCTGGTTGCAAAGGTGCCTGAAAACGCCAGTGTAACTGTCACCTACATCAGCCAGAGCGATGCCATTGCGTTCGATCAATGGTTGGTCAGCGGTTTGGACGATTCGACCGATGTCAAACAAAATCCATTGCGCTTTCAAATGCCCGCAGGTGAAAAGGGTGTAACAATGGAAGCCATGACAAAAGATGCTTCCATCGAAGATGGTGGTTCTGGCATTCTGGACACCGTTATGGTCATTGGTGCTGCCGCCGTATTGACATGGCAGGGCTGCCGAATCGGCACGGAGCTTTATCTGAAACGTATTCTCCCCGATGGCGCAGCGATCCCCGCCAATGCCACCGAACTTGCCGAACTGGTGTGGGTTGATGCCGGCAAGCCTGCTCCCGCTGCTGCGTTGGACAACGATGCCACCAATGCACAGAGGGCTCTCGCCTGGGCTTCTGAGAACCAGCTGCTTCCTTCCAATAAAACTGCAGATGCTTCTGTAAGTTACTGGGAAGTGATCCAGATCTGGCGCAAGGCGCAGACACTCAAGAACTAACCCCTGGCAGGCAGAAAGCCCCCTGACGATTACACTGTCAAGGGGGCTTCCTGCTGTTTATTGGTAAACCCAATAGAGTGTTCACGATCTTCTTCGTCTTTTTATGATGTACACCACCGGCCTGAAAGTCATGGGCACCTTCTCTTTTTACCGCTTCGCGTGGCGCTCGCCCATGGGGATGACATCACAAAAGACGCACCGGCTCTTGGTGGAAAGGGCCACATCCTTGTGGTAGCAGCCAAAGAACCACTTTTCGTAGGTCAGCTTCAGCAGAACCTTATCAAGAAACAGGTGCAGGCGGTTGGATTCGCCCACCGCGAGGGAAGTAAAATCAAGGAATCTGCTTGGGGCATCGTGGGTCAGCACATAATCTACCTGCCAGCCGTTTGCTTCGAGATTGGCCTCACAGGCGGCGTATTCCTCATCGCTGGGCATCTCCTGCGGCCACCAGTTGTATCCGGCCTCCCGCTCTTCCTTGTCGGGGCTCTCGGTGCCGCCGAAGCAGAGATATTTCTTTCCCTCCAGCTCCAGCACGCTGCCACGGCAGACATGGTACACATTGCCGCCCAAAGCCTGGACCCTGCCGCCAAACCGCTCCTCGACGGGGTACTGGGCCAGCAGGTCGTAATTCTCGTGGGCACCATCAAGGAAAAGCAGGGTATAGGGGCGCTTGCGCAGCCAGTCGAGCTTTTTCTGTTCCTCCTTGCTGCCGTCCCACACAAAGCCAAAGTCGCCCAGTACCACCACGGTATCCCGTTTGCCCAGCCAGCGCAGCTTGCCGTGCTTGAAGCGGTCGATGTCGCCGTGGGTGTCGCCTGTCAGATATACCATAGTCCCCTCCTGCCGCTTTGTGAAACCGTGGCAAAACCCTTGTCTCTGCGCGGCAAACCTGTTATTATTAAAGGAGCGAATCTTTGTTCGCCATTCTTTGTCATTTCCGGGCGCAGCGCCCGTATTTTATATATTATCGCTTTTTGAAGGAATTGTCCACATGAAACGTATTTTTGCACTGCTTTTATCCCTTGCCGTCCTGTTCAGCTGCCTTGCCGTGACGGCCGGAGCCATGTTCGACCCCAGCACGGTCTACGATGTCAAGGCCCAGAGCGCCTATATCGTGAACACCGACACCAACATCATCGTCTATGAAAAAGACAGCGAGAAGCAGGTGTCCGCCGGGGGCCTGACGAAATATATGACCATTGCGCTGGTGCTGACCAACTATGCCGACCAGCTGGACAGCACGTTCACGATGCCCTTTGCCATCTCGGACTATGTCCACAACTCCGACAATGCCGACATGCGCTCGGGCGAGACCTTTACCTACCGGGAAGCTCTTTACGCCATGGTGACGCGCAACGCCAATGAGGCCGCCATGGGTCTGGCCTACGAGCTCTCGGGCGGCGACTTGGCGGGCTGGGTGAGCCAGATGAACACCCTCTCCCAGCGCATTGGCACCACCAACAGCACCTGGACAGATGCCTGCGGGCTGGACAGCAGCAACACCACCACTGCCGTGGACATGTACCTGATCCTGCGCTACCTGATGAGCTTTGATGCCTTCAAGGAGATCTCCGCTGCCCCCACCTTCACGATGCCGGCCAAGGAAAAGCATGCCAAGAGCTTTGTGCTGCTGAGCCAGAACGTGGCCCTGAACAAGACCAGCGGCGGCAGGTTCTACCGCAGCGCCATGCAGGGCGGCATGTGCGACGTGATGGCCTACAAGAACGACAGCGGCGATCAGAGCTATGTCTCGTGGGCCAACAAGGACGGGGCCACCTACATCTTCTGCATCATGCAAAGCCCCGACACCTGCGATGATTACGGCTATTCCAACCGCCGCCCGGCGCTGTACGAGACCACCAAGCTCATCGACTGGGTGTTCGAGAGCTTTTCCATCCAGGCCGCACTGGACACCGATCAGGCGCTGGCGGAGATCCCGGTCAAATACTCCTCCGATACCGACACCCTGCAGCTCTATCCCGCCGACAGCATGATGACCCTGCTGCCCTCCACGGGGGATGGCTCGGTGACGCAGAAATATTTCCACCTGCCCGATTACGCCACGGCCCCCATCCAGCAGGGCGACGTGGTGGGCACTGTGGAGCTCAAGCTGGCAGGCGAGACCATCGGCGTGGTGAACCTCATTGCCGGGCAGGATGTCCACCAGAACGCATTGCTTTTCACAGTCTCCAAGGTACAGGCCTTCTTCCACAGCCTGTATCTCAAGGTGGTCATCGTCCTCTCCCTGCTCACTCTGGCGGTCTACGGCCTGTGGGTGTTCATCAACCTGTGGAACGGGCGCAGACCGAACCGAAAGATCCATAGAAGATAAACCCCACCGTCATCCCTACGGGATGCCACCGCCCCTGGTAGGGGCGGCCTTGGCAAAACTGGACAGCTTTACGCCATGCCAAGGGCCCCACTATTAGGGGGGCTGTCACGCGAAGCGTGACTGAGGGGTTTCGCCACCGATTGCAAAGAAGCTCCACCTTCACGGCGGAGCTTCTTTCTATTTCTTAGTCGATCGTCGTTTTTGTCCTGCCAATGCCGATCACAGCCGTCGTGATCTTTTTCCAGCTGTTGCAGCCGCACACGCCGTCCACCGTCAGGCTGGTGCGGCGCTGGTAGCCCCTCAGGGCTTCCTCGGTGCGGGTGCCGAACAGGCCGTCGATGCGGCTGCCGGTCTGGTAGCCCAGAGTGGAAAGTGCGTCCTGCAGGATCATCACATAGCAGCCCCGGCTCCCACGCCGCAGGGTGGGGTAGCCCGCTGTGGTGCCGCTGCAGGCCGGGGTGCCGTAGCGGCGGTCAAAGTGCACCCAGGTGGGGGTCTGGCTCAGCGGCTCCACATAGCCCCATGCTCCGGTGGACCGGGCAGCCCTATAGATGGCTGTGCGCTGGCTCTGGGTCAGGCTCTGGCCCACATCAAAGGCCACGCCGGCGTAATGCTGGCTGCGGGTGCCGTGACCGCCCTCCCAGATGCGGCGGAAGGCATACCCCACCGGGATGCCCCTGCCGTATTTGCGGCGGGTCAGGTTCCACGCCTCCATGGCGGCAATGGTGGTCCACAGGGTAGGGCTGGACGATTTGCCCCGGAACTCCCGCAGCCGCAGGGTGGTCAGGGTGCTGTAAGGCATGGGGTCGTTCTCGTTCAGGTTTGCGTAGGTGTACACCTTGTTTTCGTAGGCGTCATAGATCAAAAGGCGTGCCATCCCTCATTCCTCCTTCTCGCAGCCGCAGGGGTCGGTGCACTGGGCTTGCAAAGCGTGCCATGTTTCCCGGTACACGATGCCGTTTACCGGGTGCAGCCCCGCCTGCTGCTGGACAGCCCGCACGGCGGCGGCGTCTGCCGCGCCAAAGCGGTTGTTGTCGGCCACATAGTCCTCGCCGCAGGAAAGCTGTGCCCGGCGGTTGAGCCAGCGCTCCACCTGTCCCACCTCCTGCCCGGCGCTGCCCTCGGCGATGGCGCGTCCCGGGTAAGCGGTGCCGGGAGGGGTGTCCCGGTCGGGGTTCGGGGCGTGAGCAGCCAGCTGCAAGCTCAGCGCTTCCACCGCCGTCCATGTGTCGGCATCGGCAATGCCGGTCTGCTCCAGCCCCAGCAGCTGCTGGGCGCTGCGGGTGGCGGCGGCAGTCTCATCGGTATAACGGTCAGTAAGGGGCGGAGCTTCCACGCTGGAAAAATAATAGGCGATGCGCTGTAAAAGCAGATTGTAGTACAGCACGGTATCACCGCTGCTGCCCACCGTCAGCGGGGTGCCGGGGTAAGGCAGACGCTTTAAGGTGACCACCGGGCCGGAGGAGCGCAGCTGGCTGGCGCGGCCATAGAGAGAGTTCCATGTGGTGCGCCCCACCACGCCGTCCACGGTAAGCCCCGCAAACCGCTGGTACGCCCGCACCGCCCGCTCGGTATCCGCGCCAAACTTTCCGTCAATGCTTACCGGCGGGATGCTGCTTTCGTAGGCGCTCATGAGGTAGAGGTAAAATTGCAGTTCCCGCACCGCCGTGCCGGTGGAGCCGCTGCGCAGCACGCCCGGGTACTCGCCGGGGCGCAGGGAAGAGGAGAGCAGCCGGTTGGCGATATCGTTGTACACCTCGTACAGCTTTTGCCATGTGGTGCGCCCCACCACCCCGTCTGCCGTCAGCCCGAAGTAGCGCTGGAACCGCCGCACCGCCGATGCCGTGCCCGCGCCGAATTTTCCGTCCACGGTCACGCTTTCAAGGCTTGTGTATACCGTGCGGGCGATCTTCAGCCAGAACTGCACCAGCCGCACATTCTGCCCGGCAGACCCCTCCCGCAGCGGCGTGCCGGGGTAGGCGTTGGGGGTGCCGTTGTCGGACTGAATGCTCAAAAACTCGTCGTACAGCTCCTTCCAAGTGGTCTGCCCCACTATGCCGTCTACGGTAAGGCCGTATTTGCGCTGGAAAGCACGCACCGCATTGGCGGTGGCAGTGCCGTATACGCCGTCTACCGTTACGGCGGGGATGGCGCTGTCGTACTGCGCCAGCGTGTTCAGCCAGAACTGTACCTGCTCCACCGCGCTGCCGGAAGCACCGGTGCTCAGCACCGTACCGTTCCATGTGCCGTTGGACAGGGTGCCGGTGGAAGTCTCGCCCTCGCTGGTCAGCTCGGCGAGATCTTTTACCGATACATAGATATAGCTGATCTTGTACCATGTCTGCCGCCCCACTACGCCGTCGGCGGTCAGGTTGAACTGCTTCTGGAACGCCCGCACCGTGGCGGCCATCCGGCTGCCGAATACGCCGTCTACCGTCAGCTTTCCAAGGAAGGGATAGTCCTTGGTAATGCGGTTCAGCTGCCGTTGCAGGGTGAACACCGCCGCGCCGCGGCTGCCCTGCTGCAGCGGCGTGCCGGGGTAGCTCTGCGGGATGGAGCGGATATTTTTGGTGCGCACGATCTCGATGCTGCTGCCGTAGTAGTAGCGTAAGATCTGCAATGCGCTGCGCCCGTTGTTGGCAAGTGTCACCGTGCCCCACTGCTTGAGCCCCGGGCAGGTGACCGACTTGCCGTCGCAGTACTCGGAATAATAGGGGTTCACCGTGCCGCTTTTGCGCAGGTAGGTGTTGAAGATATCGTCCGTGATGCGCACCATCACCTCGAACACCGTGCGCCCATGGACGTAGTACTGGTCGTAGCTGGTGGAGTTGGTGATGTTGAAGGTGTAGCCCTTGCTGGGGTACCACTCGGTGTAGATACGGTTCAGCGCCAGCGAGATCTGGCAGTGGATGTTTGCCCGCAGTGCCTGCTCCGGCCACGGGGAACACCATAAACCAACGGACGAAATAAATGCTGCATCGTGTATTTTGCAGCGTATAAAAAGCGGCTGCTGCACAAAATGCTGTGCAACAGCCGCTTTTTGGGAGCTGATGAAACGCTTACGCTTCCGTTTCGGTCTCTTCCTCAGGCTTTGCTTCGGAATGCCGCCGACGGAACCAGTCGGCGGGGATGCCGCTCTGGGCAGGGGTAAGATCCGGCGCGGGGTGACCGTCCGGCAGGTGCGCACCGAAGGCCGGAACAAAAAAGAACTTGCGCACGATGAAGATCAGCGCGATCGCGCCAACGCTGAGCAGATTCTCCACGGCGGAATCGTGTCCCACCACCAGATGGCGGGCAATGGCGTACAACAGCACCTCAAGGCTGCTGCCGGGGCTGTGCTTGGCCAGCATCTTGATAAACTCGATGCCGATCACGATATCCAGACTGCGCTCCAGAAAGGTGCGGATCTCTGCTTCGTTGCCGTCGAACAGCAGGCCGGGCATCCAGCGGATGAGCGGCACAACACTGAACAGCAGACCGATCAGCACTAAGCCGGACAACAGCACCTCCAGCAGACTGGAAGCCTGAATAATGCGGTTGCGCAGGGAGGTGCGCCAGTGGCTTTCTACCGGGTGAGAGGGGTGTTCCATAGTAAGACCTTCCTTTCGGCATTCTGCTGCATAAAGATCGACAAAATCCTGCCTTTATTGTAGCAGACGAGAGAAGGTCTGTCAATTTCAATCCACGATGGTGACGGTGGTCTGCGGGCCGACGGCCACATAGCCGGACTTTTTGATGCAGTCCTGCCCGGCGTCGGTGTCCAGCCAGTCGTACAGACGGCGCTCCGGGCTGTCGGCGGCGGCATCCGGGTGGATGACAGCGTAGAAATCGTTGCAAAGGGGGTAGCTGCCGTCGGCAAGGGTGTCGTTACTGGGGGTCACACCGTCCACCGTCAGCAGCCGCAGACCGGGCTTAGAGTACATCTGGTCGATGTAGTAATATACGGAAAAGCCGATGGCATTGGCGCTGTTGTTGTAATCGGCAATGCTGTCCACCAGCTCACCCATGGCGGCGGGAGCCAGCTCAGAGGGCGGGGTCATCAGCTCACCGCCCTGAATGAGCAGTTTTTTGAACAGGGTCTGGCTGCCGGAGTCCTCGCCGCGCTGGAAGGCAACGATTTCCTGATCCTTGCCGCCTACATCCTTCCAGTTGGTGATCTTTCCGGCGTAGATGTCCCGCAGCTGCTGCTGGGTAAGCGCCTGCACGGGGTTGTCCTCGTTGACGATGAACACCAGCGCGTCCACTCCAATGGGCTTCTGCTCCAGCTCCACGTTGGCCTCTTGCAGCTCTTCCTTTACATAGTCCGGCGCTTCGTATACCACCAGCATTCGGGTGGTGGTGTCGTACAAGCCAAAGTTTTCCCATGCGTAGGCGGTGGTGCTCACCGTGATGCTGCTGCGGGCTTCTTCCAAGTCCATACCGGTGGTATCGGCCAGCATCTGCGCCATCAGCGGGATGCAGGCGGTGCTGCCGTCCAGCGGGGGAAAATCCTCCACGGTCAAAAACGGCGCTGCCTGCTGCACAGCAGAGGAAGCAGCAGAGGATGCAGGCTGTTCTACCACAGAGGAGGCGGTGCTGCCGGAGGGCGCATCCGTGCCCTTGCAGGCGGTCAGTACCCCGGCAGCGGAGCAGGCAGCCAGCCCCAGCAGAAAGCTGCGGCGGGAAATTTTAGCGTTTTTCATAAGAAAGCCCTCCTAACTCAATAGCCGTAACTCGGTTCATCGTCCGCAGTGGCAGACGAGAAAATACTCTGGCAGTACAGCCAGTTGCCGCTTGTGTCCATCCAGCCCACATAGAAGCCCCGTTGTGCAGCAAACACATGGTCGGGCAGGGCGTTCAGGCTGTTAGAATAGTACCCGGCGCAGCTGGCAAGCCCCTGTAATACTACCTTGCCGTCTGCGTCCAGCACATCGTATACGTTGCCGTAGGCGCTGCCCACAGCGCTGCGGCTGCCGTAGAACATGGGTCTGCCGTCGGGGTCGGTGGTCAGGTAGTTGACGTAACTGTATTTGCCCTGCAGGGCGGTCAGGTCGCTGACAAGCCCTTGCGGGCCGTACAGCCGGGTGGCGGTGGTCTCGTAGCGGTCGTTGTCCTGCAATTTCAGCCAGACGTAGCCGCTGCCGTAGTTGCTCATCCGTACCCGCTGCTGGTGCTCCACCGGCTCTACGGTGGTGTCGGTCAGCAGCTTGCCGTTGTCCTTGCTGTACACCCGCAGGCTGCCGTCCAGCGCGTAGACGGCTATGGTGTTATCGGTGGTGTTCACATCGTACAGCGGGGTCTTGGTGCCGGTTTCCAGATCATAGAGCTCGTAGCCATGATCCTCGCCGCTGTGCCATGTTACCACATAGCCCGGGAAATATTGGCTGGGCTGCTCGTCAAAGGCGGCAATCAGTCCGCGGTCCTCTGTGGTCATATCCCGCAGCTCGTACCGGCCATCGCCGGTGGAAAAGCTGGCAAGACCGCCCGGGTAGACCTGTAAAAAGCCCGTGCACTGCTCGCCGGTCAGGACGTTGTACAAAATCCGGTCGGTGGTTTCTTCCCCAGTGGCAACGTCCAGCTCCACCCAGTCGCTCAGGGTATCGCTGTTATAGAAAAGGCGGTATGCCGAGGCGGCATCGGCGCGGTAGACGGGGGTGCCGTCCTTTTCCTGCACCACTACCCAGCTGTTCTGTTGGTAATCCGTATCCCAGTCGTAATCGTCCAGTCCCTCCGGGCGGGCGTAGCAGCTGAACACCAGCTTATCGCCGCATAGGGTGCAGCTGTATGCGCCCTCCGGCACCGGCAGCGCTGCGCCGGTGGCAAGGTCGATGACCTGACAGGTGCCGTAGCCGGACTCCGGGACGTAGCCGCCATCGATCAGGCGACTTTCCTGCAGCACCAGCAGGCCGTTTTGCAGGGTAGCGTTCTGCTCGCCCTCAAAGGACATCACCTCAGTGCCGGTCTTGTCGTACAGGGCGGTGCGGCGTCCGCCCCGGCCGGTGGGGTCGGACCAGCTGCGCAGCCAGTAGTCCGCGATGCCGGTGGCACTGTCCTCCACCAGCGAGACGTTCTCGCTGCGGGCAGCCTGATGCAGCGGGGTGCTGCCGCACAGGATGGTGGTGCTGCTCCCCGTGCGGTCATAGCAGTACAATACCCGCAGACGGTCATCGTTCAGCACGGCGGGGTCGTACAGGGGCTTGCCGCTGTCGTCCGTGGGCACGGAAACGGCAGAGCTTGCAGCGCCCGGCACGCCGGTGGCGGGCGGCAGCAGGGCACAGCCGCAGCCCAAGGTAAGGGCAAGGGCTGCGCAGACCGCCCCGCAGCCGATACGCAAGACAACACGCTTCATAAAAACCACTCCTTTGCAAAAAACAGGGAGGAAAATTTTTCCGTTCACTCAGAATACGAAACAGCCGCATTTTTCATTGCAGAGCTTGCAGAAAAATGCGGCTAAAAATGGTTACAATTGCATTACAGCTGCGCCGGGGCATGGGACGCTTCTGCCTTGTCCATCTGCTCCAGCTGCCGCAGAAAGGCCAGCAAAAAGGGCAGCGAGATGAAGAAGGTGAGCGCATCCGCAATGGGCTGGCAGAGCTCCACACCCACAAGACCCAGCACCCGGGGAAGTACAAGGATCAGCGGGATAAAGCACACGCCCTGTCGGCAACAGGCCAGAAAGGTGGCGCGCCCGGCCTTGCCAACGCTCTGGAAGGTCATGTTGGCCACTACGATCACCGGCTGCAAAAGGACGGCAAAGCACTGGTAACGGAAGGCAGGCAGCGCCACGGCGGTGACTTCCGGGTCATCCCGGAACAGGCGAATCAAAGCTTCATCCTTCCACCAGCACACCGCGATCAGCGCCACCAGCAGCACAAAGGCGGCTTTCAGGGTAAAGACAGCGGCCTGCCGCACCCGGTGGTACTTGCGTGCGCCGTAGTTGAAGGACGCCACCGGCTGCAAGCCCTGTCCCACGCCGATGGCCACCGAGAGGATGAACATAAAAATGCGGGTCACGATGCTCATGCCCGCCACGGCGGCGTCGCCGTAGCTGCGGGCGGCAATGTTCAGCAGCATCCCGCCGATGCTGTTCAGTCCCTGTCGGCCAAAACTGGGCGCGCCGCCTGCAAGGATCTGCAAAAACTCGCGCGGCTCCCGGGTGACGGCGGAAAGCTGGAACTGGCTGACCGTTTTGCCCCGCAGGAACATATACAGCAGAATGCCAAAGCTGATGGTCTGACTGAGGGCGGTGGCGATACCGGCACCGGCAGTGCCCAGCCCTAAAGCGAACATGAACAGCGGGTCCAGCGCAATGTTCAGCAGCCCGCCAGTGACCAGCCCGACCATGGCAAGGTTCGCCTTGCCCTCATACCGCAGAATGTTGTTCATCACCAGACTGGAAATCATCAGCGGTGCGGCAAGCAGGATGGGGCGGGCGTAGGCGCAGGCGTGGGGCAGAATGGTCTCGGTGCTGCCCAGCAGCATCATGAAGTCCGGCAGGGTGGCAAGACCGACCACTGCCAGCACTACGCCAAAGGCCAGCGCCGTAAAAAAGCTGGTGGAAGCAAAACGGGTGGCAGCGTGGGTATCCTGACTGCCCAAGCGGCGGCTGATGATGGTGCCGGAGCCGTGCCCCAGCATAAAGCCCAGCGCCTGTATGATTGCCATCAGGCTGGAAACGACGCCCACCGCACCGGAAGCGCTGGTGGAGATGCGCCCTACAAAAAAGGTATCGGCCAGATTGTAGATGCTGGTGATCAGCATACTTAAAATGGTGGGCGCGGCCAGACTGAGGATCAGCCGGGGGATAGGGGTCTCGGTCATTTTATGATATTGCACCGCAGTGCGGTCCTGCTGGGTCATGGAAAAATATCCTCCTTCAAAAACGAGAAAGCCGCCCCTTCCAGAGCGGCAGATAGTCCTGATAGAAACAGTATAACGCAGTTGCGGCAAAATGTCGAGAGGGAGAAAAACGGCCCTTTCTCCCCTGCGAAGGGGCGAAAAAGAAGGCGAAAACAGGGTGGTTTCTATATAAAGTGCTAAAGAATTGTCGAATTGCTTGTGAAAAATCACGATATGTGGTATTCTTTATAAGAAGGAATTGGAAAAATCTGTGTATTTTATGATTGGGAGGGATTTGTACATGAAATCCGTAGCACAAACTGTGATCGAAGCCGACCGCTTTTATACCATTGCCGCTCACTCCGGCAACGTCATTCAGGCAGTGGAAGGCAGCAAGGACGGCGGCACTGTCCGTCTGGGCAAGTACGACCACAAGCCCGAACAGGAGTGGAGCTTTGTCCGCGAGGGCGATGGCGTGTACCGCATCCGCAACCGCGCTTCCGGCAAGTTACTGGATCTGACCATGACCGGCACTGCCAACGGCACATGGCTGCATCTGTGGGAGGACGTGGGCGGCACGTCCCAGATGTGGAAGGTGGAGCACACGCCGGAGGGCACTGTGCGTCTGCGCTCCTCTTGGGCAGGCGGCAAGTGCGTGGACACCGTGGGCATGGGTGCCGAGGTGGGCGCTGTGCTGCAGATCTGGCAGGAAGTACCCGGCGGTGGTGACCAACTGTGGGTCATCTCTGAGGTAAAGGACCGCGTAAAGCGTGCCGCTAAGGCTGAGCAGGCAGCAGCCGCTGCCGAGACGAAGTCCGCACCCGCCAAGGAAGCCGCTCCCGCCAAGAAGCCCGCAGCCCGCAAGCCCCGCACCACCAAGAAGGTGGAGGAGAAGCCCGCTGCGCCTGCAGTAAAGGCCGCAGAGCCGGTCAAGGCAGAAAAGCCCGCCGTGAAGAAGGCCGCTAAGGCAAAGGCAGAGCCAGCTGCCCCCGCCGCAGAGGTGAAGGCTGCGCCCGCTGTGGAGACCAAGGCTGAGACTGCTGTCCCTGCAACTAAGGCCGCACCCGCTGCTGCAAAGCCCAAGGCAAAGCGTGCACCCTGCAAAAAGACCGTAAAGAAGTAAGAGATCATAAAACGCAAAAAAATCGGACAGACCGCAGTCTGTCCGATTTTTTGTGTTTATATAAGCTTTTTATGCAGCAGGGGAGACGGCATCATCGCTCTGGGCGGCGGTCTGCACGAACTGCACGATACTCTCGATGGTCTTGCGCAGCTGCACAAGGCTTTCCACGTCAGAGTCCTGCATCCGGGAGGTGGGAGCGGTCACCACGGTCTGGGCGGCAGTCACCGTGCCGGTCAGCTCCGCATGGATGTGGTGGGCGGGCACGTCCAGCAGGATGTGCACCTTGGGGGACAGGGTCTTGAGCAGACCCTGCTTTTCGATGCCCAGAATCAGCTGCGGCGCATCCTCCCCGGCGGTGAGGTTCGGCAGCTGAAGGTAGAGGTAGCCTTCCTTCGCGTTGGCGGGCTGTACGGTTTTAAGCTGCTTGAGATCCAGCTGGAAGTCGTTTACCTGCTGCAAGCTGGTGGCAGTGGGGTCTACCCCCAGCAGGGTAGCCAGCTGGTCCTGAGAGATGTAGCTGCCCAGCGACCAGCCCGGCAGCAGCAGGCTTGCCAGCGGATATTCGGCAACAACCGTACTGCGCAGCTTGTTGTACAGCTGTCCGGCGTCGTACAGGGTCTCTTCCTCGCTGATGTACATCCGGGTCAGAGGGGCATCGTTGACGGTGCTGGTGCCCGTCGGGTACAGCGCCAGCTGCACCGCTCGGGGGGTGTACTGGCCGGTCAGGCTGCCGGTGGTGCCGCCGAACTTGTCCAGCAGGGCGTAAAGGGCAGGGGGCTCTGCTTCGGTGGAGGTGATGGTGTAGTCCAGCGCAAAGCTGGCACCGCTCTGGAATGCCTTGATCTTGCGGCTGACGAAGCTGTACAGCACTGCCGCAGCCACCGCGCACACCAAAACCAGACACAGCAGAACGATCAGCGCCGCCCGCAGACCGGTGCGCTTTTTGTGGGAAGATGCCATGGAAAAACCTCTCCTTCCGGTAAAACGTATTTGTTTCAGCATAACGGAACTGCCCGCAAATGTCAAGCGCCGCAAACTGCGGACAAAACAAAAAACCTGAAACATTTCTGTTTCAGGTTTCTGGCGGAAAGATGGGGATTCGAACCCCAGAACGCTTTTGACACGTTACACGATTTCCAGTCGTGCGCCTTAGACCAACTCAGCCATCTTTCCACATCTTCTGTTCTGCCTTTGGGCGGGTGCCCTTGGCGCTCCACTATAATACCTGAAAGCAGGCTTTTTGTCAAGGATTTTTTTGAAAAAAATCAGACTTTTTTAAAAATGACGAAAAAGCGCGAGAAAACGTTCTGCCGCATGGATGGAAAGCACAAAAAGCCCTTGACGCACCTTTAAAATAGGTCTATATTGAGGGCAAAGAGCACTGCGGTGGGTCATTTTGTGCCGCAGCGGCGGGAAATATAAGGAGGATGCTTTTATGACTTATCCTGAAGTGCTTGCCAATGCCCGTACCTGCATTGGTCAATACTGCAAGGCCTGCCCGGTGTGCAACGGCGTGGCCTGCAAGAATCAGATCCCCGGCCCCGGCGCAAAGGGCGTGGGCGACACCGCTATTCGCAATTATAATAAGTGGGCCGACATCCGTGTGAACATGGATACCCTCTGCGAGAACAGCACCCCCGATACCCACGTGGAGCTGTTTGGCCGCAGCTTCAAGTACCCCTTCTTCGCCGGACCTGTGGGCGCGGTGAACCTCCACTACTCCGACGTCTACACCGACATGACCTACAACGACGTGCTGGTGCGGGCCTGCGCCGAGAGCGGCATCGCCGCCTTCACCGGCGACGGCACCAACCCCGACGTCATGACCATGGCCACCAAGGCCATCGGCAATGCCGATGGCTGCGGCGTGCCGACCATCAAGCCCTGGAACATCGACACCATTAAAGAGAAGATGGCACAGGCCAAGGCCAGCGGCTGCTTCGCCGTGGCAATGGATGTGGATGCCGCCGGCCTGCCCTTCCTCAAGAATATGACCCCTCCAGCCGGCAGCAAGAGCGTGGCCGAACTGGCTGAGATCGTTAAGCTGGCCGAGCGTCCCTTCATCGTCAAGGGCGTCATGACCGTCAAGGGCGCTCTCAAGGCCAAGGAGGCCGGTGCCGCCGCTATCGTGGTATCCAACCACGGCGGCCGCGTCCTCGACCAGTGTCCTGCTACCGCCGAAGTCCTGCCTGAGATCGCCGCGGCCCTCAAGGGTACCGGCGTCAAGGTCCTGGTGGACGGCGGCATCCGTACCGGTGTGGACGTTTTCAAGGCACTGGCACTGGGCGCGGACGGCGTGCTCATCATGACCAGCGACCCCCATTGCAGCGAGTACCTGCCCGGCTATTATAACGCTCTGCCGTGGTTCTCCGGCTTCATCGGCGAGAACTCGACCCTCGTTGTGACCCAAACCGGCAGCGCCCTGTGGTGCGATGGCCGCTTCTACGTGCAGGCCGACAAGCAGCTGGCCGGCAGCGAGATCGAGTGCATGCACGCGGGCTCCGCGGGCGTGCCCACCGTGGCCGAGTACCTCGGGAGCCACTTTGCGGACGGCCAGACCCTGCTGCTGGACGGCAGCTGCGTGCCCGCCACGATTGCCAAGGAGTACATCGACGCATTGGCCAAGAAGGGTGCCTCCCTCAAGAGTCAGGACGTGGCCAGCCCGATCTGGGACGCCACCGGCGAGCGCCCGGCCCTGCCCGACACCCCCTGTGAGCTGCTGACCCCGGCCCAGACCGGCGCGACTGCCGCGGACCGCATCGCCATGGTGCGTGCCGAGCTGCAGAAGGCCGGTGCCACCGCGCTGGCCGTGACCGGTCTGGACTGCGTGGGCTGGCTGCTGAACCTGCGCGCCCGCGACCTGCCCTGCACCCCGCTGGCCGTCGCCTACGCGCTGGTCACGATTGACGCCTGCACGCTGTTTATCGCGCCGGGCCGCCTGTCCGACGCCGACGCCGCCACGCTGGCCGAGAACGGCGTGACGCTGCGCGGCTACGAGGAAATTATCGACGCCGTCCACGCCGACGAGGTGTTCCTGGTGGACGAGAAGGCCACCAACTACGCCCTGTACGAGGCCCTGACCGCCCACAAGACCGTGGCCGGTGCCGACCCGATTTTTGCCCTGAAGGGCATCAAGAACGAGACCGAGCTGAAGAACATCCGCGAGTGCCATATCCGCGACGGCGTCGCCGTGGTGCGGTTCCAGATGGATCTGGAAAAGGCGCTGGCCGAGGGTAAGCAGCTGACCGAGATCGACATCGACACGATGCTGCAGAAGCGCCGCGCCGAGATGCCCGGCTACTTTGAGGACAGCTTCTCCACGATTGCGGCCTACGGCGCCAACGCCGCCATGATGCACTACCACGCCGAGGGCGACGTGAACAGCGTCATCGAGCCGCGCGGCTTCCTGCTGGTGGACAACGGCGGCCAGTACGACTGCGGCACCACCGACATCACCCGCACCTACCCCGTCGGCCCGCTGACCGACAACGAGCGCCGCTATTACACCTGGGTGCTGCAGAGCCACATCGACATGGCCCGTGCGGTGTTCCTGGACTACTGCACCGGCTTTGCACTGGATACCTTTGCCCGCGGCCCGGTCTGGGCGCACAAGGTCAACTACCGCTGCGGCACCGGCCACGGCGTCGGCTTTATCTCCGGCGTGCACGAGGGCCCGCAGAGCCTGCGCCCGAACAACCCCGTGATTTTTAAGCCCGGCATGACCATCACCGACGAGCCGGGCATCTACGAGACCGACGAGGTCGGCATCCGCATTGAGAACGAGCTGGAGTGCATCGACCTGGGCGAGAACCAGTACGGCCACTGGCTGGGCTTTACGCCTTTGACGCTGGTGCCCATCTCCACCGAGCCGGTCCTTGTGGACGAGCTGAGCCGCGACCAGATCAACTGGCTGAACGACTACCACGCCCACGTCTACGAGATGCTCAGCCCCCGTCTGAACGAGGACGAGAAGGTCTGGCTGAAGGAGAAGTGCGCGGCGATTGGCAGATAAACAGCTGACAGGTGTTTATCTTTTATATTCCTGTAGGGGCCGGACATGTCCGGCCCGCAACATAAACCGGAAAGCAGGTGCTTGCCGATAAGCTGCGGGCCGGGCATGCCCGGCCCCTACGGGCGATGGCCCGGTGTCGAGTTGCTGCCGGGGCGGGCGGATATGGAATCCGCCCCTACGGAGGGCATAGGGCGAAAAGGCAATAATAATGAGGT
>OHDA01000513.1_pt1 | contig 18970 bp, 9 predicted proteins | sample 1566881 | NCBI WGS metagenome assembly OHDA01 (sample SAMEA3879585, study PRJEB24766) | human gut metagenome | biome: human-associated habitat; feature: feces | place: USA | collected 1985/1987
CAGTTTATATGACGACAACCTATATTATACAAAAGATAATTTTAAGACATTGTTTCCCTTTCAGGATTCTGAAGGAAAAGAGCCTTTTAAAGATGATATCATTAATACTTGGATTATGGGTCCCCATAATTGTTGGTATATCGGTTCTTCTAATGGTTTGACTGAAATTAATCTGACAACAGGGCAGGTAAGGCGTTTGTTGAATTATTATGTGCGTGATTTAGGCTTTAAATCGGATAAGGAATTATGGGTAGGTACGGAGTCGGGGCTATATATTTATGATTTGGAAAAAGGTGAAATAGCTCATCTCACTGTTTCAAACGGGAATGATTCTTATGCTTTAGCCGATAATGCTATTTATTCTATATGCCGTGATAATGAGGGAGGAATGTGGATCGGATCTTATTTTGGCGGGGTCAATTACTATCCGCGTCAATGGACTTATTTTGAAAAATTCTACCCTCGTGATGATATTAAAAATTTTGGGCGTAGGGTACGTGAGTTCTGTGAAAGTAATGATGGTACTGTTTGGATTGGTACTGAAGATAAGGGATTATTTCATTTTTATCCGGAAAGTGGAAAGATTGAAAAATTCTCACATCCTGCTATTTATCAAAATGTTCATGGTTTATGTTTGGACGGTGATGATTTGTGGGTAGGCACTTTTTCCGGAGGTTTAAGCCGTATTGATTTGCTTACGAAGCAAGTAAGACACTATCAAAAAGATATAAGCCCAAATTCTTTGGATGCCAATAATGTATTCTCTATTTGTAAAACTACATCTGGTGACTTATGGATTGGCACTACATCTGGATTGCTGCGATATAATCGTGATACAGATGACTTTACTAGGATGCCGGAACTAGCTAATATGTTTGTTTATAAAATATTGGAGGATTTTAGTGGGAATTTGTGGCTGGCAACTTATTCTAACGGTGTTTTTCGTTATGATGTGAATAAGAAAGAATGGAAGAATTTTATTTTTCACAAGAACGATTCCACTTCATTACCTTATGATAAAGTAATCAGTATTTGTGAAGATAGTCGTAAGCGGTTATGGTTTATGACACAAGGGGCGGGTTTTTGCCGTTTTAATCCGGAAAATGAAAGCTTTACTCGTTTTGATATGTCGAAAGGTTTTCCTAGTAATATCATTTATCGGATGGTAGAGGATAATCGGGGGAATTTATGGTTGACAACTAATAATGGTTTGGTTTGTTTCAATCCGGAAACAGATGATAAACGAGTTTATACTACAGCAAACGGATTGCTAAGTAACCAGTTTAATTATCAGTCTGGGTATAAAGATAAGATGGGACGTATCTATTTAGGTAGTATAAATGGTTTTATCACTTTTGATCCATCTACTTTTGTAGAAAATACTTTTGTTCCACCAGTTGTCATTACAGATTTCTTCTTATTCAATAAACGAATGCAGATCGGCAGTAAGGATTCTCCATTGAAAGAAAGCATCGTCTTTTCTGATGAGGTCGAGTTAGAATCTGATCAAAATTCTTTTTCATTGCATGCGGCGGCATTAGGTTATCAGGCACCGGAAATGAATCAATTGGTTTATAAAATGGAAGGATTTGATAAAGAGTGGTATAATGTAGGGCGGAATTCGGTAATCAATTATTCCAATTTACCATATGGAACTTATATTTTCCATTTAAGAGGATCGAATAGTGACGGAAAATGGAATGAAAAAGAGCGTATATTGAAGATTCATATTTTACCTCCGTTTTATTTATCAGGGTGGGCCTATTTTATTTATTTGCTATTAGGAATTCTGTCTGTGGTAGGTATCATTTATTATTTCCGGAAAAGGAATGAGCAGAAACACCAACAGGCCATGGAGAAATTCGAACGGGAAAAGGAACGCGAACTCTATACTGCAAAAATAGATTTCTTTACGAATGTGGCGCATGAGATTCGTACTCCTTTGACATTAATCAAAAGTCCGCTTGAAAATGTGCTTGTTTCTCCGAATGTATCTGCAGATATCCGTGATGATTTGGAAATAATGAATCTGAATACTACCCGTTTACTGGATTTGGTTAATCAGTTACTTGATTTCAGAAAGACTGAAACACGTGGGTTTCAACTGAATTTTGTAGAGTGTAATATTTCGGATATATTACAGCAGATTTATATGCGGTTTACTCCATTGGCACGGCAAAAGAAATTGGAATTTGTTATTGAATGTTCGGAATCTATCTATGCGTCGATAGATCGTGAGGCGTTGACTAAGATAATTAGTAATCTGTTTACTAATGCCATTAAATATTCTGAAACTTATATTCATGTCCGGTTGTGGATGGAGGATACTTGTTGGTTCTTGTCTGTCTGTAACGATGGCAATGTAATTCCTATGGAAATGCGTGAAGAGATTTTTAAGCCTTTCATACAGTATAAGGACGGATTTTCCCGTAAGGTTTCGGGTACGGGAATTGGTTTGGCATTGGCAAGATCTTTAGCTGAGTTGCATGAAGGGAACTTAATTATGGATGATTCACAAAAGCAGAATTGTTTTATTCTTTCATTGCCAGTAAAGCATGAACATACTATTGCCATTTCGAAGAGTGAGATTAAGTTGAAAGAGGATCCGAAAGAAGAGGATCCGGGACAATTGCAACAGAAGCCGCGTTACACTGTATTGATTGTGGAGGATAATGTTGAAATGTTGGCTTTTGTTGTCAGACAATTGTCACCTGTTTATCAAATATTGACTGCAACTAACGGAGTGGAGGCCTTAAAGGTGTTGGAGGGGCATACAGTGAACTTAATAGTATCGGATATAATGATGCCCGAAATGGATGGGTTGGAATTATGTGACCGTATAAAATCAGACTTGGATTACAGTCATATTCCTATTGTACTGTTGACGGCTAAGACCACTTTACAATCAAAAATAGATGGTTTGAAATCTGGAGCGGATGCTTATATTGAAAAGCCGTTTTCTGTGGAATATTTGAAAGTGTCTGTTGCCAATTTATTAAGTAATCATGAAAAGCTGCATGCGGCTTTTGCACATTCACCGTTTATACAGACCAATTCTATGGCTATGACGAAAGCGGATGAAACTTTTTTGAAAACCTTGAATGAAGTGATTGTTGCCAATATGCAAAATCCGGACTTCTGTCTGGACGATATGGCGAGTTTGCTCAATATGAGCCGTTCCAGTTTGAACCGCAAAATAAAAGGAGTGTTGGACATGACCCCTAATGACTATATCCGTTTAGAGAGATTGAAAAAAGCTGCTCAATTATTAAGGGAAGGAGAATGTAAGGTAAATGAAGTATGTTATATGGTTGGCTTCAATACTCCTTCTTATTTTACTAAATGTTTTCAGAAGCAATTTGGTATTTTACCAAAAGATTTTGTGAAATGATTTTTTTCGGCGCATGAAATAGAATAATAGAACTAATCGCCCTCAGGAACTATTCTGAGGGCGATTTTTGAATGTATTATTCTATTAATTGGTTGAATAGTTCTAGCACATTCGGGGAGTTTGGAATACATTTGCATCACAAAAAGTTGAGAATATGATTCATGTAATACTGTGAAAAAAGAAATGCCTATGACATAACAAGAATGTGACCTTTAAATTCTATCTGTTGTATGTATATTTATGAACATACTTGTGATTAATTAAAAAGCGGAACTGAAATCTCCGCACAATTTTACAAATCTAATTCTATAAAAAATGATTAAAAAATTATTAGTCTTCTTTCTGACTATTTTTACGATGACTGCTTATGCGCAGAACGTAACAATGACCGGAACCGTAGTAGACACAGACAACTTGCCTTTAATTGGTGTGAATGTGGTTATTAAGGGTACTTCTACCGGTACTACTACTGATTTGGATGGTAAGTTTACTCTTACTGGAGAAAATGGACAAACATTGGTTTTCTCATATATAGGGATGACCCTCCAAGAGATTGTTTACAAGGGAAAACCTTTGCACGTGATAATGAAGGATGATTCCAAGGCTTTGGAAGAGGTGGTTATAATTGGTTATCAGACTGTGAAGAAATCTGATCTGACGGGTGCAGTAGCAGTAGTTGATACCAAAGAGATGAAAAAAAGCTCAGCTGGAACACTTGTCAGTCAGATGCAGGGGCTTGCTACAGGTGTAAACGTTCGTAGTAGTGGTAGAGCAGGTGAGGATGCTTCTATTCAAATTCGTGGTGTGGGTTCATTAAGTAATAATGCTCCGTTGTGGGTGGTCGATGGGATGATAACTGATCCGGGAGTTGACTTTAATCCGGCTGACGTTGAATCTATTCAGATCTTGAAAGATGCTTCCGCTGCCGCTATATATGGTTCTCGTGCTGCTAATGGGGTGATTATTGTTACTACTAAGAAAGGGGTGAGTGGTCCTATGAAGGTGAATGTGAGTGTGAAAGAAACATTGGAGTGGAGTCCGAAGTTTGATTTGATGAATGCGGCAGAGTACATTAAATATAATGATATAGCTTATAAAGAAGCGATAAAAGATGGTATAGCCTCCATAACAACAACTCAGAAGCATTCCGAATATGATACCAATTGGCAGGATGAAGTATTGAAGACAGCTTTGGTACAGGATTATAATGTATCTTTATCCGGTGGTGGAGATTCGGGTAGTTATTTTGTTTCAGCTGGTTACTATAATAATGATGGTGTATCTTATGGAAATACGTTTGATCGTTATAGTTTCCGTGTTAACACACAGGGGAAAAAAGGTTGGTTTTCATTCGGTGAGAACTTGGCCTACTCATTAACTAATACAGATCCGAACCAGACAAATACTTATAATGACTTTTTACGTATGATGCCTACTATTCCGGTTTATGATGAGAATAATCCAGGTGGTTATGGATATGGAGATGCGGCTAAATATAATACTTTCGGTGTAAATCCCATTGCACGTGAAAATTTGGAAAAACGCCATATGAGACAAAATCGTCTGAATGGTTCATTGTGGTTGGAGTTCAAACCTTTCGAGTTTCTTTCTTATAAGTTCAATGGGGGCGTTGACTTGTATTTCTATGAAAATTCATGGTTTCGTGGTGAAGGTAATTGGCAACAAAATCAGGAACATCGTGATCCGGAGAGCCAGAAAGCACGTGATAATACTTATAATATGCTGATTGAGCACACGTTGAATTTTAACAAGGATTTTGGAAAACATCATGTCGATGCAGTATTAGGTACTACTTACCAACATCATGAGTGGGAGGGGTTATGGGCTTCCCGTCTTAATTTTCCTATGTTAGGTAATGGTGATTATCTGACAGTGTTAAATGCTGGACAAAGTAACCAACAGAATACTAATAGTATTAGTGAGAATGCCATGATCTCTTATTTGGGACGTGTTAATTATATTTATGATGACAAATATTATCTGACAGCTACTTTCCGTCGGGATGGTACTTCTCGTTTAGCTAAGGAAAATCGCTGGGGTAATTTTCCTTCTGTTTCTGCTGCCTGGAGAATTTCTAAGGAAAGTTTCTTTAAGGTACCTTGGATTGATGATTTGAAGATCAGGGGAAATTGGGGGCGTTTGGGTAATGCTTCTATCGGTGATTGGGATTATGTTGGTACTATTAATCAAAGCATTGTGACGGTATTTGGTGGAGCTATTGTACCTGGAGCCACTCAAGTAAAATTAGTGAATACCAATCTTGTTTGGGAAACCAAAGAAACCGTAAATATTGGTTTTGACGCTAGTTTTCTCAATTCACGTTTGACTTTCAGTGCCGAGTATTATCATTCAAAGACTAAGGATGTTTTGACGGAAATGCCTATTGCCATCTCTACCGGTAATCAAGAAGGGGCACCTAAAGCAAATGCGGCTAGTTTGCGCAATCGTGGATTTGAATTGAGCTTGGGGTGGAAAGATCAAGTTTCAGATTTCAAATATGGTGCATTGTTGAATATTACAACTTTGAGTAATAAAGTATTAAGTTTAGGATATGAAAAACCTTTTATTGATTCAGGTCAGGCAAGAACGAGGTTGAATGGTCCGTTGGCAGAATTTTTTTTGTATAAAACCGATGGGATTTTTAAAACACAAGAACAAATAGATAATTATGTAACTCCTGATGGCGAACCTATTATGATTTCCGGGAAACGTCCGCAATTAGGTGATGTGAAATATATTGATACGGATAATAATGGACAGATTACGGCGGATGACCGTCAATTTTGCGGAAGTCCGTGGGCAAAGATGCAAATGTCATTGGTCTTGAATGCTGAATGGAAAGACTTTGATTTCAGTATGATGTGGAATGGGCAATTTGGTAATAAAATTTATAATGTATCCAAATGGCAAGGACGTTTGTTCTCGGACAATTCCAATTATCTTCGCTTCAAGAAGGGAGAAGAACCTTATCAGGTAAATCAGAATTCTGATACGCCACGTATAATTTATGGTGACCAACGTAATTCATGGGATGCGGATCGTTTCCTTGAAAACGGTTCTTATTTCAGACTGAAAAATATTTCTATCGGATACAATCTTAAAAAGGAATGGTTGAAGAATTTGGGTATTGACAAACTTCGTTTATATGCTACCGGTAGTAATCTGCTCACTTTTACAGGCTATTCCGGGCTTGATCCTGATTTTATAAACACTAATATTTGGAATAGTGGAACGGATAGTTTTTCATATCCTAATACTCGTTCTGTTATGTTTGGCTTGGATTTGACCTTTTAACTTATAAATTAGTATACTGATATGAAGAAAATATATAGATTTTTATTTGCTGGTGTCTTGGCTTTGTGTGCTACCGGATGCAGCTCAAGTTTATTGGATATAGAAAATCCGAATGAAGTAACCAATACTACTTTTTGGAAATCGGCGGATGATGCAAAAGCTGGAGTAAATGCTTGTTACAGTTTCTTATATAAAGAAGGGACTTGGATGCGTTGGTTGTCTTTTCGTTACGATCTGTCATCAGATGAAGGATGGAGTTCGTCTCCTTGGATAGAATTAGGTGACTGGACGCGTTTTCTTTATAATAATTATGATTTCTATGAGGGTAATAAGGTACATTGGGAGCATTTTTATGTAGGGATCTTTCGTTGTAATCAGGTTTTGGCTAATGTGCCTGCGATTGAAATGGATGAGGTTCAAAAGAACCAACTTTTAGCACAGGCTTCCTTTTTACGTGCTCTGTGGTATTTTCAGATAAATCTTTTGTGGGAGAAAGGGACATTAGTTCTTGAACCTCAAAATGCTGATTACATACCTAAGGACGCTTCAGAACAGGAAATTTGGGATCAGATAGAAAAAGACCTTACGTTTGCAATGGAGAATTTACCGGAGGCATGGGATGCGGCAGATTTAGGCAGAGCGACAAAAGGTGCTGCTAAAGCTTTGTTGGGCAAGGCTTATATGCAACAACATAAATATGATAGGGCCAAAGAACAGTTGCAATGGCTGATTGATAGGGAAGGCTCTTTGTATGGTTTGCTTGATAACCGTGAAGACAATTTTACCGATTTGAATGAAAATAATCAGGAGGGAATATTTGAAATTCAGTTTGATGATCAAAATAAGGGGGGCACAGGCAATGATGCCAGTATGGCCTTTGGTTTCCAGCGTACTCAGTTTTATGCACCCGGTGGCACTCATGGTACGGGTTGGGGCGATGGTAAAGCGCGTCGTTGGCTAGTAGATGAGTTCTTGAAAGAGAGAAGGGTTGATGGCAGAAATGACTTGCGTTTATACAATAGTATTCTTTATAAACATTTTGGAGATGATTTTCCTGATCAGTCAAAAAAATACTATGCCAATGAAGATGCGTCACAATGGTTTGATGAGTGGGGACAGGACACAGAGGATTGTTATATTCGCAAATACAATACTTCTTACTATCGTGAACGTGAAGACTATTTCGCACGTAATAATTATCGTATTATGCGGTATGCTGATGTTTTATTGAGTTATGCGGAGTGTTTGGTTGAAACTGGAACTTCGGCTTCTGATGCGGCTGTTTATGTTGATAAGGTAAGAGAACGTGCAGGGTTATCCAAACTGAAAGATAGTCGGTGGAAGGATTGTTTAAGTTCAAAGGAGGTCTTTATCAAACGTCTTCAGATGGAACGTGCTTTGGAACTTTGTTTCGAAGGCTGGCGTTGGGCGGATTTGAAGCGCTGGGGATTGCTTGATTCACAGGCTGGTATTGACGAGCTGAAAGCTCGTGACAAGGACTTCAACAATTTTGTGATTGGCAAACACAAACGTATGCCTATCCCTACATCGGAAGTTGAAATCAGTAAGATTGATGATGTTCCTCAACTAACTCAGAATCCTAATTATTAATAAAAAAGAAAGACTGTGTCGGAGTGTTTTTTCTTTTTATAATACTTCCGGCATAGTCTTTATTTAACTAGTATCATTTATGCTTGTCTGCAAAAAAATACTGATCTTCTGTGCTTTTGCTTGTTGCGGTACTTTATTCGCGCAAAACATACAGAATCCGGTGCTTCCCGGAGTAGCGGATGCCGGTGTGATGAAATATAATGGTAAGTATTATATAGGTGGAGTATTTACCAATGGGGATTTTTATGTTTCCGACGACTTGGTTCATTGGGGTAAACCTGTTCATGTCGTGACTATGGATAATGGCTGGAGTAAAGGAAGTGGTGCCGGTAATGAGCAGATTCACGCCAATGATATGTTTTGTTTGAATGGTGATTTTCACTTATATTGGTCTGTCAATTATTGGGGTAAGGATAAGCATGCTGTTCACATTGTACATGCTCAAAGTAAAAATGTGTTGGGGCCCTATATAGAGCCTGATAAAAAAACTTGGATGGATAATCGCATTGATCCTAAGGTTTTTAAAGATGATGACGGACAATTATATATGTATATGGTGCGTTTTACTGATGGAAATACTATTTGGGGACGTAAAATGAAGAATCCGGCGGAATTTGCCGGAGAACCAGTGTGCTTGTTTGCATCATTGCCGGATACATGGGAGACCATGGATAACAGAGTGGCAGAGGGACCTTGGGTGATGAAATACAGAGACCGATACTATTTGATGTATAATGCCAATCATACCTCTACTGAGTGGGGGAATTATCAATTGGGGGTTGCGGAGGCAGACTCACCTTTAAGTTTTCAAAATGGGAATAAATATAGCTATCCGGTAGTAAATTCTAATCAAATTCTACTGGAAGAGAATTATGTGGATCTTTTACGATATGGCATCACTTATGAGCCATTGTTTGATTATACAGAAAATAATCCTGGAGTCGGTTGGATGCTTCCGGTATATCAGGCTTCCGATTGGAAGAAAGGAGAATGTGGATTCTCATCTAAAGAGATAAAAGGATCTACCACTCGTCATTTAGGTACTTGGTGGACATCTCCTTCATTGTGGTTACGTAAATCTTTTTTTGTTGGCAAACAGGTGGGAAATTTAGCACTCAGGGTTGCTCATGACGGAGATACAAAAATATATTTGAATGGAACATTGATTTACGAAAAACAGGGACGGGATTATTGTATGGTAAACCTTGATGAAAAGCAACGAGAGCTTCTGAAAAAAGGAGAGAACTTGCTTGCTGTAGAAACAAATAAAGGGCGTGCCCAATTTTTTGATGTTTCTTTGTTTGATATGAGGAGTGAAACAGCAGATGATATTTTGATGACCCCGGGACAACCTAATATTTTAAGGGGGCCCAATGGATTTGAATGGTGGCTTATATATATGGCTAATAAAAATAATGAGTGTAGGGGGCAGTATATTAACCGTGTTCATTTCTTTAATAAAACATTATTTGTTGAAGGAATAACCGGTCCTTGTACAGATGGCTATCATCCGGAACCTTCTTTGCCCACTTTTTCAATGAAAGGGGAAACACCTTCTTTTGGAGTGCTGCAACAAGTGAAACCTTCTACAACTTATATGTTTGAAACAGCAGTCAAAACAGATGGAGATGCTGGTATCATTGCGTGGTGGAAAGATGTGGATAATAATGCTTATATCGGTTTCGATACAAAGAACCACAATTGGTATTTGCGTACCATTATTAATGGTAAAGAAAAGGAGGAATATTTCACTTTGCCTAAAGATTTTCGTTGGGGTGTTTATCATCATTTACGTATTGAACGTAATCAGGATTGTTTAAAAGTATGGTTGGATGAAATACCATCTCCTCAAAAACATCTGTTTACAAAGATTATTCCTGTGACGGAACCCGGTGTTCCCGGAGTGTTTGATCGGACTAAAAAAGCTTTGTTCGAAGGGGTGACTTATACTATCGGATTTGATGATGACCGGATACAGTTAAAAGAACATTCAGAAATATTGAAAGGTGATTTTCTTGATCATTATGAATTTAGTTTTCAACTTTCAGGTTTGTCCGATTGTAAGATGTCAGGAAGCTATCCGGTTTATGTGGATAAAGATAACTATGTAAAAGCTCAATTTAATGGTATCACGCGTATGCTGGAAGTGGTAGTTGTAAAACAAGGACAACAGATACTTGATAAAAAATATCCGTTGGAACATTTACAAATGGTTTATCCTGATGTGAAGTATACTGATTTTGTCGAAAAATGTTATCGTTTTATATCGCCTTCATGGATAAATGCCCTTTACCTGAACCGTCATGAAGTAGGGAATAAGGCGGAGTTTGTAGACGATATGTTTAGTAAATTTACAATAGAATATTTGAATGAGGGAAAATGGTATCCATTGAATAACAGCGGGGCGACGGTGGCAGAGCATCTGGCTTATAATCGTTTGTCTTTTACTCCGATAAAAACGGAAGGTATTCGTTTTATTAATAAAGACGCTCAGGATTTGGAACGGCATATTTATAAGTTGGGAATTCAAGAACAATTAAAGGAATCTTATAATTTCCGTGCGGTGAGAAGGGGAAATAAGCTCTATCTTTTTGTTGACGGAAGAGAATTAGGGAGATTGGATATTCATTATCCTGCTTCTTGTGTAGGATTTTGTTCTGGAAATTATTCTCCGGTATATAAAGGAATATTGTATTATCATATAGGAAACTGACTAGTATTATGAAAAAAAAATGATTTTTATTTGGTTATTGATGTTGGGGACATTGACTTCTTGTCAGTCATGTTCCTCAGAATATAAGAATGTGAATGAAATAATTGTGGAAGAGCTGGAAATACCTGTTCCACTGGGTGACCCGTTTATATTGTTGCACAATGGGACTTATTATGCTTATGGTACTCACTCGGATGAAGGAATAGAGGTTTATATCTCGGATAATTTAAAAACGTGGAAATATAAAGGGCTGGCTTTGAATAAGAAGGATTCATGGGCAGACCGTTGGTTTTGGGCACCGGAAGTATATGAAGTGAATGGTAAATTTTATATGTATTATTCGGCAGATGAGCATATTTGTGTAGCAGTGGCAGATTCCCCTGTAGGACCATTTATACAAAATAAGCAAGAACCTATGATTGTTGAGGAGAAATGTATTGATAATTCTTTTTTCATGGATGATGACGGTACTCCTTATTTGTCATTTGTCCGTTTTAATGATGGGAATAATGTATGGATAGCCGAGTTGGAAAAAGATTTGATAACCCTTAAGAAAGAAACGATGCGTCCTTGTATTCATGTTTCACAGGCTTGGGAGGAAGTGTGGCCTCGAGTCAATGAAGGTTCTTATATTCTCAAACACAATGGAATTTATTATATGACTTATTCTGCGAATAGTTATGAAAGTCCATTCTATGGTGTAGGTTGTGCTACAGCTACCGATATAATGGGGGAATGGGCTAAATACGACGAAAATCCATTATTGCAAAATCCTGGTGGGTTGGTAGGTGTAGGGCATAGCGCCATGTTCACTGATAAAGAGGGAAAACTTCGTATTGTATTCCATGCCCACAAAGATAAAAGTAATATTCATCCGCGTGCTATGTATATTGGTACGGTAAATTTTGAGAATGTGAATGGAACAGACCGTATGAGAATCAGTAAAGAATATATAACTCCTAAATTACTGCAATGAGAAAAAATTTGATCCTGTCTATCTGCTTTTGTTTGGTGTCTTGCTCATCATCGTCTGCGCAAGAAGAAATACCTGATGGTGATAAAACCAGCTATTACTGGAATCCGGTGATAGATTATAGTCTGCCCGATCCTACTATTATAGAAGGTGGTGATGGTTATTATTATTTGTATGCAACCGAAGATATTCGTAATTTGCCGATCCATCGTTCCAAGGATTTGATTAATTGGGAATGGGTAGGTACAGCATTCACGGATCGAACGCGTCCTGATTTTGAACCGGGTGGAGGCTTATGGGCTCCGGATATCAATAAGATAGGTGATACGTATGTACTTTATTATTCTATGTCTAAATGGGGAGGTGAGTGGACCTGTGGTATCGGTTGCGCTACGGCAGACAAACTTTCGGGGCCATTTAAAGACCATGGTCTGATGTTTCGGAGTAACGAGATTAATGTACAGAATTCTATTGACCCTTTCTATATAGAAGATGCCGGAAAGAAATTTTTGTTTTGGGGCAGCTTTCGGGGCATTTATGGCATTGAATTAAGTGAGGACGGTCTTTCAATAAAACAAGGGAAGAAGCCTCGGCAGGTGGCTGGTACAGCTTATGAAGGAACTTATATTCATAAAAAAGAAGGTTTTTACTATTTTTTTGCTTCCATAGGGACTTGCTGTGAAGGATTGAATAGCACTTACACTACTGTAGTTGCTCGTTCAGAAAATTTGTTTGGACCTTATGTTGATAAGAACGGGAGGACAATGATGGATAACCAACATGAAGTGTTGATTCATAAGAATAGTTCGTTTGTGGGAACAGGACACAATTCGGAGATTGTGACTGATAAAGTGGGTAATGATTGGGTATTTTATCATGCAGTGGCCACAAAGCATCCTGAAGGGCGTGTTTTGATGATGGATAAAATAAGTTGGAAAGACGGATGGCCTGTGGTAGCTACGGATTCTCCCTCATTGAAATCGGAAAAACCTGTATTGTAATTAATAAATACATAAAAATATGAATTGGAAAAACTTTGTATGTAGTGTGGTGTGTCTGGCAGGAATGACTTGTGCGGAAGCTGTGAACTATACACCGGAAAATGTTTCGGCTTCCATTGCTTTGAAAGTGCCTGGTAATGATGCGAAGCGGTATCCGCTGACTTTGCAGCAATTGGATAATAGTAATTTTGAATATCAGTGGGTGGCGGCCGATAAATTACCTGTGGTGATTTATCAGAATGTTGAAGAAAAAGACGGCAACCAGCGTATTGTCATTTTTATGACTGCATTGGATGATGTTTATTTCAATTTTGGTGAGCAGGTAATGACTGGTTGTCATCATGATGATTGTTTGTTTTATATGCCTGGATTTTGGTATCGTCGTAACTTGCGTTCTCCTCAAGAAGCGCCGTCTTTTCATACCTCGGATAGCTGGTTGGTTCGTGAAGACCGTTTAAGTACTCCCTTGACTGCTATTTTTGATGAAAAGAATAGGAAAACATATTCTGTTATCCGGCTGGATAATATGGCTTCGGATGCTTTGACTACCCATAAGGAAGGGGAAGTGATATTGTCTGGTAAAACCTCTATAGGTTATACAGGATTTGAAAACCTCTCGGGTATCGCTTCTTTGTCTTTTGGGTTTCCTTACAAGGAAGCTCCTAAAACTTATATTCGTAAATTGACATTGGCTCCTTCGGTTGAGGCCTATCAATTATTACGTAAAGGTGAGAGTCTTTCTCTGACTTGGGAATTACATGAGTCGGAAATTGCTGATTTTTCAGAATGTGTGCAGCATATTTGGGAATATTCTTATGATACAAACTGTCCTCAAATTGTAAATACACCTTATTCTCCTGAGAAAATGAAGGAAGTGATGAGTAATTTCTTCGTGGAAAGTTTTGTCGGAAATACTCCTACTCATTATTATTCGGGGGTGGAATTGCGTACAGCTACTTGTGACCAAACGGATGTTGCCGAAGTGGGTTTTGTGGGACGTACTTTGTTGAATGCTTTTAATGCATTGGAATATGGAGAACAGCAGCGTCGTACGGATTTGGTGACGAATGCTTATAAAATTTTTGATTCTTATTTGCAGAATGGATTTTCGGAAACGGGTTTCTTTAATGAAGTAGTACATTATAGGCGTAATTTTGTAGAGTCTGTTCATAGTATCCGCCGTCAGTCTGAAGGGGTATATGCCCTGCTTCATTTTTTGAATTACGAAAGACTGCAAGGTCGTAAACATCCTGAGTGGGAAAAGCGTATAAAAAGTATGTTGGATATGTTTCTGCGTTTACAAAATAAGGACGGTAGTTTTCCTCGTAAGTTTAAAGATGACTTTTCTATTGTAGACAAGAGTGGGGGAAGTACCCCTTCGGCAACTTTGCCATTGGTTATGGGATATAAATATTTTAAGGATAAACGGTATTTGGCAAGTGCAAAACATACGGTGGAGTATTTGGAAAAGGAATTGATTTCGAAGTCCGATTATTTTTCTTCTACTTTGGATGCTAATTGCGAGGATAAAGAGGCATCTTTGTATGCGTCAACTGCCGCTTACTATTTGGCTTTAGCTACAAAAGGAGCTGAACGAGCCCATTATGCTGGGTTGGCGAGGAAGGCAGCTTATTTTGCATTGTCATGGTACTATACATGGGATGTCCCTTTTGCCCCCGGTCAGATGTTGGGTGATTTAGGGTTGAAAACTAGAGGCTGGGGAAATGTTTCTGTAGAAAATAACCATATTGATGTCTTTATCTTTGATTTCGCTGACGTATTGAACTGGTTGGCAAAAGAATATAATGAAAAGCGTTTTTCGGATTTTTCTCAGGTAATCAGTACATCAATGCGTCAGTTGTTACCCTATGAAGGGCATCGATGTGGTATTGCCAAAACAGGATATTATCCGGAGGTTGTCCAGCATACTAACTGGGACTACGGTAAGAATGGTAAAGGCTATTATAATGATATTTTTGCTCCGGGATGGACAGTGGCTTCATTGTGGGAATTATTTTCTCCGGGACGTGCCGAGAAGTTCTTGAAAAAATAGTTTGAAAATTGATAATTTATTATGATGTTAAGTGATTAGCATTTCATTTAAAACTTGATTTTCTTTTCTTTTGTAGGGAAAGGTATGTCCTTTTTCAGAAAATCAGCTTTCTCTTTAAGGAAGGATACCTGAAGTATATTAAAAAGCCGGGGATTGTCTTTACAGATGTTCCCGGCATAATTTTTTACCGTCACTGGCATTATTGTTCTGACTTTACATCTCTTATTGAATAAAACAAGTAAAAGAAAGAATTTCTCTATGTTAAGATAACAGTTTACTTTAAATTCTTATCTTATTGACAGATTGATTTGAAAGACAAACGCTTATAGAAGTTTTAAAAAGTTTTGGGTAACGATTTAGAGATTGTGCTAATTTCAATATTTTACAGCTTTATACTCATGAGAAAACCCTTTTGGAAACAAAGGTAAGATTTTTTAGGGAATAAGCAAATATTGTTATGCACAAAAATAGTATATATCTCTGGAAAAATCAATCAGAAACGAAAAAATGATGATGGCGCAACTTATGTTCAATGACTTATGAGGGAAAACGATGAAAGCCTCACTGATGCCAAAGTGCAGGGAAATGAAAGGTAACGAGGGCGAACGGTTTTCAAATCATTACCCGGTAATCGGATTAATTCATGGATGGCTTCATTCATTAGAATTTGTGTAAGATTCTCTTTCATTCTGTTTCAATTTTAATGTTAATTACATAAATCTTACACGAAATTACAAATTGTCTGCAACAAGCACCCTTCCGGTGCTTTGCATCGGTTACGGTATGTCCTTGCGCTGCGGATTCGGATTTTACTCCATAGGTTCGGATATTCAGTCGTGAAAAACAAAAAGGCTGTGCCGGTTCCACCCGCAGAACGGCATGAGGGAGTAATCAGGGGGAGCCGGAAGAAGGTCATTCGCCGGTTGGTGAGTGCGTCTTTTCAACGGGATATTTGCCGTCCCGTATCTCCTGCAACCTTTCGATCAGTGGTTGCTCCTTGGAATGGTTCTTTTGTTCGGCTATGATGAAGAAGGATGCAAAGCTGCCGGTAATATACAGCCAGAACAGGCATTGACCGAGCAGTTTCCGGTATTCGCCCATTGTCTCGTACTTCGCCTGCATCGCTTTCAGCTTCGCAGGACGGTAATACAGCTTTCTGGCAATCCAGATAAAAGGGGCGAGCGTCACTGCGGCGAACAGATAGGCAACCGGGTTGAACCTGCTCCATTCCACCTTGTCCGTCAGGGAAGAGAACCAGCCCGTCAGCATATCCCATCCCCATGCCTCGAACAAAAGATGGAGAGCCATTAGGTTAAGAAACCACAGGATTGCCATCGTCCACGTGGCATTGGAGATAACCGCCTTGTCTTTCCTTGCACGTTTGTTCTTGCTCCAGAAGTAATACATCCAGTATGCCGGTTCCTTGAACATAGCTTCCTCCTTTCCTTGTTTTCCGCTTGCTTATCCCGTTACGAAGAACAGCAACAGGGCGCATCCCGCTGCGGCGGCAACGATCAGCCCCAGCCAGAAACTGTAACTCCTTTCACCCAGCGTACCCAGCCAGAAATTCCCTTCCCAATTTCCCGGACGGGAGTATGTCCACCGCCATCCACAGACAATCCCCACAAGCCACAGCAGCAGGATTCCCGCCACGATCAGGTAGCCGTACCTCGGATGCGCCTGCAACCACTCCGGCAGACCCTCCATAAACTCGCTTATCTTATCGAACCATTCCATAACAATAACAGAAAAAGCCAAATTCATACCTTACGGACGAACCGTTATACCTCAAAGCAAAAATAGTGAAAAGTCCAATCACTCAAAAAGTTTCACCGCAAAAATCTTTTCTGTTTGGAAGAAATATGTTTTATTTGCACCTATATAGCCGCAAGCGTATGAAGAAAGTTTCCCCACATAAAAGAACCGGTCGGTCGAAGCTCCCCGGATTCTTCGACCACTTTTTTTATTGGACGTGGCGCAGTTGTCGGCACGGCTTCCCTGACCGTAGTTTTGCGATCATCAGCGTGATCCAGTTCGCCTGCCTTCTGTTTCCGGTCGCCGTTGTTTTACAGTTCTTGGACACTCCGGCTGTCCGCTTTCTTTACGAGACAGACGACCGCCTTACGCTTTTCCCGCTGATACTGCCGTTCCCCGTACTGCTTTGGAGGAATATGCGCATCTATACCGAGGAGCGTTACCGCATGATGCACGACTTTTACGGGGCGTTCCATGTATCGGTGCGGCAACGCTATCGCCTCCGTTTCCTTGTATGCACGGTGCTTGCAGTCCTTGCCATCCTGCTTGAAATATGGCTGTTCACTCTTTATCATGACCGCTGCACGGCCATATCCTCAGGCAACAGCCATCCCGCAAGCCTCTATGTCCCGTACAGGTATGACAACGGCAACGATTCCGTGCAGGAAGGCGTTTACCGCATCGTCGATGAAAAAGGGCGTATCGGATATGCGGACGAGCATGGCAATACCCTCATAGAGCCACGCTTCGCTTTTGGCTTTCCTTTCGAGAACGGGAAGGCGAAAGTAACCGACACGGGAGAACAGAAAGAAGTTCCCGGTTCGGATGGGGAATACCACTATTGGGAAAGCGATGATTGGTATTACATCGACCGGAAAGGGCAAAGGATTGAATAAAAGCCCCAAGACTGCCCTAAGCCCGGTATTCCAGCCACCCCACCTGCCAAGTCCTTGCAGGGCAAGCACGAAGCAGTCAAGCCCTATCGGAACGCCTCGTTCATCCCACCTTTCCCCCGAAACAAACATCAAAATTCAAAACCTATTCATTTACAATAACTTAAAAGGTTTTTGGTGCAAGCCGCAAAACAGCTCTGTGTGGCTGGTGCAAGGTGCAGCTATATTTATATATATAGCTGCACCTTGCACCACAGAAATACACACTGAAAATCAATACTTTGCACTTCAGGTAAAACCACTGGTGCAACCTCGTTTCTTGCACCGCCTCCTGCTTTTATGCTTTTCCTGTAATCCGGTAATCCCGAAAAATAAAAAATCCCCCGAAACATTTCCCTTTTTCGGTCAAAATCATTATATTTGCATCAGTTCCAAGAGCAAAGCGAAGCAATGCAGCGAAACCCGCACAGCTACCAAATCGCTACCGGATACCGAACTTTCTACTCTTTAAGTCTTATCTATCAACCGATTACAAAAAAACGATTGTTTTCTATGAAAAATAGACCAGAATCCTTTTTTCTTTTTGTCACTCTCCAAAGAGGCTATTTCGGTCGTCGTTTCACTATTTTTCGTAGCATGTTTCATTTGGGAAACGATAACCGGTATCTTTTCCCTTACAAGATCGCCCGCTTCCTGCAATTGTAGAAAAGTATTCATGACAGCCGAAAGCAGGGATTCCTTTTCCTGTAACAGCAGGCAAAGGGAATCTATCCGCTTTTGTTGAGCCGGAACATGCACATAGTCTTTCAATACTTGCAGCGTGTCGCAGACTTCTCTTCTTTTTGCACGGTATCGCTCTAAGTCTGCCTCTTCCATACGCTGACCAGTTCTGTCTGGGTAGTCAGTTCCCAAAACGGCCTGTAAATCCTTTCCATTAACTTCTGAGTATGAGCCAACTCCCACTCATCTTTTTGCAGAGTACTGCGCTTTATCTGTTCCACGCGAAATAGATATACGATAAAGGCAAACAGAGCGATCAATATGCTGTAGCCGATAATTATTTTAAACCTTATCTCCATATTTGTATCCCTATAAAATAGTAAATGATTTGTCTTTACATTCGCTTCTGCTTATTCTATTCAATTATAGTAACACTTCCCATAATAATGTATAAGATCTCAATATTTGTTTAAGCCTCTTTAAAACAGAAGAAGGTGTGTCAAAATGCACACCTTCTGTTTTTTACGCACAAAGCCCCGACTTTC
>OHDA01000514.1_pt1 | contig 18955 bp, 17 predicted proteins | sample 1566881 | NCBI WGS metagenome assembly OHDA01 (sample SAMEA3879585, study PRJEB24766) | human gut metagenome | biome: human-associated habitat; feature: feces | place: USA | collected 1985/1987
CGCCGTATTCAATACGACCATCCCCTCGATGGTCTATTACGACGAAGCAGCCATGACCGATTTGAGCACCGAAGTCAAGGCCGAGCTGGGGATTCAATAAACGGCAACGCATCGACAACAAAAAGCGTCCGCTTCGGATTTCGAAGCGGACGCTTTATTTCTTCCAAAAGTCCTTTCCGAGCTGCGGAAATCAAAGTTCAACATATCCTTCCCCTGCCGACACGAACTCCGTGCAGACGAATCATCCTCGCCCGACAGCGGCTCCATACACAGCCCCGGCCGCCGCAGTGAAAATCCGGTACACCGCCCGCTCCGGCCCATATTCCCATATCGGCATCAGAACGGATAACCTACTCCGAAATTAAGCGCCGTATTCTTCCACTTGAAATTGTGGATCCACCGTTGTCCGGCAGGTGCATTGGGGTTGTGGATCTGTATGCCCCAGTCCAGACGCAGTACGGCAAATTTGATGTCCAGGCGCAGACCGATACCGGCATCGAAGCCCAGTTGCCTGTAGAAACTGTCGAAATGGAAAACCGCAGCGGGCGAAGGCGCGGAATGCCGGTCGGCAAACCAGATATTGCCCACATCGACGAACGTCGCTCCGTGAAACATCCCCCAAATCGGGAAGCGCAATTCGAGATTGGCCTCCAGCTTCATATCGCCCAGTTGTGTAGGGAAAACCGCATCTTCCGGCTCCGGAACAGCCCCCGGCCCCAACATACGGGGTGCCCAACCGCGCATGCTGTTGGCACCGCCCGCATAAAACAGACGGTCGAAGGGAATCGAAGTCGAATTGCCGTACGCCATACCGTAACCGCCGTAAAGCCGTCCCACGAGAGCCGTCACCTCACCGAGCATGATCTTGCGGCTCACACTCAAATCGGCCCGGAAATATTGCGAATATTGAAGACCGAAAACCTCGTAATAGTCCTTCCCGGCCGCCGGACGCGAGAAGAGGTGCATCAGGCCGTCGAGCAGGTTGCCCGCCATCTCGTAATTGAAGCGGAGCAGCGTCGCGTTTCCGCCCAGATGCTTGCGCTGATTGTTATAGACATAGCTGAACGAAAGGCCGCTGATGAACTGCGACTCGTAACTTCGCTTGAGATATTCGTTCTGGAGATGATCCAGGAAATCCTCCCTATTGACATACCCCATATCGATCACGTTGATATCGATCGGACGCAGCGAATAGCTCGAATACTTCAAATCGCTCCACGAATATCCCCAAGCCACGCTGGAAAGGGTACGCCGGTAATAAGGGCGATCCTGGAAATTGATGCCGAATTCGAGCCGGGTCCGGGGCATCTGGATCGACTGCCACCGCTGGGTTCGGAAAGGCAGCAGGAAACGGGGAAACTGCAAACCCATATTGACTCCGAATTCGATGGCGTTGCGCTTGCGGGCACTCGGAGTTTTCATATACTCGTACCCTACCGAGAACGAAACGTCGAAAGACTCCGCTCCCCGGAAAATATTGCGGTTCTGATACCCCACCGTCGCCCGCAATCCGTAGAAACTCGACGTCGTACTTCCTTCCAGCTCTATCTTATACCCCTGCTTCAAGGCCGGAATGCACTGGATGTCGCACTGGAGATAGCCCTCGCGGGTCTGATGTACCGAATCGGCCGGCTCCTTGCCTTCGCCCACGAAAGTCACGTAGTTATCCTTTGCCACACTGTCGGCCTGCTCGTTGAAAATGACGTTGGCGCTTTTGAAATAGCCCATCGACATAATCTGGTTGTACGTCTGATCGACCCGGTTAATGTTATAGACGTAGTTCGGATAGATCGGCACGATCTGTCGCAGCACCGAAGGACGTATGTTGGGACGCTTGTTGTCCTTGTGGTACACCACGTTCAACCCCCGGTAGTAGATCGTGTCGAGTCCCTTGCGGTAGTCGGGAGCAATAGCCGCCGTAGGATCGTAATTGGGAAAAATATTGATCTGGTCGATACGGTAAACCGTATTGTTGCGCAGAATCGGATAACCCTGCTCGTTATAACCGGCCAGATGCTGCTTGACGATCATCTTCAGGTCCACCAGATGATTGCCGCCGAGCGTGTCGGCTTCATACTCGATGTTATTGACCGTAAAATTGTAATAGCCGCGCTGTTTGAGGTAGGTGGTGATGCGCTGCCGCTCCTGGTCAAGGACCTCCATGTCGAACACCTCGCCCGTACGGAGCAGCGAATGTACCGTATCGGGCAGGATGATCTGCTCGAGGAACCGATCGCGGAAATCGTACGAAAGGCGGTTGATGCGGTAAGGCTCGCGCTGTACGGTGCGGTAGGTGATGAAAGCCCGCTTTTTCCGCGACGTGGTATCGACTTCGTAAGTCGCCTGCGAAGAGAAGAACCCCCGATAGTCCATGTAAACCTTCAGGTTGCGGACCGACTGCTCCGTGAGGCTCATATCCAGCAGCACGGGCGCTTCGCCGATACGCCGTTTGAACCGGTTCCACCAATTATCCTTTTCGGGATCGGCCTGCTCATAAACCCAGACGTAAAAATTGAGTCCCAGGAACCGTTTATTCGGATTCTGACGGATGAATTTCCGCAGGTCGGAAGCCGGAATACGCTCTTTTTTAGGCGTTTCCTTATCGGCTTCTACGGTCACCTTCTGCACCAGATAACTTTCCTCGGGAAGTTTGCGCGTGACACTGCACGACACCCCCGCGAGCACCGCCAGCAAAAAGACGAATATGACCGGCAACCGTTTCAAGACTTCCGTTAATTGTTGAAGAAACCCTGTTTTTTCAGCAGCGCGAAATAGTTGCGCGAAATAGCCAGGTTATCTTCGGCACGATACCTGTTGCGCGTGAAAATCTGTGCCAGATTCGGCAGGCCGTTCTCCTCGAGCAGCCGCCGGGTCTCTTCCGACGTCTCCTTCTCGGCCCAGAGTTCGTCGATCTCCGACGAGGTGTAATGATGGTATTTCTCGCAATGCACGACCGCATCGAGCGGCAGGCGGTCGGTCAGTTCGGGCGACTCGTCGGGATGCCCCACCACGATCGTCGTCACGGGAATCACCCCTTTGGGAAGATCGAGGATGCGGGCGATCTCCTCGGCCGTATAGATGGTCGTACCGAGGTAACAGATTCCCAACCCGTGCGCTTCGGCCTCGACACACAGGTTCTGCGCCGCCAGCAGCGCATCGGTCACCCCGTTGAGAAACCAGGCGAAATTATCGTAGCACGGCTCGGCATCGCGCTGTTCGCACCACATCGAAAAACGGTGGACATCGGCACAAACCGTAATCACGCAGGGAGCCTGCGTAACCATCGGCTGATTGAAATGACACGGGGCCAATGCCTCGCGCAATTCCCGGCTCTGAGTAACGATCAGACTGTAAAGCTGCATATTGCCGCACGTCGAGGCACGCGAGGCGGCTTCGAGCATGTCTTGCAGCACCTCCGGCGCAATAGGCTCAGAGCGGAATTTTCGGATCGAACGGTGTTTTGCAAGCAATGTTTTCATACGGATTATAAGTTACGTAACAAATTCACGCAAAAGTAGTAAAACTTTTAGAATTTTATTATTTTTGTCCGCGTTAAAGCTGGTTGGAACCTATTTTGCAGCGCCCCAGAAAAACCCTCTTCCGTCCCGGACATACACGCGTTTTCAGGATGCAAGAGAAGTGCCGAACGGCTCCGACCTCCGAACCGGAATAGCGACAAAGCCGATATTTCAGAACAGATGCAAATGCGATTCGCAAAATACGAAGGTGCCGGCAACGACTTCATCCTGCTCGACCTGCGGAACGGCGGAGCGACTCCCCAAAGCGCGGAGATCGCCCGTCTGTGCGACCGCCATTTCGGTATCGGAGCCGACGGTCTGATGACGCTCGCCGCTTCCGCCGTATCCGGCTGCGACTGTTCGATGCGCTACTACAACGCCGACGGCTCGCCGGGCGAGATGTGCGGCAACGGAGGCCGCTGCTTCGCCCTGTTTGCCCATCACCTGGGCATCGGCGGCGACATCAAGCGGTTCGACTCGACGGATGGCATCCACGAAGCCAGGATGCTTCGTATCGACGGGCTGCGAAGCACCGTGGAGCTGGGAATGATCGACGTCGAACGGATCGACCGGGGCGACGGATACTGGTTCCTCGATACGGGCGTTCCCCACTACGTCGAATTCACGGACGACCTCGAAGCCGTGGACGTCATCGGACGCGGACGCCGGATCCGCTACGACAAACGCTTCGCCAAAGGCACCAACGTCAATTTCGTCAAGGTAGTCGGTCCCGGGCATATCGCCGTCCGCACCTACGAACGCGGCGTGGAGGACGAAACCCTCGCCTGCGGCACGGGATCGACCGCTGCGGCGCTGGTCACCCACCTCGCGGCCCAGCCTTCCGTCACAGCGTTCCGCATCGACGTACGCGGCGGACGGCTCAGCATCGCCTTCGATGAGCCGAAACCCGGCATCTACACCCGCATCCGCCTTTCGGGAGAGGCCCGCAAAGTATTCGAAGGCAGCTACGATACCGCCAACTTTCAATCCTAAATCTATTTTTTCTTCTCCGATCCATGAAAACGAACAAGGGATTCCGCGACGAAAACCATGCGGACGAACTTCGTAAGGCCAAACGGCTCGAGCCGATCCACAAAAGCGGCAAGGAACGCCACACCATCTACCGCGAACTCGACGACGAGGAAGACGATGCGCCCGCACGCCCCAAGCGGGAATCGGCGTTCGACTATTTCGACGACGAGGAAAACTGAAAATCCACCCGACAATGGTTGAAAAATTCATTACGGCAGGCGACACGCCCGTCCATGTGTGCGACTCCGAAAAAGGAGACCGGTGCGCGGTCCTGTTACACGGTTATCTGGAGTCGATGCTCGTCTGGGACGATTTCGTCCCCTATCTTTACAAACAGGTACGCGTGATTACGCTCGACCTGCCGGGGCACGGGATCTCGGTGGTCAAAGGGCCTGTACACACGATGGAATACCTGGCCGATGTGGTGAAGGATACGCTCGATGCGCTCGGTATCGCCCGCTGTACCCTGGTGGGACATTCGATGGGCGGTTACGTCGCCCTGGCTTTCTGCGAGAAATACCCCGAACGGCTCGACGGCGTGGTGCTGCTCAGCTCCACGCCCAATCCCGACACGCCGGAGAAGGCCGAGAACCGCCGCCGGGAGATCGCGCTCGTCGAGGCCGGGAAGAAAGAGATGCTGGCGCGGGTAGCTCCCGCCGCAGGATTCGCCGAAGAGAACCGCGCACGCATGCGGGACGAAATCGAAGACCTTACCGAGCAGGTTTTCGTCACCGAAGACGAGGGAATCGCAGCCCTGCTGCGCGGTATGATCGAGCGGCCCGACCGCAACGAAATGCTCCGCCGCTCTGCGGTGCGGCAGCTCTTCATCTTCGGTAAGCACGACGGCTATATTCCCCTCGAAAAAGCCGAAGCACTGGCGGCGGCCCATCCTCAGGCTCGCATCGCCTGGCTCGAACATTCGGGACACATGGGATTCCTCGAAGAACCCGAAATCACGGCTCGGGCCCTGTTGGATTTTATGGGAACGGAAAACGAACCGGAATCCCGATAGCGAAAGTTTCCTAAAAGGGAAACTTTTTCATTTTTATTTCTCCAGACGCAGATGCAGAATCGGAAACGGCCGGTCGGCATCGTCCGTTTCGCTACGCCCGACAACCGCAAACCCCATACGCAGGTAAAAACCCACCGCCTGCGGATTCTGTTCATTGACATCGACCGAATCAGCTCCCTGGCGGGCGACGGCCCACTCCACCAACTTGCGTCCGCAGCCTCTGCCCCGGTATTCGGGCCGAACGAACAACATGGCGATATGACTTCCGTTCAGACCGATGAACGCCACGATACGCCCCGCATCCCGCAGGCAGCGAAGTTCGACCGCCGGCAGGTAGCGGACAGGCAACAGAGAACGCAATTCCCGAATATCCGCCTCGGAGAGAAAATCATGGGTAGCCCGCACGGAAGCCTCCCACACTTCGGCCAGCTCTTCGAAATCGTCCGGTCCGACCTTTACAACGCTCATCTGTCAATGATTAAAATATATCCGACGATCGCTTATTCGCGGTACTGGCCGCGTTTATGATTCCGAACTGTTCCCAAATCCCTTCCTCCGAAAGAATCTGCATTGTTACGCCCGGCATATAAGCGAATTCATTATCAACCGATAAAAAAGACGATCCCCGCCAGATGCGACAACAGCGCCAGGTCGATAAACAGATGCCAGACCAGGTGGTGGTAGCGGAATCCCTTCTTCGCATAAACGATCGCTCCGGCCGTATAGAGGACCCCGCCCAGCAGGATCAGCAACAGCAGAGGCAGCGAAGCGTTCCGAATCAGCCGAGGCAGCAGCGGCGTCGACGCCTGCCGCACGAAAAGCGGCAGGAAGAAGATGATCGTCCACCCCATCACCAGATAAATCGTCAGGCTCAAAGCCGGGATGGAACGCCGGGCCAGCGTCTTATACAGAATACCCAGCAGAACGGCCGTCCACTGCAAAACGGTGACGAAGACACCCTGCCAGCCGCCGATCACGAGCAGCGCTACGGGGGTATAGGTTCCGGCGATGGCGACGAAGATGAAGATATGGTCGAGCTTGTGGAAAACGGCCTTGTGCTTCGAATCCGGGCGCATCGAATGGTAGAGCGTCGAAGCCAGCAACATCAGGAAGATCGAAATGACGCAGACGCTTACCGACACCGACGCCAGCACGGGCCGGGCATCGTGCAGATAGGTCCACACCGCAGCGAAAGGCAGCAGACAAAGGGTCAGCGGCAGCATCACGGCATGCGAAACCGTGTTGGCCACCTCCTCGCCGTAGGTGGGTACGTAGGGCAAACGGACTTTTTCCTCTTTTTTCATAGACGACGTATAATTCTGTTCTACAAAGATACGTTTTTTATACAACTGCATCGGTTTTTGCACAAGATTATTCCGTGAAATCCCCGACGGCGCTTTGCGATGCCGAAGATTTTCGCTACTTTTGAAAAACAGTAAAACTTTCCGGAAAATGGATTTGACCCGTTATGACAAGCTGCGCAGCGCGATCCGCCGAACGCTCTCGCCCGACGAGGCGGCCGCAGCCGACCGCGCCCTGGAATATGCTGCCGAACATACCGCTTCGCAGGTACGGCACGACGGCTCGCCGATGCTGGACCACGCCGCCGAAGTAGCGCGGATCGGGCTGGAGGAGATCGGGCTGGGAGGCGACTCGGTCGTAGCCGCCATTCTCCACGACGTAGTCCGCACGGCCAGCCGGCAGGACGAAGAGACATTCCTGCGGCTGACGGACGAGATCCGGGACCGCTTCGGCAAGGAGGTGCTCGGCATGACCGTAAGTCTGAGCCACATCTCCGATATTCGCCTGAAAGCCTCCCGGGAGCAGGCGGAAAATTTCCGCGAGCTGATCGTCTCCTATTCGGAAGATCCGCGCGTGATCCTGATCAAGCTGGCCGACCGGCTCGAGGTGATGCGCCGCCTTGAAATTTTCCCCCGCGAAAAGTGGCGCAAGAAGAGCTGGGAGTCGATGAACCTCTACGCCCAGATCGCCCACAAACTGGGTCTATACAACATCAAGAGCGAACTCGAAGACATCGCCCTGCGCTACCTCGAACCCCAGGACTACCAGCATATCGCCGACAAACTGGCCGAAACCGAAAGCGAACGCCGGGCCTTCATCGCCCGCTTCCTCGAACCCATCACGCAGCGGCTCGACCAAGCGGGGCTGCGCTATCACGTCAAGAGCCGCACCAAGTCGATCTTCTCGATCTGGAACAAGATGCGCAAGCAGCACGTCCCGTTCGAGGGGGTATATGACATCTTCGCCATCCGTATCATCCTGGACTGTCCGCTCGAAGAGGAGAAGCAGCAATGCTGGACGGTCTATTCGATCGTCACGGATTTCTACACGCCCAATCCCGAGCGGATGCGCGACTGGATCTCCATCCCCAAATCCAACGGCTACGAATCGCTCCACACCACCGTCGCCACCAAAGAGGGACGGTGGGTCGAAATCCAGATCCGCACCGAGCGGATGGACGCCGTGGCGGAGCGGGGCATCGCGGCCCACTGGCGCTACAAAGGCGTAAACGCGGGATCGGACGGGAGCGAAATGTGGATGAAACAACTCCGGGAGCTAATGGAAGACAAGACCCGTCCGCTGGCCCAGAACTTCGACGCCAAGCCCTCCTCGGGCGAAATTTTCGTCTTCACCCCCGGCGGCGACCTGCGCAAGCTGCCCGAAGGAGCCACGGTGCTGGATTTCGCCTTCGACATCCACACCTCGCTGGGGCTCACCTGCTCGGGCGGCAAGGTCAATAACCGTCCGGCGGCGATCCGCGACGTACTCCACAACGGAGACATCGTCGAAGTGCTGACGCAGAAGAATCAGAAGCCCAAAGCCGACTGGCTGGGGTTCGTCACCACGTCGAAGGCCCGCACCCGGATCAAGGCCTCGCTGCGCGAGGAGCACACCAAGAACGCCCGTCTGGGACGGGAAGAATTGGAACGCAAACTCAAGAACTGGAAACTGCCCCTGACCGTCGATGAAGGGGTCGGCATCCTCTGCAAGCACTTCAAACTCCGCACGGGAACGGAACTTTACGCCTCGATCGGCACCGAAAAGATCGACCTCATGCAGATCAAGGAGCTGCTTCAGGCCCATCTGTCGGGCGAAGCGGAGGAAGAGCGCCGGGCCGCAGCAGCAGCCATCGAGTCCGAAAAACGACGCAAAGCCGAAAAAGTTTCGACCCAGAGCAGCGGCGACGCACTCATCATCGACGAAAAGATCGGACAGCTCGACTACAAACTGGCCAAATGCTGCAATCCGATCCACGGCGACGAAATCTTCGGCTTCATCACCGTAGGTGCCGGCATCACGATCCACCGTACGGACTGCCCCAACGCACAGCGTCTCCGCAGAAACTACCCCTACCGGGTACTCGAAGCCCGCTGGCGCGACGAAGCGCAGGGCGCGTTCCGGGTGTCGATCCGCGTGGTGGCCAGCGACACGACGGGGATGATCAACCACATCGCCGAAGTAATCAACCGCGACCTGAAGTTGAGCATCCGCTCGATGAACCTGTCGCCGGGCGGCGGCCTGCTCTCGGGCGTGATCCACGTCGAAGTGCCCGGTACGGGCATGGTCGATATGCTGATCCACTCGATCCTGCGGATCAAAGGCGTGCAGAAAGCCTACCGCGTCAATAACTGAAAACGCCCCGAAAAGAGAAAGCCGCCTTTATCAGGCGGCTTCTTCGTCGCATCCGACGGGTCGGCAACCCGCCAGCGCATCATAAAAAGCAGTAAAAAAAGATACAAAACAGCCCGCAGAAAACCACCCTCGACCTGCAAGTGTATCCTGTCATAAAAAAGAGTGTGTTGAAATGAAAATTTCAGGCACGATCCTAAAGGGTGTCGGAATGGATGCAAGGCAAGGCATTGAGGGTAAGGGTGACAGTCTTTTACTATGGCAAATGACTTAACCCGTATCCCGATAATAACTACCGTTGTGTGTCATTCGGACACACCGCCATACACCTGTTCGGGTCCCATGTCCGGAAATTTACAACGGACCTCCGCCGATCGGACAATCCGCACTCCCGCCCGGAAATCCGAGCCGAGCCGCAGAAAATCCAGACAACAGGTCAAAAATTCGCACGAGGAACCCGGAACCAAGCTGCACGGGCAACCGCTTCCCTACCGGTCCCGCTCACCGACATAGACACAGAGGTTGGCCAATGCGTCGCGGTATTCGGAAGGTTCGTATTCGGAGAGCACGGACATCGCCCGCGCGAGGTATTCCTGCATGACGCGGGCCGCCTTTTCCATACCGCCCTCGTTCTCGACGATGTGCTGCAAATATTCGACCGACTCATCCTCCTCGTGGCAACGGGCCAGCCGTGCCTGCAACTCCCTGCGGCGCTCCTCGCCGACCGACTCGAGCACCGTGAGCAGCGGCAGGGTCACCTTGTGTTCGCGCAAGTCGTTGTTGGAGGGCTTGCCCGTACGGGCCGTGCGGGTATAGTCCAGAATGTCGTCCTGAATCTGGAAGGCCATGCCCACGGCTTCGCCGAAACGCCGCATCGTGGCCACCCGGTCGCGCGTGGCGCCCACGGCCAGCGCCCCGGCCGACGCGCTGACGCCCAGAAGGCTCGCGGTTTTCTTATAGATGATGTCAAGATAGGCCTGGCGGGTCATCGTGCTGTTGGCGGCGCACTCGTCCTGCAGGACCTCGCCCTCGCACAGCGCGGCCATCGACCCGCAGACGTGCGTAACGAGGTCGAACTGCCCGCTCTGCAAGCCTATGTTCATGTTTTTGGCAAGGATGTAATCACCCAGGATCACGGCTTTGTGCGACTGCCAGCGGGCGTTGGCCGAAGGCTTGCCGCGGCGCATGTCGGCCTCGTCGATCACGTCGTCGTGGATGAGCGAGGCCACGTGGATCATCTCGACCAACGTGGCTGCGAGCAACGTGCGCAGCCCGCCGCTGCGCTGCCCCGCCGGAGCGTTGAGCGCCGCAGACAGCAGCACCGTCATCGGACGAATCCCCTTGCCCCGCGCCGAGAGCGCATAATCGAGCATCTCGGAGAGCAACGTGCCGTCCGCCGTGAATTTCTGCCGGATGAACTGCTCGAAGGCCTCCAGATCGCCCTCGACCGGCTTGCGGATCATATCGAGTGTTACCATAACCGAACTTTATGTTTACGTCGAAAAAAGTTTTGCCGAATACAGACCGATCGTTTTCCCCGCCGGAATACAACCGTCCCGAGCCTGGGATCAATCCGTGCAAAGGTAGTGATTTTTCGCTGAGTCGGGGAGGAAACTCAATGTTTTTTCGTACCTTTGGCAATCGACAAAAACATTCCAGATGACCCGCTTCAAAGAGATTCTCCCGAAAGTGCTGCCGACGGGCGCGGCCCTGCTGCTTTTCTTCATCGTCAGCGCCCTCTATTTCGCCCCCCAGTTTCGCGGCGAAGTGCTGCCGCAGCACGACGTGCAGCAATACGAAGGCATGGCCAAGGAGATCTGGGACAACCGTGCCCAAACGGGCGAAGATCCCCAGTGGGCGGGGCGGATGTTCGGCGGCATGCCCGCCTACCTGATCAACGTGGCCTACCCGGCACAACTGGTCAAAAACACGGCAGGACAGATCGTTAAAATTATAAACACCCCTGCAGCCTTCGTCTTCTTCGCCATGGTTTCCATGTGGCTGATGCTCCTGATCGTCGGGGTGAATCCCTGGGTCGGCATCATTCCGTCGCTCATGTACGGCCTTTCGACCTACTTTTTCCTCATCATCGGTGCGGGTCACGTGACCAAAATGTGGGCACTGGTATATGCCCCCCTGATGATGGGCGGCGCATGGCTTACGCTGCGGAGCAACATGTGGCTCGGCGGAGCGCTCACGGCCCTTTTCGCCTCGCTCGAAATCGGCGCCAACCATCCGCAGATCACCTACTATTTCCTGCTGGCCATGGCCGCGCTGTGGATCAGCGAAGGAATTGTCGCCTTCCGAAAAAAGCACCTGCCTTCGTTCGCCCGCCGTACGGCGGTACTGCTAGGCGCAGGCATTCTGGCCGTCGGCTCGAACTTCGCGCCTCTGTGGTACACGATGCACCACTCGAAGCAGACCATCCGCGGAGGTTCGGAACTCGCCGCCGGCGAGGAAACCTCCCAGGAAGGGTTGGCACTCGATTACGCTACGGCGTGGAGCTACGGACGCGCCGAGAGCTGGAACCTGCTGATCCCCGACTTCATGGGCGGCGATTCGGGTCGGGCGTTCACCCGCGACGGCGAAATGGCCAAAGCCCTTAAACCATACGGTCTGGAAAGTTTTGCGGAACAGTTACCGGCCTACTGGGGCGAGCAGCCCTACACTGCCGGACCGACCTACTTAGGAGCCGCCGCCCTGTTCCTGGCTCTGCTGGGACTCCTGCTGGCATCGGGACGCAACAAGTGGTGGATCGCAGCCGTCAGTCTGCTGACGCTTTTGCTGGCCTGGGGACATAATTTCATGGGATTCACCGAATTCGCCTTCAAATACCTGCCCGGCTACAACAAGTTCCGCACCGTATCGATGGCCCTCGTGGTGGTCGAATGGACGGTTCCCCTGCTCGCGGCGTTGGCTCTGATGCCCCTCTGGCGGGGAGAAGTGCCGCGTCGAAAACTCCTGCGGGCCCTCGCCTGGGCCGGAGGCATCACGGGCGGTTTCTGCCTGCTCTTCGCCGTGGCCGGCAGCGCGATCTTCGACTTCGGCCGGACGGAAGCCGCCGATTTCATGAGCCGCCAATACTACCAGATGTTCCAAGCCGCAGGTATGCAGGAAGCCATCGCACAGGGCGCTCCCGAAGAATTGGGAGAGGTGACGGCCGACGCGATGGCCGCGAGGCAAGCGCCGAAATGATGACCGAACAGTTCCACCACATCTTCCAGGCCAACGACATGCAGCAGTACATCGACCGCGGCATGGATATCGAATGGGGCGCCGCAACGGCCGACGCGATGGCCGCCGACCGGGCCGCGATCATGCGCTCCGACGCCTGGCGTTCGCTGCTGATGATCGCCCTCGCGGCGGGCAGCGTGCTGCTCTTCGCCCTGGGACGGATCAGACGGGGCTGGCTCATAGCGCTGCTCGGCGTGATCGTTCTGATCGACCTGGTGCCGGTCAACCTGCGCTACCTGCCTCAAAGCCGCTTCGTCGCCGCACGACGCCAACAGATACAGCCTACGGAAGCCGACCGCGCGATCCTGCGCGACCCGGAACCCGGATTCCGGGTGCTGAACCTCACGGTCAGCCCCTTCAACGATGCTACGACCTCCTACTTCCACCGTTCGGTGGGCGGCTATCACGGCGCCAAGCTGGCTCGCTACCAGGACCTGATCGAGCGTTATCTTACGTCGATGGACGAGAGCGTACTCGACATGCTCAACACGCGTTACCTCATCCGCTTCGACCCGGCGGGACAGCCCGTCGCCGAATTGCGGACCACGGCCAACGGCCCGGCCTGGTTCGTGCAGGAGGTCGTCGATGCCGCCACTCCCGAAGAGGAGATCGACGCCCTGGGGCGCATCGACACCAAAACGGCGGCCGTCATCAACACCCGAGAGTTCGAGATCCGCCCCCTGATCGGCGGCGAAGGGGAAATCCGCCTGGAGGAGTACCGCCCCAATTATCTCCGGTACGAATACACGGCCACTGCGCCCGGCACGGCGATCTTCTCGGAGATCTACTACAAGGACGGCTGGACAGCCTATATCGACGGCATCGAAACCCCATATTTCCGAGCCGATTACCTGTTGCGGGGAATGGAGCTCCCGGCCGGTACGCACACGGTCGAATGGCGGTTCCGCGCTCCCGGATGGAACACCGTCGAAGGCGTGACGCTCGTCGCGTCGCTCACGATTCTCGCAGGCATCATTGCAACCGTTATACTCGTTTTACGCCATGAAAGACGACAAAAGACTCAAGCGTAGGGTACGCAACTCCTACATCGTTTCGAACATCAGCATCGCCCTGGTGCTCTTCCTGCTGGGATCGGTGGGATACCTGATGACGGCCGCCATGCAGGTTGCCCGCACGTTGCAGGAGAGCGTCACCGTCACCGTCGAGCTCCGCAACGGAGCGGACGAAGGACAAAAAGAATCGCTCCGCAAACGGTTCGAAGCCAACGAGCTGGTGAGCCATGTGGAATACAGCTCCAAAGACGATAAACTGAACGACGCCTATTTCCGGCAGATGTTCGAACAGGAGTTCGAGGCGATCCTCGAAGAGAATCCGCTGCTCGACTCGTTCGAATTGACCCTGTCAGCCGATTCGGCGGACCCGGACAAGCTCGAAACCTTCATCGCCCAAATTGCCGAACTCGACGGCGTGGACCGGGTTTCCTATCCGGCACAGACCGTCGAGCGGCTGCATGCCACGATCGCGAAGATCCGGCTGGTGCTGCTACTCTTCGGCGGAGCCCTGCTCGTCATCTCGCTCATCCTGCTGAACAACACGATCCGGCTGGCGATCTTCTCGAAACGCTACCTGATTAACACGATGAAGCTCGTAGGGGCAACCAAATGGTTCATCATGCGACCGTTCCTGGGCAGCAGCATCACACAAGGCATTCTGTCGGGAATCATCGCCTCGGCACTCTTCCTGACGGCCGTTTACGGACTGAACGAGGCGGTTCCGGAACTGATGTCGCTGGCCGAAACCATGAAAATCGGAATCATCGTGGGCGGCATGGTATTGGGCGGCATCCTGATCTCGCTCTGCTTCACGTTCTTCGCCGTCAACAAGTTCGTCAACATGAAATCCAACAAGATCTATCTCTACTAAAAATCCCCGTACCATGAAAAAATTCAAGGAGATCAACGATAAAAACGATCCGAAGATGCCGCTCTCGCTCAAAAATTACATCCTGTTGCTCGCCGGACTGATCGTCATCATTCTGGGCTTCGTCCTGATGGCCGGCGGCGGCAGCGACTCGCCCGACGAGTTCAACTACGCCATGTTTTCCTGGCGCCGCATCACGCTCGCCCCGATCCTGGTGATCGGCGGCTTCATCTTCGAAATTTACGCCATTCTCAAACGATTCTGAATCCGGACTTCTCCGACCGCCGGAAGCCGGGTTGAAACCCGCGCATCCCCCGATACCGAAATATCCCCGAGAACTGTAAAATGGAAACCATTCAAGCTATCATCCTGGGCATCGTCCAGGGCCTGACCGAATTCCTGCCCGTATCGAGCAGCGGCCACCTGCAGCTGGCCAAAGAACTGCTGGGCGTCGATCCCGAAGTGGGAGGACTCACCTTCGATCTCACGCTGCACGCCGCGACGGTCCTGAGCACGATCGTCGTGCTCTGGAGCGAAATCAAACGCTTGGTCGTGGGACTCTTCTCCAAACGATTCAACGCGGAACAGGCCTACGTGCTGAAGATCATCCTTTCGATGATCCCGGTGGTCATCGTGGGCTTCACGCTGGAGCCTTTCCTCCAGTCGCTGGTCGAGGATCTTCCCAACCACGGGATCCTGCTGCTGGTCGGAGCGATGCTGCTGGTCACGGCCATACTGCTGACTTTCGCCTACTACGCCAAACCCCGCCACAAGGAGACCATCTCCTACCGCGACGCCTTCATCATCGGTCTGGCGCAGGCGGTCGCCACACTGCCGGGTCTGTCGCGCTCGGGCACGACGATCGCCACGGGACTGATTCTGGGCAACCGCAAGGAGAGCGTGGCCCAATTCTCCTTCCTGATGGTGCTGGCACCGATCCTGGGCAAGATGGTTCTCGACCTGATGAGCGGAGAACTGGCCGCCCAAAGCATCGGGACCGCACCCCTGCTCGCCGGATTCGCTGCTGCGTTCGTAGTCGGCTGTCTGGCCTGCAAATTCATGATAAACATCGTTAAACGGGGAAAACTCAACTGGTTCGCCATCTACTGTACGCTGGTCGGAGGGCTGGCCATCATCCGCTATTTCGTGATCCAATAATCCGCACATGACGCAACAATCCGAACTGAACCTACAGGGAATCGACTTCGAAGAGGGCTACATCGCCGTCATCGACAAACCGCTGGAGTGGACCTCCTCGGACGTAGTCCGCAAAATCAAGTTCGCCCTGCGCAGGGCCGGTTACCCGAAAATCAAAGTCGGCCACGCCGGGACGCTCGACCCGCTCGCAACGGGCATCCTGCTGGTCTGCATCGGCAAGGCGACCAAAATGGCGGACGCCCTGCAAGCCGAGGAGAAAGAGTACGTCGCCGACCTGATGCTGGGAGCCACGACCCCCAGCTTCGACCTCGAACACCCCATCGACAAGACCTATCCCTTCGAACATATCACGCGCGAAGCGGTCGAGGAGGTGCTCCGCTCGCTCACCGGCGAACGGCTGCAAACCCCGCCCCTCTATTCGGCCAAGAAGGTCGAAGGCGTCCGGGCCTACGAGCTGGCCCGCGCGGGCGAAGAGGTGGAACTGCGCAAAGCGCTCATCAACATCTACGAAATGGAGCTCATGGAATACGACCTGCCCCGCATCCGCATCCGGGTCCGGTGCAGCAAGGGGACCTACATCCGTTCGCTGGCCGGAGAGATCGGCCAGGCGCTCGGCAGCGGTGCGCACCTCACCTCGCTCTGCCGCACCCGCAGCGGAGGTTTTCGGCTCGATGCGGCGCACGAATTGAACTTTTTTCTCGAAAAACTGCAAAAAGCTGAAACAAAATAACTTATTTTTCGTATAGATAAATTGACGGTTTATCTTGCTCCGTACCCGCAAAACTGCCTGCAGCGCTGCCCACGGACCGAAAAAATGTTCGCAAATACTTTTAGCCATGAAACTATCGCAATACGGTTACGACTTCTCCGCCGACCTGCTGGCGAAATACCCGGCCGAAAACCGGGACGAATCCCGCCTGATGGTGGTCAATCGTGCCAAGGGCACCATCGAACACCGCATTTTCAAGGAGATCATCGAATACTTCGACGAAAAGGACCTCTTCATCTTCAACGACACGAAGGTTTTCCCCGCCCGTCTGTACGGCAACAAGGAGAAAACGGGCGCCGAGATCGAAATCTTCCTGCTGCGCGAACTCAACCGCGAGTTGCGCCTGTGGGACGTACTGGTGGATCCGGCCCGCAAAATCCGCATCGGCAACAAGCTTTACTTCGGCGACGACGACCTGCTGGTAGCCGAGGTGATCGACAATACCACTTCACGGGGCCGCACGCTCCGGTTCCTGTTCGACGGGTCCTACGAAGAGTTCAAAGAAACCCTCTTCAAACTGGGCGAAACCCCGCTGCCCAAGTGGGTGCGCGAAAAGGTCGAGCCGGAAGACGCCGAGCGCTACCAGACCATTTTCGCCAGCAAAGAGGGCGCCGTAGCCGCCCCGACGGCCGGCATGCATTTCTCCAAGCATCTGTTCAAACGTATGGAGATCAAGGGGATCGAAAAGGCGTTCATCACGCTCCACGTCGGCCTGGGCAACTTCCGCACGGTCGATGTCGAAGACCTCTCGAAGCACAAGATGGACTCCGAACAGTTCTTCGTGGACGAACCCACGGCCGAAACGGTAAACAAGACCAAACGCTAAGGACATAAGATCGTTTCGATCGGCACGACGGTCATGCGAACGCTCGAAACGGCCGTTTCGACCGGCGGCATGATCAAGCCGATGGAGGGCTGGACCAACAAGTTCATCTTCGCCCCGTACGAATTTTCGGTGGCCGATGCCATGGTGACCAACTTCCAGCTTCCCTACTCGACCCAACTGATGATGGTTTCGGCATTCGGAGGTTACGACCTGATAATGAATGCCTACAAAATAGCCAAAGAGGAGGGCTACCGCTTCGGAACTTATGGCGACGCGATGCTGATTCTTTAAGAAAAATCACTATCTTTGCAGAAGATAGGAGGCGGTTCGGCAATCTTTTGCGTGCAAGCCCGCGCGATTGCTCTCACCTTTCACTATCTTTGCGAAAGATAAACTTTCGTGAAGTGAGGTACGGCAGCACGACAAGGCAACTTTTCGCATTGCATCCGGCCCGTGCCTTCTTCGCCGAGCAAGCTAAAAAATCATCGTTTCCGACCGGCGGGCACTCCGAGCGCACCGCACCAGGAGATGAAGAAAAAATTTCAACCAATGGCATCGAACAGGATACTATACGTCTGTCAGGAAGTGGCTCCGTATGTCCCGGATACGGAGGGGGCGCTTCTGTGCCGGCGGCTCTCGCAGGCGATGCAGGAGCGCGGCAATGAAATCCGCACATTCATGCCCCGGTACGGCTGCATCAACGAACGGCGTCATCAATTGCATGAGGTGATCCGGCTCTCGGGTATGAACCTCATCATCGACGACAACGATCATCAACTGATTATCAAGGTCGCTTCGATTCCGTCAGCCCGAGTGCAGATCTATTTCATCGACAACGACGACTATTTCGCCCGCAAAGCGATTCTCCGGGATGCCGACGAAAACTATTTCGAAGACAACGACGAACGGGCCATCTTCTTCGCCCGGGGCGTACTCGAAACGGTCAAGAAACTGCGTTGGACGCCGACGGTCGTCCACTGCCACGGCTGGTTCTCGAGTATCGTGCCGATCTATCTGAAAAAGGTCTTCGCCGACGACCCGATTTTCAAGGAGGTCAAAATCGTCGTTTCGCTCTACGGCGACGGTTTCGACAAACCGCTGGATGCAGGAATGAAGGAGAAAATCGCCAACGAAGGCGTCAAAGACAAAAAACTGTCGATCCTCGACACCCCTTCATACGAAAACCTCTGCCGTTACGTTATGGAGTATGCCGACGGCATCATTCTGGCTTCCGATGCGGTAACCCCCGAAATTATCGAGTTGGTCCGTAACAGCGGCAAACCGCTCCTGGAATACCAGTCGCCCGACGCAGAGGACTTTTTCGACAACTACAACCGATTCTATGATTCGATCCAGTAAAATACGCCGGGCCGCCGAATTGGCCGCCGTTCTCACCGCAGCGGGCATGGTCTTCTTTACAGGTTGCACGAAAGTGGACGACCGGCTGGGCGCAGGCTACCAACCGGGGGATCAGCAGATGAAGATCGGTCTGAAAGTTTTCGCGCTCGCACCCGACGCCGAGCGGCCCTATTTCGAAACTCGACTCTACAAAACCGACTCTCTCAAGGCTTCCAACCTGGGAGAGGGGTATTTCGGTGTGATGCACGACGAAACTTTCGGGCGTCGCACGGCAGGTTTCCTGACCCAATACCGCGCCGTAGCCCTCTCCGATACGACCGGATTCGGCTACCAGCCCATTTTCGACTCGATCGAACTCAAAATCAAAATCTCGAACTACGGAGGCGACACCCTCAAGCCGATGACGTACAATGTCTATGAGGTGATTTCGAACGATTACCTCAATCCCTCGCTGACAGCCCCGGCCGGAGCAGGCAGCGTCGCCGACACCCTTTTCTACCCGACCTTCGATCCGA
>OHDA01000515.1_pt1 | contig 18950 bp, 15 predicted proteins | sample 1566881 | NCBI WGS metagenome assembly OHDA01 (sample SAMEA3879585, study PRJEB24766) | human gut metagenome | biome: human-associated habitat; feature: feces | place: USA | collected 1985/1987
CGGCTGACACGACCACCGGTGTCCACCATCTTCTGCTTACCGGTGTAGAAGGGGTGACACTTGGAACACACTTCCACGCGGATATCCTTCTTAGTGGAACCAGTTTCGATCACGTTGCCGCAGGCGCACCGGATGGTGGTCTGCTGATAGTCGGGATGAATTCCTGCCTTCATTGTATCTTCACCTCTTTCTCCATGGAGGATCGTTTCGTAAACGCAACTGATATAATAGCACAGCTTCCTTGAAAATGCAAGTGTATTTTCTGATTTTTTTCAATTTTTCAACTTCATAGAAAAACGTGGCCGCAAAGTAAACTTTACGGCCACGTGGCGCAGAAGGAGGGATTCGAACCCTCGCACGGTTTAACCCGTCTACTCCCTTAGCAGGGGAGCCCCTTATAGCCACTTGGGTACTTCTGCATGGCTACAACTGACATCACATATCAGAACTGGATGAAAAAGTGGCGGAGAGAGTGGGATTCGAACCCACGGCTCTTGCGAGTCACCGGTTTTCAAGACCGGCTCCTTAAACCACTCGGACACCTCTCCAAAGACTGCTTGAACAGTATATCATCCCCATCCCCACCTTGTCAAGCATAAATTTCCGAAAGCCACAAGCCATGCAAAAAAGCAAAAAACAAATTTTTTTACGGGAGCTTGCTCACGTAAAAAAATTTGTTCTTTTGCTTTTTTATAGGGCGACAGCCCGTGACCGAGCCGAAGCGGAGCGGAGGCGAGGTTGCATGGCTTGTAGTTTTCCGGAGGAAGTGCACAATCCTCGGCGTTCCCCGCCAAATCCATGGCGTCCCACACCCCATGCAACGCTTTTCCCTCTTTTTTCCCCTAAGCGTTGTCTATTTCGCTCGTTTCACGCCTCTTATCTCTCTTATTTCGTCAAATTACGCCCCAAAAACAACTCTTTCTTCCATATTAATGCTCCAGCGTTGCTTTTGAAGCAACCTCTTTTCGTTCTCATGCAACTCTTTTTTACTTTTACACCAATTTAGGTTGCATAAAACAAGTTGCCAGCATTACTTCCATCTCTTTTACCCAGTAGCATCGCGCTCACCAGTGATGGCAACTTGCTTTTGGCAATTTTAGCAACGGCCCCTCACACCAAATATTCCTGAATATAACAATCCAACACCCTGGTGTTCAACGGTGCGCTTGAACTTTCATGGAGCAATAAAACATCTCTGCCAATCAGCAATTGGTTCATCTCAAAGGCATCCAGTTTTCGTAGAACCGCATTATAATAATCTTCATTATCCATCATTCCAAAATGCTCCAAATAATAAATCCTGCCGGTTCGCGAATTCATAACCGTAAAGTCCGGATAAAAGGTAACTCTCCGCCCATGCACCGTGAGTTCCAATGGCTTTTCATATTTATACACTACACCATAACGCCGTAGGTGGTCCGCTATAATTATCTCCGACTTCGAGCGCACACGCTCACCATTTGCCGTGAAGTATTCGCCAGTTACTTCCTCATCCATCGTTTTCGCAGCATAATCTTCATTTTCAAACATCTTAACTCTTTGTTCAATAGGAATAAAATCCGGAGTAAATAAAACTTGCTTACCTTCATGCATCTGAGAATACACATCTTCTAATTCAGAATCCGAGAAAAATTCAACTGCCTGTCTTCCAGCCTCAATCTTAGCATTTAATATAGGAAGTAACTTTTTATAATACCTATCTTTTGCCAGCATCCTCAACTTATCTTTTTCGCTTTTTTTCACATATCCCCCATTAAGATAATATTGAAATGCCCCTCGCACTTTCCGACAGATAAAATTACCACCATTTGATATCATAACACTCTTTTCAGCCTTCCTGCGTACCTGTTCCAAAAACCATATACGCTCTCTAGCAAGACTCTTTAATTCATTTTCCAAACATCCACATCCTTTCTACACCAAACTCTACCTAATAAAATACACTTTAACACACATTTCAGGCATTTACCAGAATTATATACGACAAAAATCAGCGTATAACGCTCGCATCAGAAAAATTTCACTCGGTCCTCCCCTACAATAACCGTGCCGGTGCCTTTTGCAAGCCCATCCTCGTATAGATACAGTCCATCTTTGTAGACCTTTTCCACTCCATCCGGAATCACAAACTCATCGCCAATTAAGTATGCAAAATACATTATTTTACCATCCTTCGAATACAGCCATCCATTTTCATCGCTTTTATAATTAGGATTTGCCTCTGCCACATCAAATCCCATTTCATCACCATTTCCACTGTTTTCCCACACAACAGCATTTTTAGCAATATACTTCACGCTCGCCGATATTTGAACACGTCCTTCCTTATTGATTCGGATGCAATGCGTCCCAAGCCTTTCCAAATGTTCTGGCATATTATGAACATATTTATAAGAATCTCCCAGTGATTCCTCATCCAGCTGTTTCAAATTATCCGGCAGGGAACGCACAATGACACCGTTCAGACCATATTTTTTAACTTGCTGCAAACCACTTCCCAATTTTACTTTTACACACTCCCCTTTGTAAAAAGCATATTCATCAATAACTTCTATACTGTTCGCCAGGATTACTTCCGAATCGCTTCCATATTTCCCCATGCCGCAAAAAGCACTCTTTTCTACCATTTTTCGGCCTTCTGCAAGCGTCACCTTCAAAGGCCCGGCTCCCGAAAACGCATATTCATTTATCTTTACATCAGACGGAATTTCCAGTGTCGACGTCTTAAGTTTGTATATCATACACTTCTCTTTCTCACTCAGGGAAAACGCCTTCTTTCCAATCACCTTAACACTTTCTGGAAGAATAATTTTCCTCTCTGTCTGATAGCTTCCTTTGTAGCGGATGAGTACACCATCTTTCACTTCAAATAATTCACTGGTTTTATTTTTCTGTTCCTTTTGCTGAATCGAATCCGGCTTTTTCACCTGTGCTTCCTGCAAGGAGTTTCCACAGCCACAAAACGCCATAGCAGCAAATAATATAACAAACAATGTGTTTATTTTTTTCATACTGCAAATCTCCTCTTTGTAATTAATTTGCTGCTTCTTTTGGTTTTCCGTACGCATACTTAATTTTATGCTTTTTTGCCCATTTTTCTGCGTAAGAGTGTTTTTTTACATAAAGAGTAACTTTATCTTTGCAATCTCTGAACTCGTACTCGTCTATTTTCTTTACACTGTCAGGAATTATAACCGTCTTTAAATTTGGACATGTTACAAAACCATATTCTATCGTTTCAATTCCCTCTTCAATTTCTACATATGTAAGATAATTGGAAAATGTCCCCTCACTGCATGTAACATCCAACGACCGAACTTTTTCTCCTTCATAGACAGCCGGAACAACGAGTTTACTCTTTCTCTTTAATTCAGTATCCGAAAAAATACTTAAGCGCCCTTCAATAACGGACCATCTGTCTGCCTCAACTTTTTTGTTTCCAGGCGCATCATTCTCCACTTCTGTCACAGTATTCTTTTGAGCATTCTGCAAGTTCTGAGCACCACCTGAAAAATCAACAAAAAACAGGCAGCCAATTCCCAGCATCAACGCGATAACAACAAAGATTATTATGATTCGTGAACTTCTAGTCATATAAAATTCCTCCTACTCACACCTTAATTCGCTGCCTCTCTGTAAACAATACGATTGAGGCAGCGAATTAGTTGCATTTTTTTAATTAATCATCTTACTTTTTTCTCCCGGTGCGAAATCATCACCATACATATATACGCCCTTTTTATATACCTTTTCTACTCCCTTAGGAATCACAACATTATTCTCTGAAGGAAGTCGATAAGCATAAAATAATTTTTTTCCATCCTTCGAATATAACCAGCCATTTGAATCACTTTTATAATACAAATTACTTTTATCCACCTCATAGCCTTGAACATCACTATTTGTGCATTCCCATACAATTGCATTTACTGCCATTTTTTTCACATGTGAGGACACTTTTATTTTACCGCCATAAAGTGTTAAGCAATGTTCTCCAATATACTCAAGGTTTTCTGGCAGTTTAGTTATTTGCTTGCTCGCATATCCCAACGAATTACTTCCCAAATATTTAATACTATCTGGTAAATCAGAATAAGCAGCACCATACAAACCACTTTTTTCAATTCGCTCCAAATTATTATTCAAATAAACTTTCTTAGTTCCGTTCTCTTCATAAAAAGCATATTCTTCAATTGTTTTAATACTCTCGCACATAAAAATTTCGGACTCACAACCATACTTTCCCATCTCTGAAAATGAATGTTTTTCAACATTTATGCGACCATCTAACAGAGTAACCTTTAACGGTCCAGCTCCATAAAAAGCATTTTTGTGAAGTTTAACATCTTTGCCAATTTCAATTGATGATACCTTCAGTTCTCCCACATGCTTTTTTCATCTTTCGTAAGAATAAATGCCTTTGAGGCAATTTCTTTCACTTTTTGTGGTAAAACAATTTTTAACGCTTTATTATAACCACCTTTGTAACGAACAAGCACTCCATTTTTTATTTCAAACATATTGCCGGTAGATGTACTAATTGCCTGCTCTTTTTGATTATTACTGTCATAAACTTTTTTAGATGTTGTTGATTGATTATCCTTTTCTTTATCAACATTTTGTGTAGCACATCCCGCCAACATTAACGCACATACAACAAAAAACACAAATCGTTTCATAATCAGCCTCCTCCTTTGCGTTATCCCTATTTATTTTTTCCGAAATCATATTTCCATTCCGGATGCTTTTTATTGTAAATCACTCCGCCTTTTATCACCAGTTTTTTGTTACCCTTTTCAAGTTTTATCTCTGTCAGCGACTTCCAATTTTTCATATAGTACACAGATGTAAATTTCTTTGGCACATAAAGTTTTTTCATAAAAATGTTATCCGGCACATAATCCATTGTTTTCACAGTCTTTGGGATTCTAAAACTTGTGTTCTTTTTACCCATTGGATACTCAAGCAATGTAGTCATTTTCTTATTGTATAAAACTCCATTCTTTGAGGCAAGCACCTTATTCTTTTTAGAAACACTTATTTTCTCAAGTTTTTCGGCATTTGCAAAACTTACATTCTTTGATTTTACGTTTTTTGAAATAGTCACAGATTTAAGGTTGTGAACATTCTCAAAGGCGTAATATCCAATCTTTCTGCATTTTGCCGGAATTTTATAGTTTTTCCCCGGTCTGTTTGCCAAGTACATAACTAATTTCTTTCCATCTTTTGAAAAAATAACGTCATTCGACACCCTATAATACTTGTTATTTTTCGAAATGGAAACCTTCTTTAATTTAGGAAAACACTGATTTAATTTTTCTTCAATGCAATTGCCCCAATCATGTGAATATGGCTTTACAAAATCGGAAGAAAACTCAATTTTTTCAATGCCCGTTTTATCTGCTGATTTCAAATAATCCTGACCTGTAATTTTATCATCCAGTTTGTCTCCTGTATCTGGTTTTGTCTTAAATGCAACATACTTGACTCCCTTTGCAAATTTCAAAACCTTTGCATTTTTAAACTGCGTGAGTTTTCGCATATCTACTGTAACACACTGTAATTCCTCTATATTGCCTGAATTTGCTTTTCCCTCAATAACAACCGTGCTCTGCCCTTTATAATCGCTGTCGTTACTTCCGGTATATGTAAATTCAGCAGTAGTATTATCCTGTGCAAATACTTGCGCTCCCGGCATGATAACCGACACTGCCAAAACCATAGTTACTAATGTTCTAATTATTCTTTTTTTCATAGTTATAGTCCCCCTTACAGTAAATTCGCTGCCTCTTTGTAAATAATACGATTAAGACAGCGAATAAGTTGCATAACAAATTTTATCAATGTTTATTATTTTGTTTTCGCCACCTTAACTTTCTTCGTATGCACTATTTCTCTTGTGTAATAATCATCCGTATCAATATTTTCTGTATCCTTTTTGAACTTCTTAGCAAAATTCGGACATACAAACTTTTTCATCTTCTTCCATGTTTTTGAACCTTTTTTACAATTTACTTTTTCTACAGAAATCATTTTTGCTCCCATGCCACTATCACCGTATAATACCGTCTTTTTCCCCTTTACCGTAATGCATTTTATATTTCTGCAATGCTGACCGACATATACCGCCTTAACGCCCTCCGGAATCACCAATGGTTTTAATGTAGACAGCGAATCATCCAGGCAATGTTTTGGAATATCAATTGTTTTCAGATTCTTTGGAAATACAATATTTTTTAAGGTTTTGCATCCACGTAAAAACCCTTCGTTATAGGTATTAAAATCACGCCATGTAAAAGAAGTTCCAACATAACCACAGAAAGCTCTTTCTTTTAAAAGCCCCTTATACTTATACGGCATAACAATCTTGGCGAGGTGACTTTTTTTTATGATTTTGGGGTTACCATTTGCATCATAACCATCCGTAACATCCGTAGAAAATGCTTCTGAGCCAATCGTTGCTTTACTCATCTTTAGCGTAACTTTTTTTAGTGCGGCACATTTCATAAATGCACCACTCCCAATCCCCTTTACTTTTTTCGGAATCGTAATGTTCTGCAAGGACTCACATCCGTTAAATGCATTGGAACCAATATGTGTTAATGCCTTCGGCAGAGTAACCTTCTTGATTTTTTTACAACCTTGAAATGACATCACACCGATTTTTTCTACTTTGGATGGTATCGTCAACTCTGTCACTTTTTCTGCATCTGCGGCAGAAAACAACTCTGCCTTTCCTTCCAATCGAAGAGTAGACGCACTGGCAAAATGGTAATTGTTTTCCTTCATAGTTCCCAATTGAACAATTGTATAACCATCAATACTTGATGGAAGAATCACTTGTGTCCCCGGTTGCTCCACTTTGGTAAGCGCTGCTGTCTTTTGGGTACTATTTATGATTTCATAATGATATTTCCCCGACACCTTTTCTGCGGCCTTTGTTCTTGATGTTGCTGCAACCATGCAGCAAATTCCTAATGCCGTTAATAATATTGTTTTTTTCATACTAACAAACCTCCTACTTGTAATTAATTCGCTGCCTCTATGTAAACAATACGATTGAGACAGCGAATAAGTTGCATTTTTTATTATTCAGACAACACTTCTCCGTCTTTTATCTCAATCACTCTCTGACATCTGGCAGCCACACCATTATCATGCGTGACTATGATAACCGTATGCCCATTTTTATTTAACTCCTCAAACACATCCATGATGTCATCCGATGTATTGCTATCGAGTGCCCCTGTAGGCTCATCTGCCAAAATATACTCCGGAGAATTAATAAGGGCTCTGGCAATCGCTACTCTTTGTTTCTGCCCGCCGGACAATTGATTGACCCGTTTGTCTTTCAATTCCGCGATGTTTACCTTTTCCAAAACATCCATAATCTTTTTACTTTGCTCTCTTTTTTTCACCTTACCGAAAATAAGCGGAACCAGAAGATTTTCCTGCACGGTATATTCTTCTATCAAAGCAAAATCCTGCATAACCATTCCAATACTTTTGTTTCGAAACTCCGCCAATTGTTTTTCCGACATCTGTCCCACATCTTGGTTTCCAACGTGGTAACTGCCGCTCTCAAAGCTATCAATTCCTGCCAAAACATGCAGCAACGTGGATTTACCGGCACCGGATTTTCCAATAACCGCTACCAGTTCTCCATCCTGAACCTGAAAATCAATTCCTTTTAAGGCCTTATATTCATTTCCTTTTCCTTTATTATATATTTTCACTAAATTCTTAATCGAAATCATTTTATTCTCCTTTCCTATCCCGAAAAACTTCAACCGGCTGCTTTTTGCATAAAATAATATATGGAACAATCCAATGCACAAAACATAACACCACCAGCATAACCACCATAGAAACGACCGTTACCCAGTCTAACTTAATCAGTAAATATTCTGTCAAATTTAATTTTTGAACCGTCGCAAATAAAGCCAAAAACATTACCACAGAGAAAAATGCGGTAAAAAAACTTTGTATTACCGAGAAAGATACACATCGTCTCCACGGAAGTCCAAGCAGACTAAATATCGCATTGTGATATAAATCATCTGACATATTTAAGGCGCATACATTAACAATACTAATAATCGTGATAATCAGCACACATATCAACACCGGCAAATACATCATTGATTCTTTTTGCAAATGATGTTTTGTATTTTTCATAAACTCTTGTAACGAGCTGTCAATCGTAGTTCCATCATTTCCCGTCCCCAGAGTTCTTTTCAAAGCATGACTATTGGAACTCATTTCGTATTTTGTTATATCATCCTGATACACGATAAAATGATCCTGATTAAACGTATAGGTAACACCATTTTCTTTTGCCTTTTGTTCCCCAGTCAAAATCAGAACACTCTTCTCCTGCTCATAGCGGTATGTGGAATAAATATCTCTGTAATCGTTCTGCAAAATTTGACCCTGACCAAAATCATGTCCAATTACATTTGTTCCTTCTTCCATAACGCCAACAACTTCCGCTTTTATATTCTTTGTTTTTCCGCTTTCATCGATTTGTTGAAAATTCAACATACTCCCGGTTCTCCACCCATATGAATTTTCCGAAATCACGACCGGCAGAACACCTTTTTTATCGTCCGCATCTGTCAGCCACTTTCCCTCTGATAAATCGGGTGCATAATCATTTAAAACATCTTCCGGATAAACAGCCGTAATCATATCCGCATTTTCATCTTGATTAGCTAACGTGGTACTCCCCCACGAATAAACGGATTCAACCTTTTTCATGCCGTTTGCTATATCCTTTGCATTTACTCCGTGATAACCAAAAGATGTTACATAAATTCCTTTTTTATCCGCCATGTGCTGTACCGGTTTATATGCCCTGAATATTGTCGCCAACATGGTAACTGACACACACAATACAAGCAGCAGCACGGAAATCTGTATAACAACAAAAACATTTCTTTTCCAATGCTTGATATATTCACCAATTGCTAATATTCCCATTATAATTCCCCCCTTTTAAAATCCAGGATACTTTTTCTGGTAATAGAAAATGACAAAGCATACCCAATAAGCAATACGACAAAAAGAAAAATTCCTATAATCGTGCCGTATTCTTTTATACCGTATATTCGGTCCACATACTTAAACCAAGTAAGCATTTGTGGGAAAACCACAAACCGAAACAAGCCTGTTGCCACAATTACAACGCATAACATATTACATAAAATTTCAGTAAAAAATAACATCCGGGCACGTTTCTTGCTGCAGCCACATAATAAAAAAACAGCAAGTTTCTTTCGTCTTTTCTTAAAAATAAAACGATAAATCATATACATATTAACGCCTGCTAAAATTGCGAGTAACGCACTAACCACAAGCATAGAATACTCTTGTCTTAAATCCGCATTATTCGAGACATAAAATTCTGCCGGTTTACAGCCATACGATAAAAGCAAATCACGGAATGTTTCATACTGCGCTCGTGTCGGCAATTGAGTCAACCCAAAGTTTAATCGTATCCATACACAATTCTTAGGAAACGCAGTAAATGGCATTTCATACTCACCCGGATCATTTATATCATCTTTGCCAATAATATCAAATGTTTCCTCTCCTAAAACAATCGTATCTCCTACATCTTTTTTATCTTCTCCATTGATTACAACAACTTTATTTTTATTTCTGTAGTCTTTATCTTCATAATAACTTCCCTGTAATCCGTACTTCATATTTTCATAGACCGAATCACTATAACCATATTTACCATTTTTATATTGAGCACGATCTAAAAATGACTTTTTCCCATCTTTGCTTTCCGCTTCCACATAAAAATAATCAATTGGTATTTCTTCTTCTACCATGGTCATAAAAATCTTATTTATATCATCACTCGTTATTTTTTGATTATCAATTGTCGCCTCTAAAGACTTCGAGTCATGGTTATCGCATAACTCATACAAATTATTTTGAAAAACTCCAAAAACAAAAAAGATGCTAAGCAGCGCAAAAATCTGTGAAATCAGCAAAATAACAAAAAGCGCTGTATGCCTTTTCATCAAATCCGTTACATCCTTAAAAACCATTTATGCTCCCTCCTTTGGTTTTCCGTACGCATACTTAATTTTATGCTTTTTTGCCCATTTTTCTGCGTAAGAGTGTTTTTTTACATAAAGAGTAACTTTATCTTTGCAATCTCTGAACTCGTACTCGTCTATTTTCTTTACACTGTCAGGAATTATAACCGTCTTTAAATTTGGACATGTTACAAAACCATATTCTATCGTTTCAATTCCCTCTTCAATTTCTACATATGTAAGATAATTGGAAAATGTCCCCTCACTGCATGTAACATCCAACGACCGAACTTTTTCTCCTTCATAGACAGCCGGAACAACGAGTTTACTCTTTCTCTTTAATTCAGTATCCGAAAAAATACTTAAGCGCCCTTCAATAACGGACCATCTGTCTGCCTCAACTTTTTTGTTTCCAGGCGCATCATTCTCCACTTCTGTCACAGTATTCTTTTGAGCATTCTGCAAGTTCTGAGCACCACCTGAAAAATCAACAAAAAACAGGCAGCCAATTCCCAGCATCAACGCGATAACAACAAAGATTATTATGATTCGTGAACTTCTAGTCATATAAAATTCCTCCTACTCACACCTTAATTCGCTGCCTCTCTGTAAACAATACGATTGAGGCAGCGAATTAGTTGCATTTTTTTAATTAATCATCTTACTTTTTTCTCCCGGTGCGAAATCATCACCATACATATATACGCCCTTTTTATATACCTTTTCTACTCCCTTAGGAATCACAACATTATTCTCTGAAGGAAGTCGATAAGCATAAAATAATTTTTTTCCATCCTTCGAATATAACCAGCCATTTGAATCACTTTTATAATACAAATTACTTTTATCCACCTCATAGCCTTGAACATCACTATTTGTGCATTCCCATACAATTGCATTTACTGCCATTTTTTTCACATGTGAGGACACTTTTATTTTACCGCCATAAAGTGTTAAGCAATGTTCTCCAATATACTCAAGGTTTTCTGGCAGTTTAGTTATTTGCTTGCTCGCATATCCCAACGAATTACTTCCCAAATATTTAATACTATCTGGTAAATCAGAATAAGCAGCACCATACAAACCACTTTTTTCAATTCGCTCCAAATTATTATTCAAATAAACTTTCTTAGTTCCGTTCTCTTCATAAAAAGCATATTCTTCAATTGTTTTAATACTCTCGCACATAAAAATTTCGGACTCACAACCATACTTTCCCATCTCTGAAAATGAATGTTTTTCAACATTTATGCGACCATCTAACAGAGTAACCTTTAACGGTCCAGCTCCATAAAAAGCATTTTTGTGAAGTTTAACATCTTTGCCAATTTCAATTGATGATACCTTCAGTTCTCCCACATGCTTTTTTCATCTTTCGTAAGAATAAATGCCTTTGAGGCAATTTCTTTCACTTTTTGTGGTAAAACAATTTTTAACGCTTTATTATAACCACCTTTGTAACGAACAAGCACTCCATTTTTTATTTCAAACATATTGCCGGTAGATGTACTAATTGCCTGCTCTTTTTGATTATTACTGTCATAAACTTTTTTAGATGTTGTTGATTGATTATCCTTTTCTTTATCAACATTTTGTGTAGCACATCCCGCCAACATTAACGCACATACAACAAAAAACACAAATCGTTTCATAATCAGCCTCCTCCTTTGCGTTATCCCTATTTATTTTTTCCGAAATCATATTTCCATTCCGGATGCTTTTTATTGTAAATCACTCCGCCTTTTATCACCAGTTTTTTGTTACCCTTTTCAAGTTTTATCTCTGTCAGCGACTTCCAATTTTTCATATAGTACACAGATGTAAATTTCTTTGGCACATAAAGTTTTTTCATAAAAATGTTATCCGGCACATAATCCATTGTTTTCACAGTCTTTGGGATTCTAAAACTTGTGTTCTTTTTACCCATTGGATACTCAAGCAATGTAGTCATTTTCTTATTGTATAAAACTCCATTCTTTGAGGCAAGCACCTTATTCTTTTTAGAAACACTTATTTTCTCAAGTTTTTCGGCATTTGCAAAACTTACATTCTTTGATTTTACGTTTTTTGAAATAGTCACAGATTTAAGGTTGTGAACATTCTCAAAGGCGTAATATCCAATCTTTCTGCATTTTGCCGGAATTTTATAGTTTTTCCCCGGTCTGTTTGCCAAGTACATAACTAATTTCTTTCCATCTTTTGAAAAAATAACGTCATTCGACACCCTATAATACTTGTTATTTTTCGAAATGGAAACCTTCTTTAATTTAGGAAAACACTGATTTAATTTTTCTTCAATGCAATTGCCCCAATCATGTGAATATGGCTTTACAAAATCGGAAGAAAACTCAATTTTTTCAATGCCCGTTTTATCTGCTGATTTCAAATAATCCTGACCTGTAATTTTATCATCCAGTTTGTCTCCTGTATCTGGTTTTGTCTTAAATGCAACATACTTGACTCCCTTTGCAAATTTCAAAACCTTTGCATTTTTAAACTGCGTGAGTTTTCGCATATCTACTGTAACACACTGTAATTCCTCTATATTGCCTGAATTTGCTTTTCCCTCAATAACAACCGTGCTCTGCCCTTTATAATCGCTGTCGTTACTTCCGGTATATGTAAATTCAGCAGTAGTATTATCCTGTGCAAATACTTGCGCTCCCGGCATGATAACCGACACTGCCAAAACCATAGTTACTAATGTTCTAATTATTCTTTTTTTCATAGTTATAGTCCCCCTTACAGTAAATTCGCTGCCTCTTTGTAAATAATACGATTAAGACAGCGAATAAGTTGCATAACACATTTACTAAAAACGCATCAAACAATACTATAAGTAAAACCTTTACTTACCGCACACGCCTGCATAAACGGATTCTTTTTTCCCTGCAAAATAAAATCCGTACAATTCTTAAACGGCTCCCACTTACCATCATAAGAATCACTTTCACTTCCCGTTGCCGGATTCACCACAACATCAGGTAATACCACAGTCAAATTGTGGCACTCATAAAAATCCTGCCCCATTATACTATCTTTTGCATACACAACCTTTTTCAGGTAACGACAATTAGCAAAACACAAGCCGCCGCCATTTACACCAGCCGGAAATTCGTAAGAATCCTCCTGCTTCGCTGCCGGATAGCATTTCATATATGTTTTTTCTTTATCTTTATAATAAAGAACATCATTTACTGCATAATATCCGGTTTCCTTTTTATCTGCCTGAAACTGTTTTAAATTTGTACAGCCGATAAAAGGAGTGTTAATTTGTTCCATCTTATCTCCAAGTGTCACCTTTTGAAGTTTCGTACTGTAAGCAAACGCATACAACCCAACATTAGAAATATTCTTTGCAAGCTCCACACTTCTTAAACCAGACGCAAAAAATGCCCCGTCTGAAATATAAAATAATTTTTTACCGTATGAAATCTTCTGCAAATATTTAGCATACTCAAAAGCCGCCTCACCAATCTGCGTTGTCTTTCCCTGAATCGTATAAGACTTCTGAGTTCGCCCTGCCGGATAAACCAAAAGCGTCTTCTTGTTTTTTGTATACAAAACACCTTTAGCAGAGCAAAAATATTTATTTCCCTTTGCCACTTTGATATTTTTTAACTTACCGCATCCGGTAAATGGTGTAGAAAATATATTCTTTTTCTTAACGATATTTCCCCATGCATAATCTGCCTGTTTTTTTTCGATTGTTTTCAAATACTTTGGTAATACAACCGTTTGAACCTTCGATGATTTCTTCCATACATTGGCACCGAGTGATGTCACCTTTTTCCCTGCAATCTTGTTCGGAATCACAATTCGTTTCTGATTCTTACTGCATGAAACGATTTTAACCTGATTTTTTGTTATCTTGTAGGTAAAACCATTTTTTGTCTTTGCTCCTGCCATTGTGCCGGCAGATGCAAAGGATAGCGTTAAAAATAATGCTGTAAGTACTGTTGTTCTAATTGTTTTTTTCATACTAAAATCCTTCCTATTTGTAGTTAATTACACCACTTTTTTCTCCATTCTGTTTCAGCCATTTCTTATACAATTTAATTGACTTCCTCGGAACATAAATCTTCTGTCCAACAGGCACCATCGAAGTATCTTTTGACGGGGCAGCAATCTTAGGTGGATTTGCACTTTTAAATTCAAAAACACAATCATCCAAGTCTCCCATATCAATCCAAGCTCCCCGCAGGCATTTCAAACTAGACGGCATCGTAATCTTGCTAATATTCTGCCCTATCAATACAGAATCCTGATTTAATTCCTCAATCCCCTCTGGTATCACAGCCGTATTTCCATTTACTACTCCTACAGCCAATGCCTTTTTATCTTTTCGATAAATATAATTTCCCTTTTTAGCAAACACTACATTATCGCTTTTCAAATCAATCTCCTTAACTCTGCAAGTGGCAAAACACCCCTTCCGAAACGATTCGAAACCATTCGAAATCATAATCTTTTCTCTTCCGGGAATAGCAAAAACTGCCTGTTTTTGTTTTTTATCAATAATAAGTCCACCCTGCTCACAATATTTATCATTGTCAGCAGACACATAAATTTTACTAAGTTTTTCGCAATTACCAAAAGCCCCCAAACCAATCTCCGAAACATTTTTCTCTATATCAAACTCCGTAAGTCCTGAGCAAAGTTCAAATGCACCAGCCCCAATTTTTTTCAATTCTTTTGGGCAGTTTATTTTTTCCAGCGAATATAAGCCCGCAAATGCATTATCTTCGATTGAACAGACACTGTCCGGAAGCACAACGCTGTGTATTTTATTCACTGTTTTCGAATATTGAAAATCATCGCCATCCATAATCGAATCTCCAAACACATTGTATGCAACATCTGATGTGTTTTCACCCCTATTATCTGAATCAAATCCAACGCAAACCAAAATACTTTCATTTATTTTCTCAGGAAATTTCAACTGATTTGACGTATATTTGTCAGAAACTTCTACCTTAGTAATCCATACATATTTTCCGTCAGATGACTTCTTGTATAAATACTTAATTGTATCCATCTCATACTTTTCCACATTGTTATTCCACATTAATTTTTCAATATTTACATTTGCATTTGACTGTATTCTCGTTTGCTTTTTTGAACAAGCACAAGCAAAAATCAATATGCTAAATAGTAACATTATAAATGCGGATTGCTTTGCCTTCATATTTGCCTCCTTAATTAGTCAAGTCTTTTGCCTTAAATACCTTTTGCTTTACCAATCACCCCACCCAATACTCATTATACGGTCCTGAAGAAACATTAAAACATTTAAAATCATCAGCTTTTGTAGATGAGTTCATTGTTTCTATATACTTACAAAGATTTCGTAATCTAAAAGTTTGGCCAACACTAGTCATAGCTTTGAATTGAGCACAAGAACCCTCACCTGACTTAGCATCATATTTTTGTATTATTTTCTTTACTACATTTTTCGCAGCAGTAAATCGCTCCCCATATTTATTTGGTTTATCTGCGTAATCGTTGTATTTAATATTATTATGGTTCCCACCATGCGCTAAATGACACCACGCATTTCCCGACCTAACATAAGCACTATGTGCAAAAACATCAGCTGCCGTATGTGCAGCCATCCCCCATACAAAAGCTCTTTTTTGTCCTTTGGAATAATTAGATGTATTATTTGCCCATAAGGACACGCTATTTTTCATATGAGATTTCTCAACATTAGAGAGCCCATGATCTATAGTCGCTGATGATACTGATTTTCCTTTACCTAATTTTTCTGCAATCTTTGTTGCATAAATATATGATGCCACATAATTAGAATGATAACTGCCATGCCACCATGGATTTCCCGACAACCCTTTTGTATTTGTCGAAATATCTGGATATCTTGCTCCCTCTTTTACATACGAATGATCACTCCCAATTAATCGTTCATGATTAGCAATGCTCCAGCTTCCTTTTACGCACCCTGTATCCTCTACTGTTTCAACCTTTGTTTTATTCGTCATGCTGTTATTTTTTTTGACTGACATTACCAATTTATTATAATTATCAACCGTATACTCTTCATCTAATAAACCGTAACCGCATTTGTTATAATTTGCCCCATTAACAATAGCTTTCTTCACATCTTTATAAGAAGCATTCGGATTTGCTTCCATAATCTTAGATGCCACTCCAGCTACTTGCGGTGCTGCAAGGCTCGTACCAGATTCAACAAGTAAATCCCCAAATTGCCCTGTAGTGCAAACCAATTCTCCTGGTGCTACAACATCTATCTTATCACCTCTTGCACTACTCTTTGCCAATTCTGCATCAGAATCTACAGAACCTACAGATAAAACATTATCATAAGCAGCTGGATACTGAACATTATCTCCCGTATTTCCTGCTGCAGCAATCACCAATATACCTGCATCCTCTGCAGTATCTACTGCTTTTTTTAATGATTCCGAATATGAGTCTAATCCAAAGCTCATATTAATAATATCAACTTTCTTTGAAATTGCATAATAAATCCCATCAATTACTCTACTTAAAGGTGCTTCATTATTGTCATCCAAAACCCTAATAGAGTATATCGCAGCATTTGGATTGATTCCTGTAATTCCTTCGTCATTATCCTTTGCAGCAATTAAACCAGCCACACTGTTGCCATGGCCTGAACCATCCATAAAAAGAGGACTCATTTCCTCCTCACCCGGAACTAAAGTAATTGTTTCTTCCAAATCTATATCATTTCCCCAGTCAACTCCAGAATCTATAACCGCTATCTTAACCTTTTCCTTTGAATCAACATTCTTATCATTCTCACTTTTTATGAGTTTCTTGTTCCATTCCAAATCAATCTTTTTACGATTAATTTTTTTTACTTTGGACCCCATAACTTTCTTATCTTTTTCAATTGTAACAATGTGATTGCTTTCTTCCAACTCCTCCGCTTCCCTTTTACTAAGTGAAACCGTGGCAACCCCCTCATGTCCTAATTCATCTTTAGATACCTCAGCTACAGTTTTAACTTCACCATATTTCTCCAAAGTTTTCTCTAGCACTCTTTCTGAAGATGCCTGAATCATATAAATCTGTTTCTTTTCACCTTGTTCTTTTGCTTTTACATTATTCATGTCACTTGAAACATTACCAATCAAAAGTGCTAATGAAAGCCCTAGTGATAATGACGTGGATAATATTTTTTTATTTTTCATTTTACACGTTCTCCTTTTTTCTTTACAATATTCTAGCTGTATCATATAATTAATTTGTTACTTTATGTATGCGTTCTTTTCGGTATTCCACTACCATATGAAAAGAACGCTTTTTTCAATCATTACTCTGTAAATCATATCTGAATACATTCTGTCACCACCCTTACACTCTTATCATAGCATATAACCATCCACAAAAACCAAAACCGGCACGAATGGTCATTTTTCATCCTTGAACGGTCAAAATCTTCTCCGTTTGAAGTATCTATTTACTATAACGTTCCAAACGGAGAAAATCTGACAAAATAATTTACTAAATTTTCTTTTGTTCCTTTTTCAGAAATTCCTTAAAACCTTCTGGTTCTTTTGGCTGATAAAACAATACATGACAATATTCAGAAGCAACTGGCGCCGCAAAAACTGCCATTGTACAAATCCCCTTACAAATTTTCTGAATTAATTTTTTGTGTTTGAAATACATAGTATTTTCCCCCTTTGTTATTTTTTTTGCAGTATATCATATAATTTGACTTTTTTTCTTTTTCCGTGACGAGTGGTCAAAAATAAGGGACGAACGGCAATTTGACCGTTCGTCCCTTATTTTTAACCACTCGTCACATTTTTTCTGTTTATAACATTTTTTAGTATATACTAACATTCTACAAAAAAGGGGGAATTATCTATGATACTTACAAAATGGTTAACACAAAAAATCATCAATATTGCCTTGGCAAACGATAAAACAGAAAAAAAAGATTTTTTCTTTTATTGCATTAACACATTATTAGAACAAATACTATTTGCCGTAACTATTCTATTGTTCGGCTTGCTTACAAATAAATTTACATCCTGTCTTCTCTTTCTCTTACTATTTACAGGATTACGACTAACCAGCGGCGGCTACCACGCATCGAAACAATGGATATGCACAATTCTGTCGTACATCTGTGCTATTGGAACACTTATTGTGTCACCATTGGTTCCCACTGGTCACCCTGTCATTTGGCTTACAATTTTTTCGGTCCTTGCATTTATTATTGTTAAAACACCACTGGTAGACCACCCTAATAAACGCTTTACAGAGACTGAGAAGCAAATATTAAAAAAGAAAAATTATTTATGCATCAGTATTGTAACTTTTGCTGAAATTGTTTTTTGCTGTACAAATTGTACCATTTATTATAAACTTATTACCATAAGTTGTTTTATTACTGTACTTAATATCTTAGCAGGCATGTTCAAAAATAGGAAGGAGGCGTATTCATCATGTTATTTAAAGTAGCAATCTGCGATGACGAAGAAAAGGACATTCAGGTGATACAACGTTTTTTACATATTTACGAAATGCAGCATGACATTGATTTCGAAATCAATACGTTTCAAAACAGCACAAAACTTTTGGAAAAATATGATTCAGCAGGAAGATACAATATTCTCTTTTTAGATGTTGAAATGCCTAAACTAAGTGGTCTCGAAGTAGCGGCACACATACGAGAAATTCCGGATAGAATGGCAAAAATTGTTTTTGTTAGTAACTTTCCGGAGTATATGCAAGACAGTTTTAATGTGGAGGCTTTTCACTATTTTCCAAAACCATTTCTTTTTGAAGATTTTGAAAAACAGGAAATTGACTGCGAGCATGAAGAATGGCTCCATACCCTGGAGGGCTACAAAAGCAGCATGAAGCAGTTTCGGAAGC
>OHDA01000546.1_pt1 | contig 18210 bp, 10 predicted proteins | sample 1566881 | NCBI WGS metagenome assembly OHDA01 (sample SAMEA3879585, study PRJEB24766) | human gut metagenome | biome: human-associated habitat; feature: feces | place: USA | collected 1985/1987
AGGTATGGACAGTTTTCGCAGACCGTTCCGCTGCTCTTATATTCACGATATCCATCACGATTGGTTGTACTATATTTCAAAACTTGATTGTTTGGGCAAATATAGCAATCATAGTATTCGTCATAAGCGTATTCGTATTTTTTTAAGAATCCCTCTTTGGTCATTGGACGCTTGTACGGAAAAAGTGGTGTAACTCCATCATCTATAAGAAGCTTTGCTATTGCTGGAGTTTTATATCCGGCATCTGCAACAAGTGTTTTTATTCCAATATTTTTAATTTTATCATATAATCCTTTAAATGTTCTGCTGTCATGTAAGTTTCCAGGGCTGACTGTATAACCTAGAATCCATCCATTTTTATCACAAGCGGTTTCAACGGCGTATGCAAAAACATGTTTATGTTCACCTTTACGAAACCAACCACTTTCCGGATCAGTGGTACTAGATTTTATTGTTTTTTCATTTGAAGTTCCTCCGCCAGACAAAGGAGGGTGATTATTATCGTCTTTATCTTTTAATGGTTTTTTGTGATGCTCTTGTCGATCTTTATTAATTTCAGTTTTTAACATATCTTCATAAAAAAGAGCTTCTTCCTTAGCAATTCGTTTTTGCATTTTTCTACTGTTTGCACGGGCTTTTACATGAGTAGCATCTACAAAAATCTCTGTTGGGTCAACCAATTTAAACTTGTAGCATTCTTCTAAAATATGAGCAAAAATCTGCTCAAATAAGTCGGTATCTTTGAATCGTCTTGTATAATTCTTTCCAAAGGTTGAAAAGTGTGGAACTTTATCTGTCATATCAAGACCAAGAAACCATCGATATGCAACGTTTACTTCAATTTCTTTTACTGTCTGACGCATGCTCTTGATTCCATACAGATACTGAATGAGAGGTATTTTAATCAATGTCACAGGATCCATGCTGGGCCGACCGGTATCGTGCGAATATTTGTCTTTCACTAAATCATAAATGAAAGTCCAATCGATTGCTTTATCGATAATTCGAAGAAGATGATCCTTAGGAACCATTTCATCCATACATAACAAATGAATTTGTTCTCTCTTTTTATCAGCATTTTCAGTCATCATATGAAATCACCACCTAGTATTTTATACTTCTATTATACCAAAAAAGCACCGAAAAGTCGCTAAAAAATCGCACTTTTCAGTGCTCTAATACGAGAAAAATCCACGACATTTGTCGTGGACTTTGTCTACAGTCTGAAAGAACTGATTCCGTAGAATCAGTTCTTTTTTCATGTGCTTTTCTTATAATTTAATTTTGCTGACAACAAACCCAAATTCGGAGCTGTCGTCTTTTTCCAAATACACTTTGTATTTTTGCGATACTCCTTTGACACTACTGCCCGTATTCGTCAGATATGCTTCCACCGTAAGACGGTATTTCCCCTCTTCATACTCCGTAATCTTTTTCACTTTCATCTGATAATCTTTTCCCGGAATCCGCATGGAATTAAACACAATTGTATTTCCGGTCGGACGGTACACATAGCCCGGATAAGTTCCCGTATACGCAAATTTGTATTTGTAATTGCTGCCAAAAATCTTTTTAATTTCTTTCTTAGCTTCCTTCTTCACTTTGGACATTGAATCACCATACCGCAGTGTCTTATCCGAATGTTCCAAATTAAAAATTGCCATCGTCGTCACAAAGGTCGTGTCAAATTTAAATCTATGGGAACCATTTGCATAAAACGATGCGCTGTATGCCAAAAATGGTTTCAGCCGTTCTGTCAAAGGTTTCATCTCTTTCTTCATCGTCTTCGTTACATCCGATGGAGTAAACGCGTACGGTGTAGCAGTCGGTGCCGGTGTAGCTGTTGCCTTTGCTGCCGGATTATCTGAATCCTTTCCGGATTTTCCTGAATCCACAATCTTATTCTGCTCTGTCGTCTGACCCTTATCAAACGACGGCATCGTAATTTTCCCTGTCCATATAAAATAGGTAAGTACTGCTGCAATGATAACAACAAAAACCGCAATCACACTTCCTATAAATGCCTTACTAGACAACATCCGCTGCATCCATCCGATTCGATTTCCGCAATAATAGCAGAATGTATCATTTTCCCTTAATTCTGTTCCGCACTTTTTACAGTACATGGTATCCTCCTTTACTCATTCTTTTGTTCTCTATTTTACCCTCATAATACATCTATCAAATAGGGTTTGTCAACATTTACAATCCGTGATATAATAATATTCTTGATATGATGAAATTTGGGAACATTTCCTGGGAGGAGGTAAAAAGTTGAGTCAGAATCGAATTAAAGGGACTTTGAAATCTTATTTGCGATGGCCGCTCTTATTAGGGCTTTTATTAATCGCAATGAATGTTCATATTTATGTAATCAACCTGCGTGCCGGCATTATTATGAGTATTTACGTTTTATTTTACTTAATCATTGCCAGTGTCTTATACTTTTTCAAACGAGGTGCTGTACTGCGCAACTTAGTCGATTACTCGATGCGATTTCACGTCACGGTTAATAAACTTGCCACGGAATTAGACATTCCGATTTGTATTTTGGACACAAACGGAGTCTGTGTGTGGGATAACAAGAATTTCCGCAAACAGTTCTCCGACAAATTATCAAAAAACTACCATATAAACGATGCCATTCCGGCTCTCACCAAAGAATATCTTCCAGAGGAAAATTATGAGACAACAGAACTTCATTTTCATGTGGAAGAAACTTACTTTAAGGCAATTACGCAATTGGTTTCTCTGGAAAAGGCACCGGATGCCCTCCATAAAAACGCCGGACAGGTGGGAATCGGTGACGCTATGTATGTCATTTACATTTATGATGAAACCGAAATTGTGCACTATATCCGTGAAAACTACGACCAGCGTGTCAATGTCGGCTTGCTCTACATCGATAATTACGACGAATCCCTTGCCAATGTTGACGATGTACGCCGCTCCTTATTGGCTGCGATGGTTGATCGAAAAATCAACAAATACATGTTAAGCATTGATGCGATTACGCGTAAAATTGAAAAGGATAAATACATTTTCCTCTTCCAGCATAAATATCTGTCTAAATTGCAGGCAGACAAATTCTCGCTGCTCGATGATATCCGCTCGATTAATGTGGGAAATGATACTTCCATTACCATTAGTATGGGAATCGGAATTCAAGCAAACACCTACCGCAAACGTCAGGAATACGCCCGCAGTGCTATTGATTTGGCACTTGCCCGCGGTGGTGATCAGGTTGTCATTAAGACAAAAGACAATTTACTTTATTATGGTGGAAAAAGTATTCAGCAGGAAAAAAATACACGCGTTAAAGCCCGCGTAAAGGCACAGGCACTGCGTGATTCCATTATTAATGCTGACAAAGTAGTCATTATGGGACACCGTCTGCCGGATGTCGACGCAATTGGCAGTGCTATTGGTATTTACCGAATTGCACAGTCTCTGGAAAAACCAGCGAAAATCATTGTAAATCAGGTAACTTCTTCGCTGGCACCGCTTTTGAAATTATTTGAGAACAACAAAGATTATCCGGATGGCACTTTTGTTACAAGTGAGAATGCGAAGGAATTTATCGGAAATGGAAACGGAGTTTTACTTGTGGTCGTTGATGTAAACCGTCCATCCTACACCGATGCACCGGATTTGATTCCGATAGTTTCCTCTCTGGTGGTTATCGACCATCACAGACAGACCGGTGAATCCTTTGAAAACCCTACTCTCTCCTATGTTGAGCCGTTTGCTTCCTCAGCCAGTGAGATGGTAGCAGAAATTTTACAGTATGCCGGTGAGGAAATCCGTGTAAAAGCCGTAGAAGCCGATGCCCTTTATTCCGGTATTATGGTTGACACGAATAACTTTATGAATAAACCAGGTGTCCGCACCTTTGAAGCAGTTGCATTCCTGCGTCGTTCCGGAGCAGATATTATCCGCATTCGCAAAATGTTCCGTTCCGACATTGAAGAATACAAAATTCGAGCTGAAGCAATACAAAATACAGAAATTTTTATGGATTGTTTTGCTATTTCTCCTTGTAATGCGGATAACTGTGAATCGCCAACTATTGTTGGTGCAAAAATTGCCGATGATCTTCTTGATATCAAAGGCATCCGCGCCACTTTTGTATTAACTGCCTATGAGGGCAAAGTTTATATCAGTGCCCGCTCCATCGATGAGCTAAATGTTCAGGTTGTCATGGAAAAAATGGGCGGCGGCGGCCACATTACCAGTGCCGGTGCCCAGCTTGAGAACTGTACGCTGGAAGAAGGCGCCGAACAAATCAAACAAATTTTAACGAAAATGAAAGAAGAAGGTGACATATAATGAAAGTAATTTTACTTGAGGATGTGAAATCCGTTGGAAAAAAAGGTGAAGTTGTAAACGTAAAAGACGGCTATGCCAAAAACTTTATTTTGAAGAAAAATCTTGGTGTTGAGGCAACCTCAAAAAATTTAAATGATTTAAAACTTCAGAAACAAAATGACGAAAAGGTTGCTGCAGAAAACTTGGAGAAAGCGAAGGAATTCGCCAAAGAGCTGGAGACAAAATCCGTTGAAGTCGCCATTAAAGCAGGTCAGGACGGTCGCGTTTTTGGCTCGGTGTCCACCAAAGAAATTGCTACCGCTGCCAAAGAACAGCTTTCCTATGATTTGGACAAGAAAAAAATGCAGTTAAAGGAGCCAATCAAAAACATTGGAACCTACCATGTACCAATCCGTCTGCACCCAAAAGTAACAGCTGAACTTAAAGTAATTGTTAAAGGAAAATAATCATGGATGAAACCGTAATCAAACGAGTTATGCCGCATAATGGAGAGGCAGAAGAAGCAGTTATCGGTTCCATGCTTCTTGACCAGGATGCGGTAGTTCTCGCTTCTGAAAAACTAAATGAAGATGATTTTTACAATAATAGATACCGCATTTTGTTTTCCGCTATTGTGGAATTGTTTCATGAAGGACGGCCGGCAGACTTAGTTACTCTTGTGGATAAACTTCATGAGAAAAACGTTTCCGATGATATTTGCAGTGTTGAGTTTCTCAGTAATATCATTTCCGCCGTTCCTACATCAGCCAACGTCCGCTACTATGCGGATATTGTTGAACAGAAATCACAACTGCGCTCGCTGATTCGAACAACGGAAGACATTGCCAACCGATGCTATCAGGATTCCGCTAATGTTACTGAACTGATGGATGATACGGAACGCAAAGTTTTTGAGCTCGTACAAGGACGTGCCTCCTCTGAAAATTTTACACCAATCAAAGAGGTTGCCCTGGAAACACTTGAGAGTATTCAAAAAGCCGCTCAGAACAACAGTGATGTAACCGGAATTTCAACCGGCTTTATTGATTTGGATTATCGAACAGCCGGCTTGCAGCCGTCCGATTTAATTTTAATTGCTGCCCGCCCATCCATGGGAAAAACTGCTTTTGCTCTGAATATTGCTGAAAATGTTGCTATGATTAATCATATTCCAACTGCTATTTTCAGTCTGGAGATGAGCAAAGTGCAGCTTGCCAAGCGTTTGGTTGCCATGAACTCAAAAGTAGATTCCCAAAGAATCCGAATCGGTGAACTGGAAGATGATGAATGGGCAAAGATTACCGAGAGTTCTATTATCCTCGGCGAATCGACGCTTTATATCGATGATACCGGCAGCATTTCCATCAATGATTTACGAAGTAAATGCCGTAAACTAAAAATGGAAAAAGGCCTCGGTTTAATCATTATCGATTACCTTCAGCTTATGTCCGGTAACAGCGGTTCAAAAAACATTTCCCGCCAGCAGGAAATTTCGGATATTTCACGTTCCTTAAAATCTCTGGCACGTGAACTGGACTGCCCGGTAATTGCGCTTTCCCAGCTCAGCCGTAAAGTAGAAGAACGTGAGGACAAACGACCAATTCTTTCTGATTTGCGTGAATCGGGAGCGATTGAGCAGGATGCCGACGTTGTTATGTTTTTGTACCGCGATGAATATTACACAAAAGACGCTTCTACCAAAAAAGGAATTACCGAGATTATTATTGGTAAGCAGCGTAATGGTCCAACCTGTACCGTCGAACTCAAGTGGTTGAACCAGTACACAAAATTTGCAAATCTGGAATATCACGACGAATAAATTCCATTTTCTCTGTCGAATCGGGGCTTTGGCTCCGATTCTTCTTGTTTTTTGTCGTCCTGTGTCACACTGTTTTTTTACATTTAATGCATGTCCAATCAATCGACATTTTTCCCATGCTATAATGAAAAAAACATAAAAACAGGAGGTTATCTACATGGAAACAAAACAATATACCATTTCGGAAGCGGCAAAAAAACTTCACGTAGGCTCTCACGTTCTGCGCTTTTGGGAAGAGGAACTTCACTTGAATATCCCGCGAAACGAAATGGGGCACCGCGTTTATTCGGAAAAAGAAATGAAACAATTAGAGCAAATTATTAATATGAAGAAAGACGGTTTTTCCTTAAAAGACATTGAGCACAAACTTTCACCAAAATCATCCGGCCAGGTAATTCCCTATCCGGTTTCCGAACCGGAAATCTCCCCAAATGACAAAATGATACAGTTTAAAACCATTCTTTCCCGTATTGTCTCTGATGCCATCCGGGAAAATTCTGATAGTCTTACATCCGATATTGCGGACACTGTATCGGTGCAGGTCAACAAAGAATTGGATTATCTGTTTCGTGAAAAAGAAGAGTCAGATGAAAAACGTTTTCGTGAACTGGATGAAACCATTCGCAGTTACCAGAAGGCAAGGCAGGAAATTGCAGCCACGCAAACAACTGCAAATAAGGCAAAAAAACGTCATGTTTTTGGCAAAAAATAGTACTGTAATTATTTTCATTTCCTCTTGATTTTGAACTATTAAAATGATATAATATATCCACGCAAAGCGATTGATTTTTGTCTATTTAGCACAAAAATCAAAAAAACATTTTAATATTAAAAAAGGAGGAATTTGAAATGTTCGCTAAAATTTCAAAAAAAGTTGTGGCTGTAGCTTTAGTTGCAACTATGGCTGTTACCACCGCTGCAGTAGCAAGTGATGATACAGCTAGCGCAGCAATGAAGAAAAAAGCTTCTGTTGTGCAGGGTAAGGAAGTAAAATTGACTGCAAGTGGAAGTGCAACATGGGCATCCAGCAATGATAACATTGCTCACTGCCAGAAAACAAAAGGCAAGTCCATCAAAGTTCTTGGTATCAAAAAAGGTACCGCAACAATCACAGCAACTGTAGGCGGAAAGAAACAGACATGTAAAGTATCTGTTAAAAACGCAAAGAAGGGTACAGTAATTTACAACTTCGCTAAATCTACTAACCCGGATAACCATCCACCATACAAAGCTGATTACTCTGAGTTCAAATATAACTCATTCCGTATCTGGCTTTGTGACGCAGCATTCTGGGGCGAGAAAACTTACATCTCTCCTGACTACCGTGGACGTAAACTCAGCGTTTCTTTGAAAGTAAAGAACTCCGGTAAACGTACACTTCCTGAGATGGGTGTTTGCTTCAACTATACTAAGGGTGGAGACACAGGTGCTTACCCATGGGCTCTTCATGTTTCTGCTAAGAAACTGAGCGCTAAAGTTAAGAAAGACAAAACACATAAGCACTGCAAGATTGTCACAAAAGCTATGAAGAAAGGTAAATCTTACACCTTTAACTTCACATTTACAATTCCTAAGAATGCTGTAAATGGTGACACAGACAAAGATACAGGTGCTAACTACCCAATCATGATGTACATCCCGAACATGAAAGATACTTCTCCATACAAAGAAGGAGATTCTATCACAGTTCAGAAATGTGTAATCAAAGTTGCTTAATTGTAAGTAATGAGAACGCTAAAAAGGCTGTTGCTTCGGCAACAGTCTTTTTTTACCCATTGTAATAGGGTTGAAGGTAATATCAAAGGAGTTCACGGACACGCTTGGTCTTGGGCTATATCCTTCCACTACTAGGGCGGATTAGGGCTTTTCACCCATTAGTGACGTGCGCCGCCAGGCGCACTAAAAAGGATCTTGCCCCTCCCTCCTGCGAGGAAAGAGACAAGATCCTTGATAATCCTGCTGCGATATCACTCAATGCCATCCAGAGCCCATTCACTGTCCATTCGTCGTTGTCTCACACCATCCAGCAACTCTCTACAGGCTTCCTGAACACTTACTACTGATTTTTCTATCCATCTCCAATTTACCCATATTTTTTCATGTCAACATTGTTTTACGAAATTTACTAGGAGACATACCATACAGACGGGCAAATACTTTCGAAAAGTACAACTCATCTTTATAGCCAACCAAAAAAGCAATCTCTTTAATCTTTTTCTGAGTATGAATCAAAAGTTCCTGCGCCTTTTCCATTCGATAAGAAGTAATATAATCTTGTATTGACTTCTGATATATCAATTTAAAGCAATGGGACAAGTGCGTACGCGATATACCAATTTGTTCTGCCATGTATGTAACAGAAATTTCTTTTTGATAATTCTGTCTGATTTCCTTCATTGCCTCAAAAGCATATTTTGCAGCACTCGTCTGCATTTGTGCACCAACTTTCATTTTCATTTTCGCACTGCGAATGCACTCGTCTGTACTAGAAATAGTTCCCACTTCCTTAACAAACCATCCATAGCGCACTTCTATGAAAAATTCTTTATTCCATGAAATATTCACTTCATTTACTTCATTAACAAAATTTTGTGCAAGAACTTCTATTTCTTCCTGCATTTTATCCTCTAGTAATAGGCAAAAATCACTTCCTCCTAATCGTCCTAACACATGTTTTTCCTGCTCAAATTTTTCAAAAACAGACTTCATACACAGAAGGATTTCATTTGATTCTTTTTTTCCATATATTTCTGTTATTTCCTGTAAATTTTCTAATCTTACATAGAAAAAGACACAATTAATTCCTGCTACTGTCGCATCATGTAGCATTTGTGTAGCCATTTCATGAAACCCATACGGATTATACATATGTGTAACCGAATCTCGTCGAATAAGGCGTATTTTATCGTTGCTTAACTGTTCAATTTGATTTTGTATATAAATATTTTCTAACACGGTGCAAATGTTTATCACAAAAGATTGATAAAAATCTTCTGCCGCATAAAATCGATTATTAAAAAACGAAATGATTGCATAACCAAAACAATGCTTCCGATAATGAAGCGGGTTGATATAAAAAACACAAGGCCTGTCCGTCACTTCGTCGGCAGGCAAAAGATTTTTTCTTTTAAAAAGTCTTTGTGGCATCGGCACTTCAATTGACATTTTCTTTCCATAATAGGCATGTAATAACATTTCCATCTCATCCTCATATGGACTTTTTCTAGAATCATCCAATTCATATTTCTCATCCGGATTTAGGCATATATAAAAGTCTGAAACACCCGTGTTTCCTTCTACAAACTTTCCAACTAAATCTGGAAGGCCCTGATAATCTCGTATTCCTTCCATCCGAAAAACCATAAACATATTCTGCTTATACAAGTGAACCAAACGCTGATTTTTTTTAAATTGTTTACGAAAAATTTGTTTCGCTTCTTCCGCTTCTTTACATCCTCAGGAATTTCGATACTGATTTTGCGTTGAAATATAATATTGCTTTTCTAGTTTTTCACCTCGTTCCGCCTTTTTAATAATTTCCATAGCACATCTCGCAAAATTTTCTGGGCAAGCTTCAACTGTTGTCAACATTGGATATATATCTCTAGCCTCCTCAACATCATCAAATCCCGTCACAATAATATCCTCCGGTACACGGAATCCTCGATCGCACAGTTCTTCACATACAGAAATTGCCATATAATCATTGGCACATAGAATTGCATCAGGTCTTTCATCATCCAGTGAAAGAAAATAATCAACTGCTTCTTTACCAATGTTATACCACAAATTTCCCATAAAGATATATTCCTCACGAAAGGCAACACCTCTGCTTTTCATTCTTTCGCGAAATCCGTCCTCCCTCATACGTATATCATGCATGTAAGAGGGACCAGACAAGTAATAAATCCGCTTTGCGTTATGTTCATCTATCAAATGATCAACCATAGCCATAATAGCCTTTTTATCATCGCTGAGCACACTAATAAACTCATCTCTTTTTTGTCGAATGCTAATCACAGGGCAATGCGCCTTTTCCTTTACTTGCTCAATTAATTTTCCTACCATGCCAGGAATATCAAACACATCAAGGCATAAAATAATCCCATCCAATTCGTCATAATTTGGAATATAAAGACAATTGCTTTCTCCCTCCACATAATCATGATTGTTATCGTATTCACCAAAAGTCGAAAAAACAACCAAATTATATCCATTTGCCACCGCTTCATCAGCCAGCGCACCACATAGGGTGCGCTGGAAATATTCTGGAAGCTTGCAAACAAATACACCTATCGTTTTTTTTCGGTTGTTAAGCATGTATGATATCCTTTCGCGATTTTTTACTTATTTTCCAAATTGTATCCAATCAATCTGAAGTCCCGGTTTATTTGTCTGTATATAAATTTTTGTCTTTCCTGTAACCGTAGGCCACAAAGAATTCTTAGTCTCTTTCCAGGAACCATTACCTAGATTATACACCGTTGCCACAGTAGAACTTAAACTTCCACTTCGTACAAACAGCTGTCCACTATTATTTGGTTCTTTCAGATAGGCAGTTATACTCTTTGCGGTTTCACTTCCAAAATCAAGATCAAACGCTATATATGAACTCGTACTGTTTAAGGTGACTTTTCCATCTTCAACCTTTATATCTTTGGAATCTGCAGTACAGTCTGTAGCCTTTATTTTATCAAATGGTCCAGACACTGCCGGTACATCAGGCAACTTACTATCCTTTATCGTAATCGACATAACAGCATTTTTCCCCGCATCGAAGACAAATGTCAATTTCGTTACTCCTACTGCCTGTTTGGAAAGATACTCTTTGCGAATAGACACTGTATCACCACTAATGGTATAGTCCTTTCCTTCTTCTAACACTGTCTTGTCGTTTCGAATTTCTGATAATGTTCTAACATCATTTAAAATAAGTTTTGTTGTCACATCTTCTTTCTTATCTGCACTCAAATCAAATTCGGCAGTTGTTGTCGATATTTTGCCATTCACGACGCCTACTACTGGCGTATTACCTGACAAATATGCGCGGAATTTACCACTACAATGTAACAATCCCATCATATAAAGACATCCATCATAGTATCGATATTTCCCTGTTGTTGGAGAAATGTTCCACAAATCCTCAAGGAATGACCATGATTTTTTATCACTAGATGCCAGACTCGCTGTTGCATTCATAGCAACCAATCCCGGAGAATGATCAGTACTAAGATTCTTTCCATCTAATGACCACTGATTTCCATAACTATCAACACCCTGGTCGTAGAAGAACGACTGGATTCTATTCGCGTGCGTGGTTGCCCAGCTATCCTGCGCCCACCATGCATAGTCGCAGGCAATATTAGCTGCAATTCGCCATGCATCAAATCGGAAATCACCATGATTTCCATCGTTCTTAGCAGCCCCTGAATATTCGGAATAATCCGGACCTAATCCGGTTTTTTCATTTGTTGCATCTTTAAAATGCTGTCGACTAGCTTCAGCTGCCTCGCTCCAGAAATCATTGTCCTGCTCTGCCTCTCTCGCCCAAACTTCATAAAATGCCGGCAAATGATACGATGGATCACTATATGTTGCAGCGTTTCCAATTGGGCAGAATACAGGCATTTTATGTGTTTTGTCAAACATATTCACACCTTGACCATCATCTGCCTGATGAAGCATCGTTGTCAAGATTTCCTGCGCTTCTTTGTTATAGTTATAAATTCCTTCACCATTTCCCCAGCGCGCTGATGCAAACAATAACGATGTTGCAAAATATTCCTCGCCGTCTGCTGCCGGCGTATTGTCCTTTATGGTTCCATTCGTATTCATCTGCCAAGCAAAATATCCTTTAAACTCTCCACTTTTATGCTGCATATGAGTTTTTGCCCATTTCCACAGACGATTAAACTCTTCCTGCTTGTCCATTTGAACGCAAATCATCATACCATAAGACATTCCCTCAGAACGTACATCATCGGTATCTGCTGTATAAATATAAGCCATATCTTCGCCTACCGGATAATAGATTCGTTCTTCGTCAGTACCATAAAAGAATTTTTGCCAGGCCGATTCGACCTTCTTATCTATCTCTGCATCCGAATATCCTAATTCCTTAAACAAATTTCTGTACTTTCCTGTAGACACAGCTCCAACTGATGCTGGTGTTGGAGCATCCGGCAATGGTTTCACATCACCAATGTAATAAAGTTCATAACTATTTACAAAGGTATCATTCGATCCATTATCTGTTTCAAGTAAAAATTTTATTTCCTGTTTTCCTGTTACATCTGTCATTTTAAATTCAAAAGACTGCTCCGACAACGTAGTTCCAGCAAATCCAACTGTTCCAACTTTCTTTCCGCCAATATATACAGAAACATTCGCCGTTGTCGAATTACTAGATGCTCCTTTAACCACCATACGGTATTTTTTATTTGTCCCTACAAATTCGTAAGATGTGGTACAATAGTCACCATTACCATACAACGCTACTGCTGAGTATTCCTTACCACTCACAGGGCCAGCATAACTTCCTCCGCATGTCATTTTACTGCATTCTCCGCTATTTACCAATTGCGGTTCCTGACTTGCGGACGGTGTTGGCTCTGCCGTTGGCTGTTTCGTTGGCTCTGCCGTTGGTTGCTTTGTTTGGTCTACCGTTGGCTGTTTCGTTGACTCCGTCGTCACAGTTACCACGGGCTTATTCTTTTTTGCCACAACCTTCACTTTTAATTTACACTTTTTCTTCTTGCCTTTTGCCTTTTGTGTTATATACACTTTAGCATTTCCAGCTTTCTTAGCATAAATTTTCCCTTTTTTATTCACTGTCACAATCTTTTTATTTGAAGACTTGAATTTGAATATCTTCTTTATCTTCTTGGATGAAACTTTTTTTCCTCGCAACTTTAGCTTTAACTGTAATTTCTTTTTTTCTTGAATCACCAAAACACCTTTGGTCATCTTATTTGTTACAGTAATTCCCTGCTTTTTCTTTTTTGCTTGCGAGAGATTTGGAGCTGCGCCCAAAGTGGTCGTAAGCACAAGACAAGCAACAAGGAAAAAAACAAAAAGGTTTTTTCTACGTTTTGCTAAACTCATGATTATTATCCTCCTATAATGAATATTTTTACATTTGCATATTATACTACAACTAACAACCTAATTCGATGGAAAAATGTATTTTAAATATATGGATAATTGTCATCATCCCATGAGTTATTACATTCTTTTTCTCCATGTTTCTTCATAAAATATACAAACCATTATTCTTACAATTCTTTGGGGATTAAAAGAATATTGATACAGTGGATATAAGGATAGTAATTCAATTCTTGTCCCCATGTATGTAAAACCTGGATAATGCCAAGTGTTGCCCCGAGATACATTTTGTTTTCCAATAATTCCAAAAGTGTCTCGGCGAAGCATTTATGAAACAAGGAACACAAAAGTTTCTGATTAGAACAGACCAAAGAATTTAGTTCGGCAAGTATGGTGACACCAAGGGGAAAAAGGATAAAAATACATCGAAAATCCCCCGGAAGAAATGACATCCAAGGACATTCGCCGTATGAGCGAAGAGGAACTTCCAGACATGGACTATTTTCTAAATAAGTTGACCTTGATGACGATTTTAGAGAAGAATCTTTTTACATCTTTTAAATCTCAAACCATCTATTTGTCATGTCCACATATCTGCGGGCTCTTTTCCATTTAGGAAAGCGCCGCATACGGTCTTTCCTATAAAGTAAAGTTACAAAAGACTCCGATTAATAATCAGAGTCTTAGAAAAGAGGCGACTAACGGATTTGAACCGATGATCAGGGAGTTGCAGTCCCATGCCTTACCACTTGGCTAAGTCGCCATATTCTATTGTATGCATCCAGCTAATACAATATGCATTAAATGCAATGACCCCTACGGGAATCGAACCCGTGTTACCGCCGTGAAAGGGCGATGTCTTAACCGCTTGACCAAGGGGCCGTATATATTAGATGTCAAACACGACTTAACGCGTCAACATCTAATATAATAGCACAATGGTATTCAGATTGCAAGCGTTTTCGTTATTTCAAATAATTTTTTTTATAAAGTAATCAAAGTTGCCGATGCATAGTATGCCATCCGACGAATCGGATAACTGCTTGGTCCTACGATCACTGCTAATTTCGGGCAGTCACCAACGGCATATTCCCCATTTTTCAATTTGGTTCCGCTCGCAAATACAATCGATTTTAAGTTCTTTACCTTGTATATGCAATTGTAAGGAAGCGATTTAATTCCTTTTTCAAAATACAGTTTTGTCAAATGACTTACACGGTCAAAGGCTTCCGAAGAAACATATTTTACACTGCGAGGCACCGTAAATGATTTTGTATTCTTCTTCGGTGGATACTTCATTAATCTCGTCATCGGACCATTATAAAGCACACCATCTTTTACCGTAAATCTACCTCCGCCTCCGGTAAACGCTGATAGTTTATCGCATCGGCTAAATGCATTTGCGTTCATTTTTACCAGTCCGGAAGGAATGTGTGCCACCCTGATATTTGTCTCAGAAAATGCATAGTCACCAATTGTTTTCACGGAATCCGCAATATCAATCCGGGACAATCTCCTACATCCCAAAAAAGCCTCTTTTCCAATTTTTTTGGTTCCCTGCGTAATCCGCACTGTACGTAGTTTTGTCATTCCCTGAAATGCATAATTGCCAATCGCACCAGCCGAAATCGTAAGATTTCTAAGGTAATTATTATCATTGAAGGAATTCGATCGAATCGTTCTTACGCTTGATGGTACATGGAATGAACGATTGGTCTTATGTAACGGATACTGGATTAGTTTCGTCATGCTCTTATTATACAAAACACCATCTTTTGCACAATAATTTTTGTTGCCTGCCGCCACACGGATTTCCCGCAGACTGGAGCAGTCATTAAACGCATTCGCATTGATTCCCTTTACATTTGCCGGAATATAAATCGTCTTTAAGGAAGTACAGCTTGCAAATACTTTATTTCCAATATAAAGGACATTCTCACCCATCTGAAGATTTTTTATGTTAGTACCTGCAAAAGCACTGTTTCCAATAAACTGCACTTTCTTATTCAAATGAATACTTTTCAGACCACTATATTTAAAAGCCCCATCTCCAATCGCATAGACCTTATTGGTAAGATGAATTTTTTTCAGACTCTCACATCCTGCAAAAGATTTTGCTTTAATAAAAGATACCGGTTTTGGAAGTACCACACTTTTAAGATTTGTGCATCCATAAAATGTTTTTTCCGGAATATACTTCATTTTTGCCGGCAGTTTTACCTTTTTTAAACCGGTACAATCCACAAAAACACCTTTTCCAAGCTTTGTCTTTTTCCCTTTAAAGATTACGCTTGCCAGCGAATCACATTTTTCAAATGCATTTTCGTGAACTTTTGTTACGCTTGAAGGAATCGTAATCTTTTTCAGCTCATAATTTTTATAAAAGGCTCTGCTTCCAATTGAAGTAAGCTTGTTTCCAAATTTTACATTTGTAAGTTTAAAACATTTGTAAAAGGCATTACTTTGAATCTTCTTAAGAGAAACCGGCAAATTTATCTTTTGCAATTTTACACAATTATAAAATGCACCTGTCTGTATCTTTTTTACGGATTTACCAAGCGTAACTTCCTGTAGTGACACACAATCCTGGAACATATAATAACTTATCTTGCTAAGTTTTGCCGGGAGTTTAATCTTTTTCAAATTACGGCACTTATGAAATGCCTGTCCCTCAATAACAGTCACTGAATCCGGTATCGAAATGGACTCACAAATATTTTTGCTAAATGCAAATCCCGCAATCTCTGTGACTTTAAAACCACCAAGTTTTTCGGGCACCTGAATATGCCCTTTAACATTCGGCACCTTTTCAATCACAGCTTCCTTTCCATATAAACTGTACTCATACCCATTTTCCTGATACTCTTTTGCACTTGCCGGAAAAACCGAAAAGCAAAACATCAGAAGCAGCAGGGCTGCTGCAAAACAAATTTTTTTCATAACATTTTCTCCTATCCTTTTTTATTCTACTCATATAACGATATTATAGCAGAAAATGTTGCAATTTTCCATTTTTTTTTATTTTTTTTGCACTTTTGGTTTATGAAATGCCACCAAAAAAATACCAGCCAGCAAAAGTAAAGCAAATGCCATCCATAACACAAGTGTTTTTATTCCCATCCCCACAAATGTATCATAATATCCCTTCAAATAAATAACAACGATAATCAATGGCAGTACATATGTCATATACCCACGCAGCCAAAGCGGAAATTTCTTTCCTTCTCCCTGATTCACTTCATCGCAGAATGCATGCCATCCCCATCCATTTTTTCTTGTACAAAACAGCACAAATACCAAACCACCCAATGGCAGAATGTTATAAGATACAAGGAAATCCTCTAAGTCCATAATACTTGAGCCAGCCCCCATCGGCTGAAACCATTTCCATATATTATAGCCAAGAACTGCCGGCGTACTAAGTACTGTCATAAGCGGTATATTTACTAAAACCGTCTTTTTCCGGCTCCATCCCAACGTATCCATATAATAGGAAATAATACTTTCAAATACAGCAATTACCGTTGACAACGCCGCAAATGCCATAAACACGAAAAACATGCCCGCCCAGATGCTGCCTCCCGGCATATTACTAAATACATTCGGCAGCGTCAAAAACAGAAGCGACGGACCGGCCCCCGGTTCTACACCAAACGAAAAACATGCCGGGATAATAATGAATCCTGCCATCAAAGCAACAAAGGTATCGACACACATAATCCGAGTTCCCTCGCCCAATAAGCCACGCTCTTTTCCCAGATAACTACCGAAAATTTCCATATTACCCATGCCGACACTAAGGGTAAAAAATGCATGCGACATCGCAGCAAAAATCGTATTTCCAATGCCATTTTCCGCCACGGACGAAAAATCAGGTATCAAATAAAAGGCAACACCTTTCATCGCTCCCGGAGACAGCAGCGAATGAATGGCAAGGATTATCATAATGAGAATCAACACACTCATCATCACTTTTGTTATTTTTTCAATACCATTCTGCAAACCAAGCGCACAGACAAAAAAGGATACAAGAATAGCAAGAACATTCCAAAACATCATCGTCTGTGGCGAAGACTGCATGGTATCAAATGCATTTTGAATAGCACTGCTATCCAGACCATGAAGCTGTCCGGTCAGAGAACGGTAGGCATAATACAAAATCCATCCTGCCACCATCGTATAAAACATCATCAGCATATAAAAGCCAACAATACTCAGCCATTTCATATGATGAAAGCGGCTCCTCTTCTGCTCCAGTTTCTCATAAGCCTGTGCCATACTTTTCTGGCTGGCACGTCCAACCGCAAATTCGCAAAGCAGAATCGGCAGTCCCAAAATCACCAAAAACATTAAATATATTAAAATGAAAGCAGCCCCTCCATATTCTCCACAAATATAAGGGAACTTCCATACATTGCCAAGTCCTACCGCACACCCTGCCGATACTAAGATAAATCCTAAGCGACTTCCAAATTTTTCGCGTTCTTTCATCTTTTTTCCTTTCTAAGGTACGTTCGTTTTATTAAAAAAAGTCCTCAGACCTTCATCTGAGAACTTTTCATCAGCTCCCCGAGTAGGGCTCGAACCTACAACAACTCGGTTAACAGCCGAGTGCTCTACCATTGAGCTATCGAGGAATATATATTATTATACAGCAAAAGCCTCCAAAGAATTCCTCTTTGAAAACTTTTCCTAACATAATAGTTAGTACCTTCAAAACTACACATTGATGTTTCTCTCTTTGAACCAACAAGGTCAAGCCTTCGACCTATTAGTATCCGTCAGCTACATACATTACTGCACTTCCACCTCGGACCTATCTACCTCGTCGTCTTCAAGGGGTCTTATTGACTTATTGTCAGGGATATCTTATCTTGAGGGGGGCTTCACGCTTAGATGCCTTCAGCGTTTATCCCGTCCCGACTTGGCTACTCGGCCATGAGTCTGATACTCAACCGATACACCAGAGGTCAGTCCAT
>OHDA01000581.1_pt1 | contig 17314 bp, 13 predicted proteins | sample 1566881 | NCBI WGS metagenome assembly OHDA01 (sample SAMEA3879585, study PRJEB24766) | human gut metagenome | biome: human-associated habitat; feature: feces | place: USA | collected 1985/1987
CCTTGAACAGAGCGAAGATGGAGGACGGGGGAGTGTCCTTGCTGCCCAGACCGTAGCGGCCGCCGGTCAGAACGACATCGTTCAGGCCAGCCTCACGCAGGGTAGCGGCAACATCCAGATACAGGGGCTCGCCCAGAGAGCCGGGCTCCTTGGTGCGGTCCAGCACAGCCACCTTCTTGGCGGTCTTGGGCAGAACCTTCAGCAGAGCGGAGGACACCCAGGGACGGTACAGGCGGACCTTGATGATACCGACCTTCTCGCCCTTGGCGTTCAGGTAGTCGATGACCTCGTCAGCAACGTCGCAGATGGAGCCCATAGCCACGATCACACGGTCAGCATCGGCTGCGCCGTAGTAGTTGAACAGATCGTAGTTGGTGCCCAGCTTTGCGTTGATCTTAGCCATGTACTTCTCAACAACAGCCGGCAGAGCGTTGTAAACGCTGTTGCAGGCCTCGCGGTGCTGGAAGAACACGTCGCCGTTCTCGTGGGAACCGCGCATCTTGGGGCTTTCGGGGTTCAGAGCCTTCTTGCGGAACTCCTCAACAGCCTCCATGTTGCACATTTCCTTCAGATCAGCGTAGTCCCACTTCTCGATCTTCTGGTACTCGTGAGAGGTACGGAAGCCATCGAAGAAGTTCAGGAAGGGAACCTTGCCCTCGATGGCGCACAGATGTGCGACAGGGGACAGATCCATAACTTCCTGCACGCTGCTCTCGACCAGCATTGCAAAGCCGGTCTGGCGGCAAGCCATAACGTCGCTGTGATCACCAAAGATGTTCAGGGACTGGGTAGCAACGGTACGTGCAGAAACATCGAACACGCAGGGCAGCTGCTCAGCAGCGATCTTGTACATGTTGGGGATCATCAGCAGCAGGCCCTGAGAAGCGGTGAAGGTGGTGGTAACAGCACCTGCACCCAGAGAGCCGTGGACAGCACCAGCGGCGCCGGCCTCGGACTCCATCTCAACGACCTTGACCTGGTTGCCGAAGATGTTCTTCTGGCCGGCTGCAGACCACTGGTCCACAGAGTCAGCCATCGGAGAAGACGGGGTAATGGGGTAGATGGCAGCCACGTCCGTGTAGGCATACGCTACATGGGCGGCAGCGGTATTGCCATCCATAGTTTGCTTTGCTCTAGGCATTTTTCTTCCTCCATTATTCAGAATTTGGTACCTTTTGCGCGGGGCAATATGCCCGCTGGGACCGGAGAACCCCATAAAAGGCACTATTGCTTGTATACTATAATAGCAGATTCCGGCAATAAAGTAAACGCAAACCGCCCGACAAACGCACCAAAAATAAAGAAAATTTTTAGCGGTTTTGTACTTTCTTTAGTGCGCTAAAGCAAGCAGTGATGCTGATTTTCGGTTTTTGCCCACCGTCGCTTCCAGAAATTATGATTTTTTTCGTGAGAGGGAACTCCCTCAGTCAAAACCTGACGGTTTTGACAGCTCCCTCGGGGAGGGAGCTTACCCCTTCCGTCTTGCCGCTTCGCGTCAAGCCACCTTCCCCAAGGGGACGGCTTTTGGCGGCGGCGGCAAAGTTTCCGGCAGTGCCCAAAGGCGTCCCCTTGGGGGAGCTGGCTTTGCGCAGCAAAGACTGAGGGGGTATTCCCCGCAGCGCCGCGCTTTCGCAGAAAGCGGCGCTGCAAATGCCGTTTTCCTCCACGACCCCTCCCGTGAAAAGGCAATTCTGGAAAATCCGCAGATTTTCCAGAATTGCAAATTAAAAATCATTCTTCCGCTGTTTATGCGCAAAGCGAACGCGGCGCGCATTCCAAATCGTCACGCCCCATCAAAGCTGTCTCCATCGGCGGGCAGGGCAGCGGCTTGCGCGTCTGCGCTGCCGGTGTCCGCTGCCCGGGGGACGCCCTTGTACACCAGCGTCTGCTCCAGCACTTCGGCACAGACCGGTGCCGAAAGACTGCCGCCGGCGGTGGTCCAGCTGTGTGGCTCATCCAGACAGACCAGACACAAAAACTGCGGGTCATCAATGGGCGCTACCGCCACAAAGCTGGCGATGCGGGCTTTCTCGTCGGCGCTGTCCAGCTTCTGGCTGGTGCCGCTTTTGCCGCCCACCCGGTAGCCCGCGATCTGTGCGTTGCGTCCGCCGCCGTACAGCACCACCGCCTCCATCATCTCCCGCATGGCGGCGGAGGTGGCGGGCTGGATCACCTGCCGCTTGCACACCGGAGCATTGTGCTGCAAAACGCTGCCGTCCGGCGCTAGGATGTCCGATACCAGATACGGCTGCATCAGACGCCCGCCGTTTACCACCGCGCAGACGGCAGCAGCTATTTCCAGATAGGAAATTTTGCTGCTCTGCCCGAAGGCACAGGACGCCAGCTCTACCGGCCCCATGCGGTCGGCGGTGTAGTACAGGCTCTTTTTCGGCTCGGCGGGCAGGTCGATGCCGGTGGGCTCCCGTAGGCCGAAAGCGGCAAAATAATCGCAGAAAGCCTGCTTGCCCAGCCGCGCCCCGATCTGGATGAAGCTCTGATTGCAGGAGTTTTCCAGCGCTTGGGTCACGGTCTGGCTGCCGTGGCGCTTGTGGTTGGCGCAGTGGAAACGCGTGCCTGCCACCGAGATGGAGTCTCCGCAGTAAAAGGTGGAGTGCCGGGTGATGGCACCGGCATCCAGCGCCGCCGCACAGGTGATGAGTTTGAACACACTGCCCGGCTCGTACAGGTCGCTCACCGCCTTGTTGCGCCACTGGGTCTGCTGCGCCAGCTGCAAAGCGGCGGCGCGTTCTTTACCGGAAAGGGCGTCCACGGCGGCGCGTGCGGCTTTGTCGGCGATCACCCGGGGCTGGTTGGGGTCGTAGGCCGGGGTGGTGGCCATGGCCAGCACTGCCCCGGTGTTCACCTCCATCACGATGCCCACGCTGCGGGCAGCTACATGGTGCTCCTGCACCGCATAATTCAACGCATTTTCAAGGTAATGTTGAATATTTGCATCGATGGTCAGCCGCAGCCCGCTGCCCTCCACGGGCGTAAGTTCCGTCTCGTAGCTCTGCGCCAGCGTGTAGCCCCAAGCATTCACCGCAGTCAGCACCACCCCGTTCTGCCCGGTAAGGGTGTCGTTATATTTCAGCTCCAGCCCGCTGACCCCGGCGTTGTCCACATTGGTGAACCCCAGCACCGAGGCCAGCAGCTCCCCCTGCGGGTACCAGCGCTTGGAGTCCTGATTGATGCGCACGCCGGTAATGCCGTTCGCCGCGCAGAAATCCCGCACGGCATCAGCAGTTTCCCGCTCCACCCGGTAGCGCAGAAGGCAGTCGTTGGAGCGCCGGTCGCTGAACTTTTCCAGCAGTTTTGTTTCGTCCAATTCCAGTATCTCCGCAAGCCCTTTGGCAGCGAGGGCAAGCTTCTCCTCCGGCATCTCCCGGGGGCTGGCGCGCAGGGTCCAGCAGCTGCTGTTGGCGGCAAGCAGCGCACCATCGGCGCTGTATATTTTGCCCCGGTCAGCGGGCACAACGGTGTCCCGCAGCTGCTGTCCCAGCGCCCGCTGGGTGTACCAGCCGCCGGTGCATAATTGCAGCCAGAACAGTCGCCCGATGAGCCCTGCAAAGCAGACGGCGCACAGCCCCACCGCAATGAGCCGCGCCCGCAGACGGAACGCCCGCTCCGGTAAAGTGCGCAGGGCGTCCGTGGGTTTTGAGCCGCGCATGGCAGCACCCCCTTTGCGGGCAGTTTATGCGCCCGGCAGCAGCGTGTATGACTAACCACCCCCGCACCCGCGTACAATAACAGAAACGGAGGTGACCGGGATTGCACAGAACTGCTGCCCGCAAAGGGCTGCTGCGGCCGCTGCCGCCCATGGACCTGCCCTTTCTGGTGCTGGTGCTCACGCTGGTAGCCTTTGGGCTGGTGATGTTGTGCAGCGCCAGCAGCGCGGTGGCGCTGTACCGGCGGCAGGACGCCTTTGCCTATGTGCGGCCGCAGCTGCTGTACGCCGCCATGGGTCTGGCGGCGATGTGGATGGCCAGCCGGGTGGATTACCACATCTATCACAAACTGGCGTGGCCGCTGCTGGCGCTCTCGCTGGTGCTGCTGACGGCGGTGCTGTTCATGCCGGAGTATAACGGCTGTAAGCGTTGGCTGGTGCTGCCGGGGCTGGGCACATTACAGCCCAGCGAGATCGCCAAATTTGCGGTGGTGCTGGTATTTGCCCATATCATCGCCCTGAACCACGACCGCATGGGCAGCTTTGCGGTGGGGGTAGTACCCTTTGCGCTGGTGCTGGGGGTGGTGGCGATACTCATGCTGCTGGAGCCCCACCTTTCCGGCACGGTGCTGATCTTGAGCATCGGCGCGGTGCTCATGTTCGTGGGCGGCACCGGGCTGCGGTGGTTCATGCTGGCGGGGGCGGGCGGCGCTGCCGCCATTGGCACAGCCATCGTGCTCATGCCGGAGCTGGTGCCCTACGCCGCCGACCGTCTTAATTCGTGGCTGGACCCCTTTGCCGACCCGCTGGGCGACGGACACCAGACCATCCAGAGCCTATATGCCATCGGCTCCGGCGGGGCGGCAGGGCTGGGGCTGGGCAACAGCCGTCAGAAACATCTGTTCGTGCCCGAGCCGCAGAACGACTTCATCTTTTCCATCCTCTGCGAGGAACTGGGCTTTCTGGGCGCGTGTGCGGTCATTCTGCTGTTCAGTGCGCTGCTGTGGCGGGGCATCACGCTGGCGGCGCACGCGCCGGACCGCTTCGGGGCACTGCTGGTGGTGGGTTTTGTGGTGCAGGTGGCGCTGCAGGCGGTGCTGAATATTGCGGTAGTTACTAACACCATCCCAAACACCGGCATCAGCCTGCCCTTTTTCTCCTCCGGCGGCACCAGCCTGATGATGCTTCTGGGCGAGATGGGCATCGTGCTCTCGGTATCCCGGGGCGAAAGCTGATATAGACCGGCATTTCCAGCCGCAAAGGGGAAATATCGGTGCAGGAAAGCCGAAAAAAGCGGACAAATGACCGGACAAATCCCGCAGACAGCGGGAAAGCCGTTTCCGGCGCATTTCTTTGACCAAAGACCCTCGTTTTGCATACCATGGGGTATCTTTTGCAGAACGGGGGTCTTGGCATGGCTGGGGATTGGATTATTACGGGTGGACGGCCTTTGCAGGGCAGGGTGGAAGTGCCTGCGGCCAAAAACAGTGTGCTGCCGCTGCTGGCAGCAGCACTGCTGTGCAGCGGGCCGGTGCGGCTGCAAAATGTGCCGCGCCTGACCGACGTGGAGGACTGTCTTGCCCTGCTGCGGGGCGTGGGTTGCACAGCAGGCTGGCAGGGCGCAGCGCTGGCGGTGCAGGGACAGCCCATGCGCACCGACCTTGCACCGGAGGCCGCAGGCCGGATGCGGGCATCCATCCTGTTCTGCGCCCCGCTGCTGGCGCGGCTGGGGCGGGTGAGCACCGTGCTGCCCGGGGGGTGCCGCATCGGGGCAAGGCCCATCGATCTGCATTTGCAGGGGCTGGCGCAGATGGGCGTGCGGCAGCTGCCCGCTGCGCCCGGACAGCTTACGCTTTACGCCCCGGCGGGGCTGCGGGGCGCGGAGATCTGTCTAGCTTTCCCCAGCGTGGGCGCTACCGAAACGCTGCTGCTGGCCGCTGCCACAGCGCAGGGGCAGACCGTGCTGCATGGCGCTGCAAAGGAACCGGAGATCGTGGATCTTGCCGCCTTCCTCAACGCCTGCGGCGGCTGCGTGGAGGGTGCGGGCACCGACACCATCCGGGTGCAGGGAAGGCGCTGTCTTGCGGGCTGCACCTTTGCGCCGATGGCAGACCGCATCATCGCCTCCACACTGGCCTGCGCAGTGGCAGCGGCGGGCGGCCGGGTGGAACTGGCGGGCTGCGCACCCGGGCTGTATGCGCCGCTGCTGGAAATTCTGGAACAAATGGGCTGCACTGTAGAGCGGGCAAACGATGCTGCCGCCATTTCACGGTTCGGGGCGCTGCGCGGCGCGGGAAATGTGCACACCGCACCCTATCCCGGTCTTGCCACGGACGCCGCCCCGCTGCTGGCGGCGGTGATGCTCTGCGCACAGGGCGAAAGCAGCCTGCAGGACAGGGTGTTTGAAAACCGTTTTGCCTGTGCCGGGGGCTTTGCGGCGCTGGGGGCTAACGTCCGGGTGGCAGAGCGCACGTTGTATGTGCAGCCTGCCGGGGCGCTGCACGGGGCAAAGCTGACCGCACCGGACCTGCGCGGCGGGGCGGCGCTGGTGGTTGCAGCGCTGGCTGCCCGGGGCAGCAGCCGCCTTGACGGGGTGGAACTTGTCCGGCGCGGCTATGCGGAGCTTGACCGGCTTTTGGCGGGGCTGGGCGCACAGATTTGGCAGGAAATTCCCGCCCGGAGAGGGCTTGCGAAAAAAACCCCCATGAAAAAGCAATTTTGTCTTGCAATCGGAGCGAAAAAATGATACGATACAGTTATATAAGTATCGTATGATAGTTTCTGTGCGGCTTTTGCGCAGTTCCACATAAAAATCCGATGGAGGACAAAGTTATGGCATTGATGCTCGACGAAGAACTGGACGAAAACGTTACGACGATCAAGGTGATCGGTGTAGGCGGCGGCGGCGGCAACGCCGTGAACCGCATGGTGAGCGACGGCCTGCAGGGCGTGGAGTTCATCGCCATGAATACCGACCAGCAGGCACTGGCCAAGAACCATGCCTCGGTCAAGGTGCAGCTGGGTTCCAAGCTGACCAAGGGCCGCGGTGCGGGTGCAGACCCGGAGATCGGCCAGCGCGCCGCTGAAGAAAGCAAGGACGAGATCGCCAATGCCCTCAAGGGCTCCCAGATGGTCTTTATCACCGCCGGTATGGGCGGCGGCACCGGCACCGGTGCAGCACCCGTTGTGGCCGAGGTGGCACACGACTTGGGCATTCTGACCGTTGGCATCGTTACCAAGCCCTTCTCCTTTGAGGGCAAGCGCAAGATGGGTCTGGCCGAGCAGGGCATTGCCAACCTGCTGATGCACGTTGACAGCCTGATCGTCATCCCCAACGAGCGCCTGAAGATGATCAGTCAGGAAAAGATCACCCTGATGAATGCCTTTCAGGCTGCCGACAACGTGCTGCGTCAGGGCGTGGAGTCCATCTCTGCCCTGATCAACGTGCCCGCCTTCATCAACCTGGACTTCGCCGATGTGCGCTCCATCATGAAGGATGCCGGCTACGCCCACATGGGCGTGGGCAGCGCCAAGGGGGCCGGCAAGGCCGAGAACGCCGCCAAGGCTGCTATCTCCAGCCCGCTGCTGGAGACCAGCATTGCCGGTGCACACGGCGTTATCATCAACATCACTTCCAGCCCGGACATCGGTCTGGAGGATGTGGAGACCGCCGCAGGTCTTATCACCCAGAGCGCACATCCCGATGCAAACATCATCTGGGGTACTGCATTTGATGAGAACCTGTCCGATGAGATGCGCGTGACCGTTGTGGCCACCGGTTTTGACAACAAGAGCGCCAGTGACCTGCGCAACAGCATCAACAACGCCATGGGCGGTGCACAGTCTGTGCCGTCTGCGGTGTTCAGCAGCGACACCGGTGCAGCAGCAGCCCCGGCAGGCAATACCGCCCCGGCTGCTGCTCCGGCTGAAAAGAAGGCCGTGGAGGAGGAAAGCAGCGACAACCGTTACTACGACGAGCTGCTGGCCATCCTGAACAAGCGTAAGTAAGATCAGGCTACAATGGGGCTGGCAGCTGCGCCCATGCGGTCAGCGCCGGTTCCATGTAAGGTGTGCATGGGAGGGCATCATGGTGCAGACAGAGCGGGAGACCGGTGCCTTGCGCGGACAATTTGCCCGGCAGGTCACTGTACAGGCATCTGCCGCAGCTCAGGCGGAAAGCGCCCGGGCGCAGGCAGAGCAGCTGAGCCGCAAGCTGGCTGCGGCACGCGCCGAGGTGCGCCGGTATCAGACCCGGATGTTCGCCTTTGAGCGCACTCTGCTTGCCCTCAAGCACGATAATGCAGAGCTGGAGACCGCCTGTGAGCAGGCGCAGGAGCAGCTGGAACAGGCCAACGCCCGGGCAGAAAAGGCTGAAGCCGCCTGCCGCAGAGCCGAAGCTGCCCTTGCAGCCATACAGCAGACTGCCCCGGAAACACCCACACAGCCGGACACAATCCCCGAGACTGTGCCGCAGTGCGAAGCGGTGGAGGAACAGCCTGCGCCGGAAACGGAAGAACTGCTCTGCGCCCCGGAACAGGCACTGCCCCCGGAGCCCGCACAGTCTGCATGGCAGCCGGAGACCCGGCTGGAGCAGATGGCCGCGGAGCTAATGGGCTGGTTCGATGCCATGATGCCCCAAGAGTGAACCTAGAAAGGACTGTTGCGTGTTTTGCGCAGCAGTCCTTTTTCTTTCTGCGTGGGACGATTTAAAATGCGCTCCGCTTTGCTTTGCGCATCATCAGCGGAAATAAGGTTTATATTTCGCGGTTGCCGCGCTCTGCGGAGCGCGGCAACCGCATTTTCACAGGAAGGGCTGTAACGACAAACGGCTTGCTTTCGAACAACGTTTGCAAAGGGTACTGTAAAAATTGGATTGCATTTATACAGCCGGGAATGAGAACGTTTGCAGAAAATACCGGAAAATGGCAGAAATGTTGCACGCAGCCTTGCATTTTGCTGTAAAATCCAGTAAAGTATAAATGAATGTAAAAAAGCGGATGCCGGGCGTAAGTCCGCTGCATCCGGTCAGTGCAAGCAGCGTACCCGGAACAAAGCCGGGGCAGAAGGATGCACCGCAGAAGGAGAGACATGGCCATGAACGAGAAACCGAAGATCCTGATCACGGATGATTCCGAGATCAACCGTGCCCTGCTCAAGGAGATACTGGGCGATGGCTATGACTATCTGGAAGCCGAGGACGGCGCAGCGGCGGTGGAGCTGATGCGGCAGCGCACGGATATCTCCCTGCTGCTGCTGGATCTGATGATGCCGGGCATGGACGGCTTTGATGTGCTGCGGGTGATGAAGTACCACGCATGGTTGGACGAGATCCCGGTCATCGTCATTTCGGCGACAGAGGACACCGCCAACATCGAGCGCGCCTACGATCTGGGCGTAACGGACTACATCCGCCGCCCTTTCGAGCGCATCATGATCCTGCGCCGGGTGAAGAATGTCCTCATGCTGTACGCTAAGCAAAAGCGGCTCACCCGCCTTGTCACCGATCAGGTGTACGAAAAAGAGCACAACAGCGTGCTGATGATCAGCATCCTGAGCCATGTGGTGGAGTTCCGCAACAGCGAAAGCGGGCTTCATGTCCTGCACATCCGCACCCTGACCGACCTGCTTTTGCACCGGCTGGTGCAAAAGACCGACCGCTATCAGCTGGACGAAAGCGATATCGCCCGCATCAGCACGGCCTCGGCGCTGCATGATATCGGCAAGATCGTTATCCCGGAGGAGATCCTGAACAAGCCCGGACGCCTGACCGCCGAAGAGTTTGCAATTATCAAGAACCATACCGTGGCGGGTGCGCAGATGCTGCAGGATCTGGGACAGGCTATTGCGCAGGACGAGCCGCTGTTGCAGGTGGCGCACGCCATCTGTCGCTGGCACCATGAGCGCTGGGACGGCAATGGCTACCCCGACCGGCTGAAAGGGGACGAGATCCCCATTGCGGCGCAGGTGGTGGCGCTGGCAGACGTGTACGACGCCCTGACCAGCGAGCGCTGCTATAAGCACGCCTACGACCACGACACCGCGCTGCGCATGATATTGAACGGCGAGTGCGGTGCCTTCAACCCGCTGCTGCTGGATTGCCTGCAGGAGTCCTCGGAGCAGCTGCGTGCCGAGCTGAACCTCTCGGAGTGGGACCGGGGCTTCCGGCAGGAGACCCACCGCCTTTCCGAGGAGATCCTGCACCGGGAGGCGCTGCCCCGGGAGAACCACGCTCAGCTGCTGCTGGAGCAGGAAAAAGAGCGCACGGATTTCTACGCCGCCCAGTGCGGCGGCATCCGGTTCGACTACGATTTGTTGGCTGGCAGCGTGACGGTGTATGACTACCACGCCGAGCCGATGCAGCAAAAAACGGTAACGGATTTTGCACAGGGCAGGGGACTTGGCTTTTTGAACGAGCAGGATCGGCGCAAGCTTTCCAAGGCTATCAGCCGCGCCACGCCGGAAGCGCCGGACGTGGTGCTGCCGGTCATGGTGAAGCGGGGCGGAGAGCCGCGGCTGCACCGGATGGCGCTGCATACTATCTGGAGCGGTGCCGGGGTGCGCCGCTGCGTGAATGTGCTGGGTCAGCTCACCGACGAGCAGCACCGCGTGGAGCATCAGGCCGAACTGCTGACCGCACTTGACCCGGAAGAGGACCCTGCCCACTTCCTGCGGCGGCTGCAGGGCATCTTTGACGTGGTGCGTCTGGTAGACCCGGGGCACCGCAAGGTGCTTACGCTGGACAGTGACGGCATCCTGACTGAAAAGCCCGGCAGCTGCCACATGGTATGGAACCGGGATACCCGGTGCGAGAACTGCATCTCGGCCAAAGCCTACGCCCGAAAGACCATCCTGAATAAGATCGAGTTCAAGGACGAGGAAGCCTACTTTGTCATCTCCAAGTACATTGAGGTAGGCGGCAGGGGCTGTATGCTGGAACTGGTCACCCGGCTGACGGATGGCCGCTGGCTGGATATGGGCGGCCACCGGCTGCTGCTGGACCGCTGCGACGGAATGGAGCGCAGCGCCTTCATAGCCCCCCTGACCGGGGCCTACACCCGCCGCTATTTTGATAAGTTCCTTGCCAGCGGCGAGATGAGCGGCGGCGTGGCGATGATCGACGTGAATCAGTTCAAGTCGGTCAACGACAGCTTTGGGCATCTGGTGGGAGATGAAGCACTGAAAACGGTGGCGGAAGCCATGCAGAACTGCCTGCGCCAGACCGATATCCTGATCCGCTATGGCGGCGATGAATTTTTGCTGCTGATGCCCCAGAGCCGCCCCAACGGGGTGGAAAGCGTCATCCGGCGTGTGCAGGACGCCGTGCAGGCGGCACGGGTGCCCAGCCACCCGGAGCTCCGGCTTTCGGTAAGCATTGGCGGGGTATGCGACGTGCAGCCCCTGACCGAAGCCATCCGTCAGGCGGACGTCCGGATGTACCGCAATAAAGAAAACGGATAACAAAAAGCGTTGCACAAAACACTGTGCAACGCTTTTTTATTCTCTAGCGCATATTACTGGTGCGGTGTTCCATCAGGTAGGTAGCCTGCAGGTCTGCGATGTGCAGCTTGACCGCCAGCGGGTACTTGTCGTAGGCTTCCGAGATGGCAAAGCAGCCGCCCCGGGCAGCATCATCAAAGCCGCCCATGTGCCAGCGGATGGCAACTGCTTCTTCCACCTTCAGCTTCATGAACCGCTCGATGAGGAACACGCTCTTTTCGCCGTGACCGTAGGGGAACAGGTCCTCTACACTGTAAAAAGGCGCTTTCTCCCACTGTCCGGTGGCTTCGTTCTTCACGTTGCGGGTGCCCAGCTTGTAATAGTTGGCCTTGCACAGATCGTGCAGCAGGGCACAGATGGCGTAGCTCTCCTCGCTTTCACCCTCGGTAAAAAAGCTGTCGTGCAGCGCATGGTAGACGTTCAGGCTGTGCATACACAGCCCGCCTTCACAGGCTCCGTGGAAGCGGGTGGACGCCGGTGCGGTAAAAAAATCCGTCTTTTTGTCCAGCCAGTCCAGCAGCTTTTCACTGCCCGGACGGGTGACGTGCTGCTGCCAGATGTCCAGAAACTCTGCGCGGTCGCCCCCGCTCACAGCTCCATATCCTCCAGAATGCCCTTGAGGATGGCCAGCTCGTCGTGGCTCAGGGAGATACCCTTGCCCATGCGGGTGCCGTCCGGGGACCAGTCGCGGATGTCGTACTTGGGCTCGCCGTCGTTCCAGCTGATAAGGTTCAGCTGACGCTCCCAGCCGCGGGGACGCTGGCTCAGCACGGCTACACGCTGGACAACTTCGTATTTGATCTCTGCCATATTGCAAAACCTGCCTTTATGTTTGTATGCTACCATAATAAGGGAAGTGCGGCGAGATTTCAACAGGTAAACTGAAATATTTTAAAAAATTTTTGTTACGCTCAACCGTAAGGGGCATCCTCGCGCCATTCCACCAGCTCCAAAACGGCGGCGGTGTCCTCGTCCGGGGCAGGGTGACGGCTGTGCAGCTTTTGCTTTGTGCTGAACAGCCCGGGCGCGTAGTGCGCCATCACGCTGGTCTGCACGTCCCCGGCCAGAAAGGCGGCGGCGTTTTTCTGGCGGCAGGCCATGGGGGTGCCGTCTGTCATGGGGACGCCGGGCTTTTCCGGCTGCGGCAGTTCCGGTGGGGGCAGCTGGGTGCCGGGTGCGTCCGGCGCAGCCGGGGGCTGCAGGGGCATACTGCCCAGCGGCGGGGCATTGCGGGTGCTGTTTGCCTGCGGGGCGGCAGCGGTGCCGGGCTGGTTTTCCAGTTCGTGTCGGATGAAGGGCTCCAGAGAGTTCATCAAAATCACCTCCGCCCCTAGTGTGCCCCGCCAGAAGCGTTTTACACCCGCAGCTCTACGGTGGAGCCGCCGGTGCGGGCTTTGTGCACCACCACCTGCCGGTCGATGCGGTCCTTGAGCGCCCCCACATGGGAGATGATGCCCACCAGCCGGTCGCCCTCGGTCAGGCCGGAAAGCACCCGGATGGCCAGCTCCAGCGATTCCTCGTCCAGCGAACCGAAGCCCTCGTCCAGGAACAAAGTATCCAGCCGGATGCCGCCGGCGCTGCTCTGCACCTCGTCCGAAAGGCCAAGCGCCAGCGCCAGCGAAGCCTTGAAGCTCTCACCGCCGGAAAGGGTCTTTACGCTGCGGCGGGTGCCGTTGTAGTGGTCGATGACGCCAAGGTCCAGCCCGGACTGGCTGCGCTGGTTCTCTGCACCGATGCGCTCCAGCTCGTACTGCCCGGCGGTCATCTGCATCAGCCGAGTGTTGGCGTAGCGCAGAATGCGGTCCAGATAGTTCATCTGGATGTAGGCTTCCAGTTTGATCTTTTGCTTGCTGGTCAAAGTGCCGCCCGCTGTGGCAGCCAGCGCGCTGACCCACTGCCACCGGCTTTCCAGCGTCTGCCGCGCTTCGGCGGCCGCGCGGTACTGCGCCGCCGTTTTGCGGTTGGGCAGCAATTGTGCCGAAAGCTGCTTTTCCCGGCTGCGCAAAGTCTCCCGCGCGGCGGTCAGCGTGATCTGCTGTGCGGTAAGTTCCTCGGCGCTGCGGGCGGGCAGCTCCTTTTGGGCGGCGGTCTGCTGGGTGCGCAATGCTTCTACGGCGGCTTCGGCGGCGGCAACGGTCTGCTCGGCCTGCTTCAGGCGGCGCTGTGCCGTGTCCATGCCGGTGCGCAGGGCACTGCGGTCGGCTTCCAGCTTGTCCAGTGCCGCCTGCGCGTCCGCGCGCCGGGGGTAGGGCAGGGCGGCGCGCCGCTCTGCGATCTGCCCTTCCAACGCGTCTGCACCGGCATTCTGGGCGGCGGCGCTGCGGTCAGCTTCGGCAGCGGCCTGTTCCAGCGCTGGGCGCTGGCGGGTCTTGTTTTGCCGGTCAGCTTCCAGCTGTGCCTTGCGGCGGCAGTCAGCTTCGGCCTGCCGGCACTGGGCGGCACAGTCGGCCTGTGCCGTCTGCAAGGCGGCGCTCTCCTCGGCCAGAACATTGGTCATCAGGGCAAAGGTGAGGGGCACCGTGCCCTCCGGGGCGGTAAAGCGCTCCGGCAGCAGGGTCTCGGCGTCCCGCCGGAGAGAGATCTTTGCTTCGTTGGCAGCGGCAAGGGCGCTCTGGGCGGCAGCGCTGGCAGTCTGTGCCTGCCGGTCAGCCGCGGCAGCGGACTGCCGTGCAGCTTCCACCTGCGCCTGCGTGGGCGCGGTATGGGGCAGCAGGGCGCGGGCAGGGTGATGGGTACTGCCGCACACCGGGCAGGGTGCGCCCTCGACAAGGCTTTCGGCCAGCAGTCCGGCCTGTGCGTCCAAGAATGCCCGTTCCAGTGTATTCTGCCGGGTGCGGGCTTCATCCTGTGCGGCGGCAGCGGCGCGGTAGCTCTCCTGCGCCTTGTGTGCGCGTTTGGCCTGATGCTGGCATTCCGCAAGGCGCTGTTCCAGCTTTGCCAGCGCTTCGCCGCGCTGTGCCAGCTGGGTGCTGTGGGTTTGCAGCGCCAAAAGCCGGGTGTCTGCGTCTGCCAGTGCGGAAAGTTCGGTCTCAGCGGCGGCAAGGGCGGCGTTCAGACTGTCCAGCTGGGTGCGCCGCTTTTGTGCCTGTGCTGCCGCCAGCCGGGCGGCGTCCCGCGCTTCGGTCTGCTGGCGGCAGAGGGCGTCCAGCGCGTCATAGGCCGCAAGGGCGCTCTGTGCCTGCGTCACCTGCGCGGTGAGGGCATCCAGCTGCGCAGCGTCCCCGGCGTGGCGGTCGGCTTCGGCGCGGGCGGCGTCCAGTGCGGGCCTTGCGGCGGCAAGCTCTGCCTGCCGGGCGGTCAGCTGCTGCGCCAGCCGCTGTGCCTGTGCGGCGGCACCCAGCTGTTGCTGTACTTTGTCCAGCTGTGCTTCGGTGGTTTGCAGGGCGGTGCCGGCTTCTTCCAGCGCCGCAGCCTGCCGTGCGGTCAGGGCGTCCAGTAAAGTAAGCGCCGTTTCCGGCACGGTCTGGGCGCACAGGGCGCGCAGCGCCTCAGCGTCTGGGTCCTCCGGGCTGAATTGCAGCCCGCCCAGCAGGCTGTCCAGTTTGGCGTTCTGAGCGGTGCGCTGCTGGTTCAGCGCGGCGGCTTCTGCCTGCAAACGCTCCTGCAGTTGGGCATAGCGCTGGGTGCGGAACAGCTTGCGGAAGATGCGGCTGCGCTCCTCCGTAGAAGCGTTGAGCAGCTTTGTGAACTGCCCCTGCGCGATGAGTACGATCTGGGAAAACTGGTTGTAGTCCAGCCCGATGATCTCCTGCACGGCGGCGGTCACGTCCTTTGCTTTGGTCACCGGCGGGCGGGTGTCCGGGTAGGTCAGGGTGGCATCTGCCTTTTCGGTGGTCATGCCCTCGCCCCGGGCCTTGGGACGCTGGTACTCCGGGTTGCGGCGCACCGTGTAGCGCACGCCGTGCACCTCAAATTCCAGCTCCACAAAGGTGGGGGTCTTGTCGTCTGCGTACTTGCAGCGCAGCATGGAGCCCTCCCGGATGCCGCTGCTGGAATGATCGTACAGCGCATAGGTGATGGCGTCAAAAATAGTGGTCTTGCCCGCGCCGGTGTCGCCGGTAATGAGATACAGCCCGCCTTTGCCCAGCTTTTCAAGGTCAAGGGTAGTCTGGGCGGCATAGGGGCCAAAGGCCGAAAGGGTCAGTCGCAGCGGTCTCATAGGGTGTCGCCCTCCTTCCAGATCTCCTCGATCAGCGCTTGGCAGAACGCCGTTTGCTCGGCGGTCAGGGGCTGGTTATTTTGCAGCTGGTAAAAGGCTGCCAGATGCTCCAGCGGGGAGATGCTCTCGGTGCGCTCCGGGGCGCAGATCTCTTGCTGCTGGCGGGTGCGCTGGTTATCGTAGTCCAGCTGCATCAGGTTGGGGTAGATGACCCGCAGCCGCGCCAGCGCGTCCGGCACATCCTGCTCGTCGGTCAGGGTGATGTGCAGGTAATCGTCCACGGCGGTGCCTTCGTAGCGGCTGCGGTCGGTCAGTTCCATGTAGCTGCCCCGCAGCCCGCGCAGGTCGTGCCGGGGGGTCAGGGGCGCGGTGGTGATGTGCACTTCGCTCTTTGCGCCCAGCTCCACAAAGGTGGCGCTTTTGTGCTGCCCCGCCTCCGAGAAGGAATATTTCAGCGGCGTGCCGCAGTAGCGCAAGGTCTCCCGCCCCACCTTCTGCGGGCTGTGCAGATGCCCCAGCGCCACATAGTCAAAGGCATCAAACAGGGCGGCGTCCACGCTGTCCACCCCGCCCACCGAGGGTTCCTCGCTCTCGCAGGCGGCAGCACCCGCCACAAACTGGTGCGCCACCAGCACGCTGCGGTGGCCGGGGTCCGGGGTGCAGTGCCGCAGCACACAGGCAAGGGCATCATTGTAGCTTTCAATAGGCTCGTCCGGCCAGACGTGCCGCACCATGGCGGGCTTTAAAAAGGGCAGTAAGTACACATCCACCGTGCCGTGGGCATCCTGCAAGGGGATGGGCTGCGGCGCACCGGTGAACACCGGGCTGACGTAGACCCGGCTGTCGGCCAACAGGGCAGAGCCAAAGGCCACACGGTCGGCAGAATCGTGGTTGCCGCTGATGGCGAACACCGGCAGCTTCCGCGCCGCCAGTTGGGTAAGGAACCAGTCCAGCAGCCGCACCGCTTCGGCAGGGGGAACGGGCTTGTCGTAAAGGTCGCCTGCCAGCAGCACGCCGTCCACAGGGGTCTCATCCAGCAGGGTCAGAATTTCTTCCAGAATATACCGCTGGTCCTCCAGCATGGAAAACTCGCACACCCGCTTGCCCAGATGCAGGTCGGACAAATGCAGAAAACGCAAACAGGAACACCGCCTTTCAAAAAAAACGCTTTGCCCTATTATAACGCAGCCGCCGCTGCAGGCGCAACCAAGGAGAACAGAAAAAGCACCTGCAATGTCTGGAAACAATGCAGGTGCTCTTGCCTTTAGCGGGCTCGCCCTCTCCGTCTGCTCACTGCGTTCGCATCCACCTCTCCCAAAGGGAGAGGCCTTGGCAAAGAGATGAACTTTGCGTGGATTGCCAAGGGCTCCCACTTTGGGGGAGCTGGCATCGCGTAGCGATGACTGAGAGGGCGAGGACGCTGACCTTGCGTAGTACCCTTTGCAAGCAATCAGAACATCTTTTCCCAAGTGGCGTAGCCCACGCTGCCGTCTGCCGTCAGGCCGTTGCGCCGCTGGAACCGCTGCACGGCGGCAGCGGTGGCTGCACCGTATTTGCCGTCATCCTTCAGTCGCTCGCCCAGAGAGTTGAGCTTCTGCTGCACCAGACGCACCGTACCGCCGGAGGAGCCGGTGTGCAGCACGATGCCGGGATATGGAACCTTCAGTCCGTGCTTTGCGGTGTAGCGGGTGTAGAGCACGTTCCATGTGTTCTGCCCCACCTTACCGTCCATGTTCATCTTGTTTTTCAGCTGGAACTCCTGTACGGCACGCTGGGTGCCGACGCCGAATTTGCCGTCCGCCTTCAGCGCATCGTACCATGTGCACGCATCGCGCACGCCGTTGAGCCATGTCTGCACAAGTGCTACGTCCGGCCCGGAGGAGCCGCGCTGGAGCAGGGAATAATAAGCAGGGATCGCCATAGTGGATAACACACTCCTTTCGCCCTATGCTATGCGGCGAAAGCGCCGGGCGTTACCCAAGCAGCACCACATC
>OHDA01000589.1_pt1 | contig 17097 bp, 9 predicted proteins | sample 1566881 | NCBI WGS metagenome assembly OHDA01 (sample SAMEA3879585, study PRJEB24766) | human gut metagenome | biome: human-associated habitat; feature: feces | place: USA | collected 1985/1987
GATTTTGGTTTCTTGAACCAGCGTATCACATTCTCGCCGGAATTCTACATCAATCGCAGTAGCAACTTGCTGCTGAATGCCAAACTGCCTAACTCTTCCGGCTATACTAGTATGGTTATCAATGCAGGCGAAACTCAAAATTCGGGTGTGGATTTGACTATCAATACGGCAAATATCGTATCCAAAGATTTTACTTGGAACACTTCGGTTACTTTCTCCCACAACAAGAACAAGGTTAAGAAACTGACAGGTGAAGATGTACAGTTGTATCTGGCCAACTTTGGTTATAGCGGTGCGGGGGCATCCCATCAGATTGGAGTAAATCAACCATTGGGACAATTCTACGGTTATGTGACTGACGGATTGTATCAGGTGGAAGACTTCAATTACGATGCTACAACCAAAACTTATACATTGAAGGACGGTGTACCTTATCATGGCGACAAGAAGAATATCCAGCCAGGTTACTGGAAATTTAAGAACGTGGACGGTAGTGAAGACAACCAAATTACTGAAAGTGATAAGACCATTATTGGTAATGCCTTGCCTGATTTCTATGGCGGTATCAACAATACTTTCAGTTGGAAGGATTTTGACTTGAGCATCTTCTTTACTTACAGCTATGGTGCGGAAGTACTGAATGCTACTAAGTTGACCAATACCAAGACTGCCCTTACTAATAAAAACGTTCTGTCGGTAGCTGATGATGCTCATCGTTGGGTGACTATTAATGCCAATGGTGAACTGATTACGAATCCGGAAGAACTGGCAGCAGTGAACCAGGGAAAAACAGTAGCTCATTTCGGTGATAACGGATCCAACAACACCTACATTCATTCTTGGGCCATTGAAGATGCTTCTTATTTGAAATTGAGTAATATCACTTTAGGGTATACCTTCCCCAAGAAAGTGATAAATAAAATTGGTCTGACCAAATTGCGTCTGTATGCAACGGGCAATAATTTGTTTACATGGACTCCTTATACCGGTTTCGATCCGGAAGTATCTACCATGAGTAGCGCATTGACTCCCGGTGTCGATTTCGGTGCTTACCCCAGAAGCCGCTCTTTCGTATTTGGTGTGAACGTAGCATTTTAATTAGAATTAAAAAAGGGAATAATAAGATGAAAAACAAAATGATATATGCGCTTGGCGCAATGATGCTTGTAGGGGTTACTTCTTGTGACCTGACTGAAAAGCCCAGCTCATTCTACGAGAAAGATACTTATTTCGTGACAGAAGGAAAAGCCCAGATGGCTGTAGTCGGAATCTATGACTGTCTTGAAACTACAGACTATTATGGACAAAATATCATGCCGTTCTTTGGGTCGGACGATATGTTCATGGTGCGTGGAACCGGTTCAGACGGAACTCGCCGTGACATATCCCACTATCTGTACAATGCTTCTAATACTTGGATTGCCAGTGTATGGAGATGTGCTTACCAAGCTCTCGACCGTGCCAATGTGGCTATTGCCAGCATTGAGGCCATGTCGGGTTTCGCAGAAAACAGAAACCTGCAGGAAATTGACGGGCAAGCTCGATTCCTCCGTGCCTACATAGCTTTCGACCTGGTGAAATTCTTTGGTGATGTACCGTTCAGCACGGAATATACGAATGGTTTTGCTAATACATCCAAACCTCGTACCGACCGTGAGCTGATTTATGACCAAATCATCGAAGATTTGAACTATGCAAAAACATATTTGAAATCAGGTCGTGAAGTGGCTTCTTCTGAAATACCTTGTAGCGGTGCTGCCCGTACTTTACTGATGCGTGTCTATTTGCAACGCGCTGGTTATAGCCTGAACCGTTCATCGCGTCAATTGACCCGTCCGGATGATACTGCCCGAAAGGGATATTTTGAAGCGGTGATTAAAGAATGGGAAGCTCTAAAGGCTGAAGGCTATCATGATTTTTATGCAGGTGGTTATGAGCAACTGTTTAAGAACTATTCTCAGCTGATATTGGACAATCAGGAATCTCTTTGGGAAATTGCTTTCGAACCCAACCAAGGTTTGAAGGACAATGCCGGTGTGTGGGCAACTTACAACGGGCCACTTGTAGATGCTCCGGGAAGTTATCCCGGCACAAGCAGTTATATGGGACGTGCCAATGCTTTCTTTGTGGTATTACCATATTGGAAGTCTTTCTATGAGTCAAATGAGGATGGAAGCATAAAGGATATACGTCGTGACGTGAATTTCGTGGACTATGCTATCAAGTGGAATAAAAATAAAGAAACTCAGGAAAAATCGCATACTTCTGCCGATATCAACAAAAATCTGAACAGATATCCGGGCAAATGGCGCAGAGAATGGATGGCTCCGGGTTTTGTGGATCCCAACAATACAGGCGTCAATTATGCTCCGTTGCGTTATGCCGATGCTGTTCTGATGGCAGCTGAAGCTTATAACGAAATCGGCAACACAACCGAAGCATGGAAATTATTGAATGACGTCCGTGTACGTGCCGGTGCTACTCCTATAAGTACAGCCAATTATTCAAGCTTGTTGAAGGCTCCGAAATTGTATGATTTGCCATTTATTCCGGATGGTGATGATGCCGGCAGATTCCGTACAGCATTGTATTGGGAACGTGCTTTTGAACTTTGCTACGAGGGTCAACGTAAATATGATCTATTGCGCTGGGGTATTCTGGAAGCATCTTTAAAAGCTGCTCAGAACTATATGGAATCATGGATTCCGGGACCAGATGAATATATAACGGATGCTGCACGTAAAGATTGGAATCCGGTGAAATGGGCTAAGTCCAATTACGTAGCAGGCCACAATTTTACCACAGGCAAGCATGAACTTTACCCCATTCCATTGGCCGAAATCCAATCGAACGCGGCTTTGAATGGAGAAAACAATCCGGGATTTGAGTAATTTCATTTTCTGGGTATGAACTGACAATGGATGGAGAAAGTATAAACATCTTACTGTTTCTCCATCCTTGTATGTAAGGATGATAATTTGAGCAGATATAACCTATAGAATATGCATATATTTATGAAGAAATTTTTATTATTTTGTTACGCAGTTGCTACATTGCAGGGATTCTCTGGCTGTTCACCCAGTCAACCAAAGGAAGATTACGGCTGGTTGAAAAACGCGATAGACACTTCTGTGCAACAACTGGAAGAAACAGTGGCGGATGTAGGGGATTCAGTCTTGTTGCCCCGTTCCATCTGGACGGGATACAATATGGATTTTCTCTGTAGCCAGTTACAAAGAGAGCCTGTAACTTTTAAAGACTCCTTGCGGATGAAACCTGTGAAAGATGCCTTGGGAAGCCGTAGATATTGCAGTTCCATCTATGATTGGACAAGCGGTTTTTTCCCCGGAAACTTGTGGTACGCATATCAGTTGACTGGTATAGAAGACTTGAAAAAAGATGCGGTGAAATTTACGAATTACCTATATCCGTTGAAAGATTATAAAGGTACACACGATATCGGATTCATGGTGAATTGCAGTTATGGTAATGCGTACCGTCTGTCTCCTGCCGACACTATCCGTCAGATATTGGTACAGACTGCTGATAATTTGTGCGGTCGTTTCGACTCGAACATAGGCTGTATCCGTTCCTGGGATTTTGGGAAGTGGAATTTCCCTGTGATTATTGATAATATGATGAATCTGGACTTATTGTTTTACGTCAATCATCTTACGAATGATTCCAAGTATAAAGAAGTCGCATTGAGACATGCTGAGACAACAATGAAAAACCACTTTAGAAACGATCATTCGTCCTACCATGTAGTAAGCTACAATAGCGATGGCAGCGTAGAAATGAAATGTACGCATCAGGGGAAAAATGATGATTCCTCATGGGCGCGCGGACAAGCTTGGGGAGTATATGGATATACATCCTGTTATCGTGAGTCGAAAGATGCAGCCTTCTTACAGCAAGCCCAAAATATCGCGGCATTAATCATGGAACGTGTAAAGACTGACGATGCGATTCCTTTGTGGGACTACGATGCCCCGAACACACCGGAGACGCCTCGTGATGCATCTGCCGCCTCTATCACAGCTTCTGCCCTGATAGAGCTCAGTACTCTTGTAGAGGACGGACAAGTCTATTTTGATTACGCCGAGAAACTGCTCAAGTCTCTCTCTTCCGATGCTTACTTGGCAAAAGTCGGCACCAACCAGGGATTTATTCTGATGCACTCTACAGGTTCATTGCCTAATGGTTCTGAAATTGATACACCTATCAATTATGCCGATTATTATTATCTGGAGGCTTTAGTCCGATATATGCAAGTAAAAGGAATTGATTATAAATCGCTATAAACGAAATTAATATACCATGAAGATAACAAAGTATATTCTTAGCTTTATTTTTCTGTTGGTTGTATTATGTGCGGAAGCACAGCAGTTGCGGAAGGAAGCTTTCGGCTTGCTGAATCTGGATTATCCGGGATTGGAGAAAGTGAAAGCCGCATATGACCGACAACAATGGGACGAGGCAGCCAAAGCCTTATTGGGCTATTATCGCCAACGTACTGGCATAGGACACCCTGATATCGATATGCAGAATATCAAGATTTCCAAGGAAGAACAGAAATGGGCGGATGATGCCTTGGAACATACGTTTTTTGTGCATAAAGGCTATCAGCCTTCTTATAATTACGGCAAAGATATCAACTGGCAATATTGGCCGGTACAGGACAATGAGTTGCGTTGGCAATTGCATCGCCACAAATGGTTCACCCCAATGGGTAAGGCATATCGAATCTCTGGAGACGAGAAATATGCCAAAGAATGGGCATACCAATATATGGATTGGATTAAAAAGAATCCTCTGACAGAGGTAGAGAAAGAAGAATACGAACTGGTCAGCGCAGGCGAGGTAAAGGGAAATGCGGAAAATGTACGTTTTGCATGGCGTCCTCTGGAGGTGAGCAACCGTTTACAGGATCAAACGCTGCAATTTCTGTTGTTCGTTTCTTCGAAGGCCTTCACGCCGGAGTTCTTGACTGAATTTCTGATTAATTATCACCGGCATGCACTGCATATTCTTGGCAATTACTCGGATCAGGGTAACCACTTGTTGTTTGAAGCTCAGCGAATGGTGTATGCAGGTGCGTTTTTCCCCGAATTTAAGGAAGCAGGCGAATGGCGAAAAAGTGGGATAAGCATTTTGAACCGCGAAATTAAAAAACAAGTCTATCCGGATGGCGGTCAATATGAATTGGACCCACATTATCATCTGGCGGCAATCAACATTTTCTGCAAGGCTTTGCGCATGGCGGATGTTAATGGCTTCCGTCAAGAATTTCCCACCGGATACGTGAATACGGTCAAGAGTATGATTGAATTTTATGCCAACATTTGTTTTCCGGATTACAGCAATCCCTGTTTCAGTGATGCCAAGTTGGGAGACCGTCCGGCAGAAATCCGTAATTATCAGGATTGGCTCAAGCTATTTCCTGATTGTGAGTGGATTCGTTATTATGCCACAGAAGGTCGTGAAGGCGCTCCCTTGCCCAACCTTTCTCACGGTGCGCAGACTTCCGGCTTCTTTACTTTCAGAAACGGCTGGAAGCAGGATGCTACCGTAATGGTTGTAAAGGCCGGTCCCAAAGGGGAATGGCACTGCCAGCCGGACAACGGAACTTTTGAGTTTTGGTTCAATGGCCGGAATCTCTTCCCGGATAGCGGTTCCTACGTCTATGCCGGTGATGATGAAGTAATGAAACTTCGTAATTGGTTTCGCCGGACAAGTTCTCACAATACGTTGACATTGGATGGGAAAAACCTGCAAACAACCCAGTCTGTCACCAAACTATGGAAGCCCGAAGGCAATGAGCAGATTCTGGTGACTGAGAATCCGCATTATGATGGTTTGAAACACAGACGTTCTGTTTTCTTTGTAGACCAATCTTATTTTGTAATTGTAGATGAAGCCGTGGGAAACGCCCAAGGAGTAGTGAATCTGAACTACCATTTGTGTGAAGGTACTGTAAATATAGACAGAAAGAATAATATGCTGACTACAGTTTATGACGGCCCAAGCAACGTGAAACTGCAATGCTTTGCCGAGAAGAAAATTTCAATGAAAGAAAAAGAAGGCTGGCGTTCAACTGCCTATCGTTTACGAGTACCCCGTACAACTGTATCTTTTGATATAGATAAAAAGGATTCGGACGCTGTACGTTACATAACTATTCTTTATCCGTCGAAAAATACAGCTTCCTTCCCTATATTCAAAGCTAAGTTCCTGAACAAGGCATTTGACGAAAATGGGGTGAAAATAGAAATATCTGTTGGCGGAAAGAAACGTCAATTGGAATATAAACTATAATAACCCGTTGGCGGAATTAATTCATTACCGCTGCGGAATGACTGCAATGATACTTTAATGGTTTGTTGTAATATATTGAAGGTATGAATCTGCTTTGTAATATTTTGATTATCAGTACCTATTGGATGCATTGCATTCAGTATACGATTGAACCCTATTCAGTATACGACTGAATGGCATTCAATATACGACTGAATTAGGTTCAGTATACTGCTATTTCTTGCATCTGTATTATTTGTAAGGAATGCAGATTGCTGTTCCGTGCCTTATTGCAGTTCACAATCGTCCGGATTTTCTTAAATTCCGCCAACGGGTTATAAAAGATTTTTATAATGAATCGTTTATCATACATATTTCTGCCTTTGACTGCCATCGGAATGTCCGCTTGCAGTTCCGGCAAAGAGGAAGTGAAACGTCCGAATATCATCTTTATGATGACGGACGACCATACTACGCAAGCTATGTCATGTTACGGTGGACGTTTCCTTCAGACTCCCAACATGGATAGGATTGCCAATGAAGGTGTTCGTATGGACAATTGTTATGCGGTCAATGCTTTATCCGGCCCGTCAAGAGCTTGTATCCTGACGGGCAAATTCAGCCACATCAATGGATTCACAGACAATGCCAGCACTTTCGATGGTAACCAACAGACCTTCCCTAAATTGTTGCAGGCCGCCGGTTACCAGACTTCAATTGTCGGCAAATGGCATCTGATTACCGAGCCTCAGGGATTTGACTATTGGTGTATCCTGACCGGACAACATGAACAGGGGGATTATTACAATCCCGATTTCAACGAGAACGGAAAGCAGATTGTAGAGCAGGGCTATACAACTGACGTTATTACAGACAAGGCTATCGAATATCTGGAACACAGAGACAAAAGCAAGCCTTTCTGCATGATGTATCACCAGAAAGCCCCTCACCGTAACTGGATGCCCGCTCCTCGTCATTTGGGAATGTTCAACAATACCGTGTTTCCCGAACCTGCCACGCTTTTCGATACATACGAAGGCAGAGGCTCTGCTGCTATAGAACAGGATATGTCCATCGAGCATACATTGACCAATGACTGGGATCTGAAACTGCTGACCCGTGAAGAAATGCTGAAAGATACGACCAATCGCCTCTATCAAGTCTACAAGCGTATGCCGGCTGATGTACAAGATAAGTGGGATTCGGTATACGCCCAGCGTATTTCAGAATACCGTAGCGGCAACTTAAGAGGGAAAGAACTGATCAGTTGGAAGTACCAGCAATATATGCGCGATTACTTGGCAACTATTGTAGCTGTGGACGAAAATATAGGAAGGTTGCTCGGCTATCTGGAGAAAAACGGTGAATTGGACAATACAATCATAATCTATACTTCGGACCAGGGTTTCTTTCTGGGCGAACATGGCTGGTTCGACAAGCGCTTTATGTATGAAGAATGCCAGCGCATGCCATTGGTTATCCGTTATCCGAAGGCCATCAAGGCGGGGAGTGTATCGAGCGCTATTGCCATGAATGTGGATTTTGCTCCTACCCTGCTGGATTTTGCCGGAGTAGATATACCAGCAGATATTCAGGGACAGTCTCTCAGGACCATTCTGGAGAATGGGGGGAAAACACCGGCTGACTGGAGAAAAGCCGCCTATTATCACTATTATGAGTATCCGGCAGAGCACTCGGTTAAAAGGCATTACGGCATTCGTACCGCTGACTTCAAGCTGATTCACTTCTATAACGATGTGGACGAATGGGAAATGTATGACTTGAAGAATGACCCGAGTGAACTGAACAGTGTGTTTGGTAAACCGGAGTATGCCGACAAACAAGCGGAACTCATTTCATTGCTGAAAAAGATTCAAAAACAGTATAAGGATGATGACCCCGATGAAAAGGTCAAAGAGTTATTCAAAGGTGACAGACGATTGATGAAAAACAGATAATCTAAATTTAAATTATGGACAGAAGAAATTTTTTAAAGCATACCGGCTGGTCTCTTGTCGGGCTGGCCGCTTCCGGTAGCCTATTATCTGCATGTCAGCAAGGAACTGCCGCAGGAAAGAAAGTCATGCCCTCTGCCAGTAATCTGAAGTATTTCTGGGGAGATTTGCATAATCATTGTAACATAACCTACGGTCATGGCGACATGCGTTCTGCATTTGAGGCTGCCAAAGAACAACTGGATTTTGTATCTGTCACTCCTCATGCCATGTGGCCGGATATTCCCGGAGCCGATGATCCCCGTCTGAAGTGGGTGATCGATTATCATACCGGTGCCTTCAAGCGTTTGCGAGAGGGAGGTTATGAGAAATATGTCGCCATGACCAATGAATACAATAAGGAAGGAGAATTCCTGGCTTTTGTTGGTTATGAGGCGCACAGTATGGAACATGGTGACCATGTGGCTCTGAATTATGATTTGGACGCACCGCTGGTGGAATGTACTTCCATTGAAGACTGGAAACGGAAAGCTCGCGGACATAAGGTATTCATAACTCCGCATCACATGGGATATCAGACTGGCTATCGCGGATACAACTGGAACTTCTTTACGGAAGGAGACCAGACCCCGTTTGTAGAGATGTATTCGCGCCATGGACTGGCAGAAAGCGATCAGGGAGATTACAGTTATCTGCATGACATGGGTCCTCGCCAATGGGAAGGTACTATTCAATGCGGATTGGAGCAAGGTAAAAAATTCGGTATTATGGGTTCGACCGACCAACATGCAGGTTATCCGGGAAGTTACGGTGACGGTCGCATAGGTATCCTTGCGGAATCATTGAGCCGTGATAAAATCTGGGATGCCATGAAGAACCGTCATGTATGCTGTGCCACCGGTGATAAAATCAATATAGATTTTCGTTTGAATGATGCGTTCCCGGGCGATGTCGTACGGGGAAACAGTCGCCGCATTTATCTGAATGTGGAGGGAGGTAGCTGTATTGATTATATTGACATCGTTAAGAACAGAAAGTGTATTGCTCGTTTAAGCGGTCCGTTGTTGCCCGAGATGCCGGAAGGAGATATGGTACGCTGCAAGGTAAAAGTTGATTTCGGTTGGAACCGCGAAGAGCAGTATGTGCATTGGCAAGGAAAGCTGTCCATAAATAAAGGAACTATCAATGCTGTGGAACCTTGCTTCCGTGGCGCCGCTTTCACTTCTCCGCAACCGGGAGAATCTGAGTTTGAGACAAAAGTTAACCGTATTGTGTCTGTTACAAGTAAGGATGCAGAGTTGGATATGTACAGTTCCAAAAACCCCAATACCACGACTCCTGCCACGCAAGCTGTCATTCTGGATGTGACTATGCCTAAAGATGGCGTGATTACAGCCGAATTCAATGGCAAGAAATTTGAGCATTCGTTGGGTGAACTTTTGGAAGGTTCCCGTTCACATTTCATGATAGGGTGGCTCAGTGAGGCTATTCTCTTCAACCGTGCAATGCCGGAAAGTTGCTTTACGGTTGAGCATTATATGGAGGATACCCAACCCGAAAGAGATACGGACTATTACTATGTCAGGGTTCGCCAGCGTGACCAGCAATGGGCATGGAGTTCTCCTATATGGGTAGAAAGAACATAATGTTTCCTTATTTGATATAATAAACTATGGAATATGCAATTGGCATTGATTTAGGAGGTACATCTATAAAATATGCTTTGGTGGATAAAGCGGGTAATTCTTTCTTTGAGGGAAAATTACCCTCTTTTGCTTCTGTTTCAGCTGCAAAAGTAATAGAGCAGTTGATAAAAGCTGTCATGTTGTTAAAAGATGAAGCTGCCAAACAAAACTGGACAGTATTGGGCATTGGGCTTGGTACACCCGGAATTGTAGATGAGACGAACCGTATCGTATTGGGAGGTGCAGAAAATATTATCGGTTGGGAAAACATAGATGTGGCTTCTCTTTTGGAAGAACAGATGAAACTACCGGTAGTCGTTGGAAATGATGCCAACCTGATGGGGTTGGGGGAAGCGAAATATGGTGCAGGGAGGGGGTGTACCCACGTGGTGTTTCTGACAGTGGGAACCGGCATCGGTGGAGCCGTCATCATTGATGGCAAATTATTCAACGGCTATGCCAATCGGGGTACGGAGCTGGGACACGTGCCATTGATTGCTAACGGTGAACGTTGTGCCTGCGGAGCGATCGGCTGCCTGGAGCATTATGCCTCGACTTCTGCTTTGGTAAGGCATTTCAGCACGTTGGCTAAAGAGCGGAATCTGAGTTTTGATATGGAAATAAACGGAGAACTAATAGTCCGCCTGTATCATGAAAATTTTCCGATGGCTGTTGAATGCATGAGTGAACACTTTTACTATTTGGGAAGAGGAATTGCCGGATTTGTCAATATATTCAGCCCTCAACGGATTGTATTGGGAGGAGGGGTTACAGAATCCGGTATTTTCTATTTAGAGAAAATAAGGGAAGTGGTTCGAGAGCATGTTATAGCCGATTGTGCCTTAAATACAGAAATTGTAGCCGCATCATTGGGTAATAAAGCCGGATTTATCGGAGCGGCATCATTAATCTTAAAATGAACGATATATCATGAAAAGTAACAAGAAATGGAGTATGCTGACATTAATCATGATGTTTTGGTTTACTATTTCATTCATTACGAATATTCTCGGGCCGTTAATCCCCGACATTATCCATAACTTTGAACTGAAGGATCTGGCAATGGCAGGGTTTATTCCGACCTCTTTTTTCTTGGCCTATGCCATCATGTCGATACCGGCAGGTATATTAATAGATAAATATGGAGAAAAGCCGGTGCTATTTACCGGCTTCCTAATGCCATTTATAGGTACTACCTTGTTTGCATGTTTCCCTTTTTACCTGATACTGCTTCTGTCTTCTTTCATCATTGGTTTGGGAATGGCCATGTTGCAAACTGTAATCAACCCTTTGCAACGTGTTGTCGGCGGAGAGGAGAATTATGCGTTTATAGCAGAGTTGGCACAGTTTGTATTCGGAGTAGCCTCTTTTATCAGTCCCTTGGTTTACACTTGGCTGATACATGCACTGGAACCGGAAGTTTATCAGCAGGGACAGAACTTTTTGCTGGATATTCTGGCAAAAGTTACTCCGGTTACTCTTCCCTGGATTTCTCTGTATTGGGTATTTACAGCACTGTTGTTGGCTATGCTGCTCGTTGTGTCATTCGTTCATTTTCCGCGCATTGAATTGAAAGATGATGAACGCAGTGGTTCCTCCTCTTCCTATAAAAAATTGTTCCGTCAAAAATACGTATGGCTTTTCTTTTTGGGAATCTTCTGTTATGTCAGTACAGAACAGGGTGTCTCTATTTTTATGAGTACCTTCTTGGAACAGTATCATGGCATTGATCCAAAAACTGTCGGTGCACAAAGTATCAGTTATTTCTGGGGTTCGATGACCGTCGGTTGCCTATTTGGTATGTTCTTGCTGAAGCTGATAGACAGTAAACGTCTCCTACAAATATCAGGACTGCTTTCCATGAGTTTACTCTTGATCGCATTGTTCGGTTCTGCAAAAGTTGCGGTATGTGCATTTCCGGCAATCGGTTTCTGCATTTCAATGATGTACTCCATCGTATTCTCACTGGCTCTGAACACAGTAGCCCAGAATCACGGTTCTTTTGCCGGTATTCTTTGCTCCGGAATTGTGGGAGGCGCAGGAGGTCCGCTGTTTGTCAGTCTGCTATCCGATACCACTTCATTACGCATAGGAATGCTCCTTATCTTGGTTTTCATGGGATATATTACGTTTATCGGTTTTTGGGCACATCCACTGGTCAACAATAAGACAGTCAGCCTGAAAGAACTGGTTGGTTTCAAAAACAAAAATAAAATACTGAAATGAGAAAGATATTATTAGGCTTACCCGCCTTTTGCCTATTGATGGCATGTGGCAGTTCCGAGCAATCTGCTGTCATAACAGTTTCCGACGAGACATTGATGCACGAAGTTCGTGCAACTCCCTCTCCTGCGAATGGTGCTTGCGTTAAGATGAATCCGCCGCGCTTTATGTGGCCGGATAAATTCCCGCATTTAGGTCCGGTATTGGATGGAGTTCCGGGACAAGTGGATGAAAAACCGAAAGTAGTCTATCGGATTCGTATTTCTCAGGACAAGAACTTTCAAAAGGAAGTGTTGATTGGGGAACGCGCCTGGGCTTTTTTCAATCCTTTCCAGTGCCTGGCTCAGGGAAAATGGTACTGGCAATATGCTTACGTCACTCCTGGAGGTAAAGAAGAATGGTCACCGGTTTATCAATTCCATATAGGTAAAGATACACCGGAATTTAATCCGCCCACATTGGAGAAAGTCTTGGCAAAATATACGTCTCACCACCCACGCGTATTATTGGATGCGGATGATTGGGAGGAAATTATAACGAAGAATAAAAATAATCCGGAAGCTCAGGCCTATATGGACAAAGCTTCCCGGTGCATTTCTCATCCGTTGAAGCATCTTCAGGAAGAGATAGATACAACAAATGTAGTTACATTAACCAATGTAGTACAGCGTGAGTCAGCCCTTATCCGCGAGAGCCGTAAGATTGTGGATAGAGAAGAAGCCAATGTGGAAGCATTGGTACGCGCCTATCTGCTGACGAAAGACAAGAAGTATTATCGTGAAGGCATCAACCGGTTGAGTGAAATCCTTTCCTGGCAAACAAGCAAATACTTTGCAGGTGACTTCAATCTATCCACTTTGCTCTCTATGAGCACATCGGCGTACGACGGGTTCTACAACCTGTTGTCTCCGTCAGAAAAACAGTTATTATTAGATAATATCCGGAATATCGGGAATAAATTCTATAATGAATACGTTAATCATCTGGAGAACCGTATTGCAGACAATCATGTATGGCAAATGACTTTCCGCATTCTTACAATGGCGGCCTTTGCCACAGTTGGTGAGATTCCGGAAGCATCCGTGTGGGCAGATTATTGCTATAATGAATGGATCTCCCGTCTTCCGGGACTGAATAAGGATGGTGCTTGGCATAATGGAGATTCATATTTTCATGTAAATATACGCACACTGATAGAGGTACCGGCCTTTTTCTCCCGTATATCCGGTTTCAATTTCTTTGCCGATCCGTGGTATAACAACAATGCTTTATATGTCATTTACCAGCAACCTCCCTTTTCCAAATCCGGAGGACATGGCAATTCGCATGAGGGACAGCGCACTCCGAATGGAGGTCGCGTAGGATATGCAGATGCGCTGGCACGCGAATGTAACAATCCGTGGGCGGCAGCTTATGTACACGAAATTATGCAGGAAGACCCTGATATTCTGTCGAAAGCTTTTGAAGCCAAACCGGCGGACTTGACCTGGTATCGTTGTACGACAAAAAAGGAGAGGCCTGCTTATAGTAGCAAGCTGTTGGAGCTGCCTCAGTCCAAAGTTTTCAGCCAGACAGGCACTGCACTGATGAACACAGACATAGGACATCACACCAACAATGCCATGCTCTCTTTCCGTAGCAGCCCCTATGGTGCCACTTCCCATGCTTTAGCTAATCAAAACGCCTTCAATACTTTCTTTGGTGGAAAGGCAATTTTCTATAGCAGTGGACATCGTACCGGCTTTACAGATGACCATTGCATGTATGCTTATCGGAATACTCGCGCCCATAATTCCATATTGGTGAATGGTATGGGACAAAAGATTGGAACGGAAGGTTATGGATGGATTCCTCGCTATTATGAAGGAGAAGAAATCTCCTACGTTGTAGGTGATGCTTCTAACGCTTATGGAAAAGTGGTTTCTCCGTTGTGGCTGGAACGTGGGCGCTTGTCTGGTACTCAGTATACACCGGAGAAAGGTTGGGATGAGAATAAACTGGATTTTTTTCGAAGACATATTGTTCAGCTGGGACGTTCGGGTTTGTTCGTTGTTTATGACGAACTGGTTGGTAAAGAACCGGTAGAATGGAATTATCTGCTGCATACGGTAGAACTGCCCATGGAAGTCGCTGAAGAGAAAGACGGATTGCGCATCTTAGGAAAGAACAAGGCAGACGGAGTATCTATAGCTCATCTGTTCTCCTCACAGAAAATGACTTATGCGCAAACAGATACCTTTTTTGTGGCTGCTGTTGATTGGAAAAAACGACTTGGCAAAACTCTCTCCAATCATTATCATTTTACAGCAACGACAGCTTCTTGCAGCAAAATCTGTTTTCTCAATGTGATTGATGTACATGGAAACAACCGTGCCGATGCTGTAATTAATCGTGAAAGGAACCGCATAACAGTAGAAGAATGGGTTATCGAATGTAATCTGGAAGGTGAAGGTAATGCGTTCTTGTATATAGAGAATAAACAGAACGGTGTTTCGCTGGACTTCAATTATGACTCAAACAAAGGTGCTACGACCATCATAGATCGGGTAGACGGAAAGAAAGTAGAAAAAAGGCTGGTTGATGCCTTACCGGAACTTGAAATATGATATCACTTTAAAACAAAATTGAATTATTGAAATAATATGGTAAAAGAAAATTCAATGAAGTATTTGGCTTGTTTTTCGTTGTTATGCTCTTCTATGGCTTCTGCCATCGAACGTCCTAACATCATCTACATCTTCACCGATCAGCAAACGGCCAGCGCCATGAGCTGTGCCGGAAATCCGGATCTGCACACTCCCAACCTTGACCGTTTGGCAGCGGCCGGTATACTATTTAATAACGCTTATTGTACAGCTCCACTCAGTGGCCCCTCACGTGGAGCTATGTTTACAGGGTACTATCCGGATGCAGTAGGGCTGTCTGTCAACGGATCACCGATGCCCGACTCTCTTAAGGCACAAACACTGGGCACTTTAATAAAGAATGCCGGTTATGATTGTGCCTATGGCGGTAAATGGCATCTTCCTTTACTCGAAGTTCCAGACAAAGAATATGGCTTCGACAATATATATAAACATAGTGATGATGGGCTGGCAGAAGCTTGTGCCGAATATCTCTCGCGCAAACATAAAAAGCCGTTTTTTTTGGTGGCTTCCTATGACAACCCACATAATATCTGCGAATATGCACGTCGTCAGAACTTCCCTTATGGAAATATTGATATACCTGATATACGGGATTGTCCGGGATTGCCTGCCAATTTTGCCAAAAACCCGTATGATGCTGACGTCATTGAAAGTGAAAGAATCAATAACTACAATGTATATCCAACCGCTGGTTTTACCCCCGAAGACTGGCGTATGTACCGATATACTTATTATCGCTTGGTAGAAAAAGTAGATAGAGAAATAGGAAAGATTATTGATGCCATCGATCGGAATAATCTTTGGGAAAATACAGTGGTAATCTTTTCCAGCGATCACGGCGATGGTATAGGTGCCCATCGTTGGAACCAGAAGTCTGCTTTATATGAGGAGATTATCAATATCCCTCTTATTGTAACGCTGCCAGGCAAGAAGAATGCAGGCAAAGTGTTACCCCAGCTTATTAGTAACGGTGTAGATTTCTTTGCCTCCGTGTGTGACTGGGCAGGTGCCAAAATGCCGAAGGGAGCAGCAGGAAAGTCTTTCCGGAAAATTGCAGAGGAAGGAAATCCGCAAGCTTTACATCAAGAATATATCATCACCGAAACACGGTTTGACGGTAGCAAGACGAGGGGCTGGGTAGTACGTAGCGAACGTTATAAATATGTGCTTTACGATAAAGGAAGATATCGCGAACAGCTGTTTGATATGCAAAATGACAGAGGGGAAATGAGAAACCTGATAATGGAAAACTCATATGGCCAGAAACTGCAAGAATTACGCGATATTCTTGAGAAATGGATGAGCATCTATAACGTACGTCCAAGTCGCCCGAAACTGCATGATGTCCCTGGGAAAACACTTAAAAATGTTCATAAGTAACGTTTGTCTGATGGCTTAATCACAAGGAGGAGTCGAAATGACCAATCAGTTTTATGCCTAGCTGGCATTGTTTAGGTCTCGTGTTTCTCATTCTGATATGAAGCTTGATTAAGAGATCTTTTCAGTGAAAGGTACCGGGCCCTATCAATCTCAACTTGGCAAATGTAACCCTTCGCTTGGCCATGCTGAAGTTTACAATTATGCTTCAAGTTTTAGAATTGAATATCATCGCTTGTATTGAATAGGTGTTAAGTAACTTCTGTTTATAGAATTTTCAAAGCCACCAGGCTCGAAGGCCGTTTCGGTACACAAAAACAGTATTACTCACTATCGAAAATTAAAGTACGGAACAGGAAAACAGAAATCCTATAGAGGAAGTTGTTAGGCTTCTTCCAAACGGATAAGATTTTAGCTCAGAGAGAGAAAATACAATAAAATGGCATATGAGATGGTAGGAGCAAATCATCTGCATATGCCATCTTACTTTTTTATGACATTTACTGAATATCCCTAATTAAGGGGCTATCTATTTTCGAATAGCCCCTTAATTAGGGATATTATTATAGTAAAATCCTTTTATTCTGAAACTTCATTAAGTTCACTGCTCTTTTTGCCTTTTATCAGTATGTAAGCGATAGGAGATGCAACGAACAGAGAAGACATTGTACCGAATACAACACCCAGAATCATGGCGAATGCGAAGCTGCGGATAGAGTCACCACCGAGGATGAAGATACACAGCAATACAATCAAGGTACTCAGTGAAGTATTGATGGTGCGTGCCAAAGTTGTATTCAATGAGTCATTGAACAACTGGAACTTGTCACGCTTCGGATAGAGACCGAAGAATTCACGTACACGGTCGAAGATTACCACCTTGTCATTGATAGAGTAACCGATAGCTGTCAG
>OHDA01000598.1_pt1 | contig 16915 bp, 15 predicted proteins | sample 1566881 | NCBI WGS metagenome assembly OHDA01 (sample SAMEA3879585, study PRJEB24766) | human gut metagenome | biome: human-associated habitat; feature: feces | place: USA | collected 1985/1987
TGGCGTCTGGCAGCGCCGGCGTTTCCGGGCAGTATGGAAGAACGGCAGCAGCTGGAGGCGACCACCGCTTATGCGGAGCTGGCCGCCATGTGGCGCAAAATGGACGCTGCACTGGTAGAGATAAGGGATTTTCCCAGTGTGCCTGACGAAGCGACAGCCACCCGTTTTGGCGACAGCCTGAAGCGGCAGCACGCCGTTGGCAGCTTTTTGTCCTATTATTACAACGATCGGGGTGAATTTATCAGCGGCGAACACGATTTTGCAGTCAGGATACCGCTGGGTACCCTGCGCCGCTGTCCTAAGATCATAGGTCTGGCCCTGGGCGCTGCGCCCGCTGCCATAGCAGGCGCTTTGCAGACAGGCCTGTTTACACACCTGCTGGTAACAGAAAGCATGGCGCGTAAAATTTTGGAGCAATAAATTTGATAACGTCCTGTAACCTTTGGTTATGGGGCGTTATTTTTAGTATCGGCTTTCTAAAAGCGGGATTGTAAGAGATATGAATAAGAAACGTAAGCTAAATTGAAAAGAGCAGAGTTTTGCTGTTTTTGCTGTTGGTGAAAGTGAATATTTCAAAGTAGGAAAAATTACCGCAGGTGACAGCTGCTAACAAATGAGTTTGATTTTTCTGACAATTAGTGTTAGAATAGCGATAATCACAGCTTGGAGTTGTCAGGCTGTAAGCAAATTTTTGTAGAATGGAAGGATGGTAGTAATGAACAGAAGGAATTTACGCAGTTTGGCTGCAGGTGCGGCCCTGCTGCTGGCAGTAGGTGTTTTGGCAGGCTGCGGCGGCGAAAAGAAGGCTGACGACGGGAAGAAAATGGTGACTGTCGGCATTGCCCAGCTGGTAGAGCATGGTGCTTTGGACGCGGCTAATAAGGGTTTTGTGGCCGGTATGGCCTCCCAGGGCTTCAAAGAAAACGAAAATGTAAAATATGACCGGCAGAACGCGCAGGCGGACCAGTCTAACCTGCAGAATATCGCCCAGCGTTTTGTCAGCAATAAAGTAGATCTGATCTGCGCCATTGCCACGCCGACGGCGCAGACGATGGCTAATGCTACTAAAGATATCCCCATCGTGGCAACGGCGGTGACTGATTATGAAGTGGCGAAGCTGGCGGCTTCTAACAGCGAGCCAAGGGGGAATGTTACCGGTACCAGCGATATGAATCCCATCGATCAGCAGCTGGAGCTGCTTTTGCAGATCGCACCGCAGACAAAAACTATCGGGACCATTTACAGTTCCAGTGAAGTCAATTCACAGCTGCAGGTAGACGTTCTGAAAAAGATGGCGGCAGCCAAGGGGATCAACGTCATTGAGGCGACGGTTTCCACAGTCAACGATATCCAGCAGGCTGCGCACAGCCTGATCGGCAAAGTAGATGCTGTTTATGTGCCGACTGATAACGTGATGGCTTCTTCGATGCCGACGTTGGTAGCTGTAACAGATGAAGCCAAGCTGCCCGTGATCTGCGGTGAGAGTGATCCGGTACGTGCCGGCGGTCTGGCGACTTTGGGCATCGACTATTATAAACTGGGTGAACAGACTGGCGTGATGGCTGCCGAGATCCTGAGCGGTAAGGGTAAACCGCAGACCATGCCGATCCAGACTCAGAAAGAGTTTAAAATCGTTGTTAACGAAACTACAGCTAAACGCAATGGTATTACTATCCCACAGGATATTCTGGCTAAGGCCGAGGTCGTAAAATAAAATACACAACAGGGTTGTTTCGTTACGAAACAGCCCTGTTTTTATTGTTTTGTTTGTGTTTTGTGATAATAAATGATAAAATTATTTTATCCTTATATATGTTCGTCAAGGATCAAAAGCTATATTGTAGAGTGGAAGGATGGTCATTATGAACAAAAAAATGCGTGCTTTGGCAGCAGGCATTGCCCTGACTTTGTCTTTAGGACTTTTAGCGGGCTGCGGCGGCGAAAAAAAGGCTGCCGACAACAGTAAGAAGGTAGTAAACGTAGGTATCGTTCAGTTAGTTGAACATGATGCTTTAGATGCAGCCAATAAAGGCTTTGTAGCCGGAATGGCAGCTAAAGGCTTTAAAGAGAATGAAAATGTAAAATATGACCGGCAGAACGCGCAGGCAGACCAGTCTAATCTGCAGAATATCGCGCAGCGTTTTGTCAGCAATAAAGTGGATCTGATCTGCGCTATCGCTACGCCGGCGGCGCAGACTATGGCCAATGCTACCAAAGATATCCCCATCGTAGCAACGGCGGTTACCGATTATGAAGCGGCCCGGCTGGTTGCATCCAACAGTGAGCCTAAAGGTAATGTTACCGGCACCAGCGATATGAACCCGATCAAAGAGCAGCTGGAACTGCTGCTCAAATTGGTGCCCGGCGCCAAAACTATCGGTACTATTTATTGTTCCAGTGAAGTAAATTCACAGCTGCAGGTAGAGCTGCTGAAAAAATATGCGGCAGAAAAAGGCGTGCAGGTAGCAGAAGCGACTGTATCCAATGTCAATGACATCCAGCAGGCGGCTCAAAGCCTGGTGGGTAAGGTAGACGCTATCTATGTGCCGACAGATAATGTACTGGCTTCGGCGATGCCGACTCTGGCCCAGGTCACTGAGCCTGCCAAACTGGCCGTGGTCTGCGGCGAGGGCGGTATGGTTATGGCTGGCGGCGTGGCTACGCTGGCGATAGATTATTATCAGCTGGGCGAACAGACCGGCGAAATGGCCGGCGATATACTGAGCGGCAAGGCAAAACCTCAGACGATGCCGATCCAGCTGCAAAAGTCATTTAAAGTTATTATCAACAAGGAAAATGCTGAAAAAATCGGTATCAAGATTCCCGAAGATCTGCTGAAGGCGGCAGCAAGCTCTAAGTAAACAAGCGCGGGTTTCTCCTTGTTTTAGGGGAGAGGCCCGTTTTTTTATGAATACATTAGGAGGAAGATAGATGATAGACTTATTGATGCCGACGATCGCACAGGGACTTTTATGGGCGATCATGGCACTGGGCGTATATATAACTTATAGGGTTTTGGATATTGCTGATCTGACGGTGGAGGGCAGTTTTCCGTTGGGCGCTGCCGTGGCTGCCTCTTTATTGGCAGGCGGTTGTTCTCCGTGGCTGGCTTTTGGCGCGGCGATGCTGGCCGGTATGCTGGCCGGTGTTGCGACCGGGCTTTTACATACCAAGCTGAAAATACCTGCCCTGCTGGCCGGTATTTTGACGATGATAGCTTTATATTCCGTTAATCTGCGTGTGATGGGCAAGGCCAACTTGTCGCTGCTGCGTGTAGACACGGTGTTTTCCCTCATGCGCGACATCGGTGGTTTCAGCAATGCGCAGGCAGTGCTGTGCGTCGGTATCGTCAGTTCGCTTTTGATCGGTTTTTTGATCTACTGGTTTTTTGGTACGGAAATCGGTGCGGCGATCCGTGCTACAGGCTTCAATCCGCAGATGATCAGAGCGCAGGGCGTGGATACTAATTTTACGATCATTCTGGGCCTGCTGATCAGCAATGCCCTGGTGGCTTTAAGCGGCGCTTTAGTAGCGCAGAACAATGGCTTTGCCGATGTTGGCATGGGTACTGGTACGATCGTTATTGGTCTGGCTTCGGTCATTATCGGCGAGGTGCTGTTTGGCACCCGCAGTTTTAAAAACTGCATCATCAGCGTTGTGCTTGGCTCTATCGTTTACCGTCTGGTTATTGCCGCCGTACTGCAAATGGGTATGCCGCCAAACGATCTGAAGCTTTTTACGGCGATCCTGGTAGCGTTTGCTTTGTCGCTGCCGCTTATTAAAAGTAAGCTTGGTCTGCGAAAGGCGGTGAAGTAAATGCTGCGTGTTGAAAATATCTGTAAGACGTTTTTTGCCGGGACGATCAACGAGAAGAAGGCCCTGCAGGGTCTATCACTGCATTTGAAGCCGGGCGATTTTGTGACCGTTATCGGCGGCAACGGTGCTGGTAAATCGACTTTGATGAATTCCATTGCCGGAGTATTTCCCATCGACAGCGGCAGGATCGTCATCGACGGCCATGATATTACTAAAACTCCTGAGCATAAAAGGGCCAAATATATTGGCCGTGTTTTTCAGGACCCGATGATGGGGACTGCTGCCGGGATGATGATCGAAGAAAATCTGGCTATTGCCGCCCGGCGCGGGAAAACGCCGGGATTAAAATGGGGACTGGACAGTGATAATCAGGCCTGGTTCAGTGAATTGCTGCAGGAGCTGGATCTGGGACTGGAAAACAGAATGACTGCTAAAGTCGGCTTGCTTTCCGGTGGTCAGCGGCAGGCGCTGACGCTGCTGATGGCAACGCTGATCAAACCAAAGCTGCTGCTGCTGGACGAGCATACAGCGGCTCTGGACCCTAAAACAGCTGCTAAAGTGCTGGCGCTGACGGAACGGATCGTTAACAGGGATCAGCTGACGACCCTGATGATCACGCATAATATGCGTGACGCACTGCGCTGCGGCAACAGGCTGATCATGCTGCATAACGGGCAGGTCATCGTCGATGTGGAAGGCGAAGAAAAGGCGCATCTGACGATCCCCGATCTTTTGAAAATGTTTGAGCAGGCCAGCGGTGATATGCTGGACAGCGACAGGCTGCTGCTCAGTTAATGGAAATAAAAAAGACGAGTTCCTTTGAACTCGTCTTTTTTTGTACGCATTTTTATTTTTCCAAACCATAGGTCCAGCTGCTGATTGCACCCATGTCATAAATCCTGTTATAACCTAATGCGATCAGGGTATCGGCTGCAATGGCGCTGCGCCTGCCGCTGCGGCAGTAAACAACTATTTCGGTATTTTTATCCTGCGGTAACTGGCCGGCTTTGGCTTTGATCTCGTCAAAAGGGATCAGGATACTGCCGGGAACATGGCCGGAGGCATATTCTTCTTTAGTGCGTACGTCGATAACAGTGAGCATATCGCCCTTATCCAGACGTGCTTTGACCTGGGCGGCAGTGATATTCTGATAATTTTCGCCTGCTGCCGCGGCGCTGTTTCGCCCCAAAGCCTGCAGAGGGCAGGCCCCCTTGCTGTAGAACCAGAAGCCGATGGCAGCGAGGATGCAAAGTAGAAAAACAGACAGTTTACTCATCTTGATGCTCCTTTTCTTCAGCAGCTACTACTGCCAGCTGGTCGTCGGCAACAGTTTGCCGGCAATGCGGGCAGTAGTACTGCGTTTTTACAGTATGGTTACAGTTTTTGTGGACCAGGCGCTTGTAACAGGTGGTAAGGTGCTTTTCGCCCCACAGTACCAGGCTGTTGAAAACGATATTCAGATCTTCGCCGGCTGGCGTCAGCGTATAGCGGTAGCGAGGCGGATGTTTCTGATATAATTCGCTGCTGATCAGTCCGTCGGCTTCCAGCGCTTTCAGGCGGCTGGAAAGCAGATTGCTGGCGATCTGTCCTTCCAGACTGTCAGAGATTTCCTTATAGGTCTGGTGACCGCTCATAATACCATGCAGAATGAGCAGGGACCATTTGTCGCCGATAATGTTGAGGGCTTGGGCGATATTACAGTGGAAAGGATATTGCTGGCTCATAAAGTGCTCCTTTAAGCTAAAGTAGAGAACAAATCGTTTAAAAATTCGCTCATAGAAGGATGGGTATAAATATTATCCCGCAGAACAGTATAATCCAGGTTGGCTTTCATTGCCAGTTGGATGATATTGATGATTTCCGAGGCATCGCTGCAGAAAAATGCGGCGCCAAGGATCTTGTTGCTGTCAGCATCAATAATGGCCTTCAGATAACCGGAAGTGCTGCCAAATAAACGGGCTCTGGGACTGGCTGCTTCGGAGATTTTGGCGATTTTTATTTTGTGGCCTGCCTGCAATGCCTCCGCTTCGCTGAGGCCAACACGGGCAAAGGTGGGGTCAAGAAAGACGGAATAGGCAACAGGGCCACGGTTAGCTGTGGTACGGCTGCTTTGGCCAAAAAGCTGTTCTTTGATGATGCGGAAGTCATCAAGGGAGATATAGGTGAACTGCAGGCCGCCTTTGACGTCGCCGAGAGCCCAGATGTGGGTGATATTAGTCCGCAGCAGATCATCTACGATGATTTCACCGCGGCTGTTTACGGCAATAGCGGCTGCTTCAAGATTAAGATTTGCCGTGCTTGCCTTGCGTCCTGTAGCAACCAATACAGCATCGGCCGGAATTTTAACGGCATTGCCGCTGATGCGGTCAAGATAGCTGACTGTAGTCAGTTCATTTTCATCGGTTATTTCATTGACCTGGGCATTGAAAATAAAGCGAATACCAAGTTCTTCCAGACGCGTTTGGATAATATTGGCGATGTCGCGGTCTTCGCGAGGAATAAAGGTATCGCCGTATTCCAAAACTGTGACACTGGAACCGTAGTTAGCATACATGGCGGCAAATTCCAGACCGATATAGCCGCCGCCGACAATAATAAGCCGCTGGGGCAAAGTATCAAGCTCCATTAAGGTTGTGCTGGTATAGACGCGGGAACTGGCCTGCAGTCCGGTGATCGGGGGAATAATGGTCTCGGAGCCGGTGTTGATAAAAATCTTTTCTCCGTATAAGGAAACAGTTTCTTCGGGCAGCTGCACTTCGACGGTATGGTCGGAAAGAAAACGGGCTGGCCCTGTATAAATATCGGCTGCCGCTGCGACGTTATCATAATTTTTCTGGCGTAAAAGCGCAGTCAAAGCATTTTTTTCGTGGATGGCAGCAGAGTAAAAGCTGTTTTTCTCTGCGTAGTCAGTCTGCGGGTTCTTTTTGGCGTCTGCGGCTGTATGGATAAGCTTTTTGGTAGGGATACAGCCAATATTGATACAGGTACCGCCGTACATGAGCGGAGATTTTTCAATAAGGGCTACTTTCAGGCCTTTCTTGCCCATAGCTGTAGCTAAAGTTTTACCGCCTTTACCAAAGCCGATGATCAATGCGTCATATTTTTTCATAGTTGAAACACGCTCCTTTGCTGTTCTGTTTTTAGTTTATCACTGAAAGAATAAAAAAACAAGTAACTTTATAAAATAAAGTGTAAATAAAACAGGAAAAGTTTTACCTCTACAGTAAAATACTATATAATAAACATATGATTATGAATTATAGGAGCTTGAAATGACTGATCAAAAGCAATGTGCGAAACTTAAAAATATCAGGTGTTTTCTGTTTGATATGGATGGCACGATCAATTTGGGCAATACTTTGATCCCTGGAATGGATGTGTTTTTTCAAAAACTGCGCGCCGCAAAGCGCGATTTTTATCTGGTAACGAACAATTCCTCTAAAGGGCATGAGAATTATGTGGAAAAAATGGGGCGGATGGGGATACAGGTCACTCGTGATAATGTTTTGATATCCTCGGATGCTTTTGTTTATTATATGCAGCAGCTCCGACCAGAGGCCAGGTTATTTGTTTTAGGGACGGAACAGCTGAAAAAAACTATTCGTGAGGCAGGCTTTACATTGACGACGACGCTGGAAGAAGGTGCTGATTTCGTTGTTGTGGGGTTTGATATGTCTTTGAATTATGAAACGCTGACTATTGCCTGCCGGCTTATTGACGGGGGCGTGCCTTATGTGGCAACGCATCCTGACGTACGCTGCCCGATTGAAGGCGGGGAATTCATCCCTGACTGCGGCGCTATGATCGAGCTGATCAAAACTGCTACCGGCAAGGCGCCGCAGCAGATTTTAGGCAAGCCGTATCATTATATGATCGATGTTATTACAGCCAGGACAGGCTATAAACGGGAAGAACTGGCCATGGTCGGCGACCGCTTATCGACAGATATTGCCTTTGGGCTCAATAACGATGTTTTATCGGTACTGGTTCTGACCGGTGAGGCAACTATGGCTGATGTAGAAAACGGCAGCATCAAGCCGGATATTATTTTGGAGCATGCGTCTGAAATAGCGGATTATTTTTAAAGTGAGAGATTTTTATGGCGATACAATGTGAACGGATCAAGAAGACGATAGCTGCTTTGACAGCTTACGGAGCGTTGCCCGATGGCGGGACGACGCGTCTTTCCTATACGCCGGAATATCTGGCGGCGCAGGAGTTTTTAAAGCAGGAAATGCTGGCGGCAGGTATGCTGACAGAGATAGACCCGATCGGCAATCTGATTGGTTCCTATGTGGGCAGCAGTCCTGAACTGCCGGCAGTTATGAGCGGTTCACATCTGGATACCGTACCTGGCGGGGGTAATTTTGACGGGGCGCTGGGTATAGCGGCGGCTCTGGAATGTGTACGCAGCTGGCAGGAAGAGGGTTACAGGCCGAAACGAACCGTGCAGGTCATCGCTACGGTGGAAGAAGAATGTACGGCTTTTGGCATGGCCTGCTTTGGCGTGCGTGTGCGCAGCGGTGAATTTAAACAGCAGCGGCCTGAGTCTATCACGCATTTGTCAGGCGGATCTTTGGCCGAATGTCTGCAGGCGGCTAAACTGCCGCAAAGTGCGCTGCAGGATGCGGCAGTTGGGTTTCAGAAGCTGGCGGCTTTTGTGGAACTGCATATCGAGCAGGGTGCTGATTTGGCGGAACGTGACCTGGCCTGCGGAGTGGTGACCGGTATCGTAGGGTACGACAGATTATTCCTGACTTTACAGGGCGAAGCCAATCATGCCGGTACTACAAGCATGAGACGCCGTAAAGATGCTTTGGCTGCTGCTGCTGAGGTAGTCCTGGGAGTGAAGGCGCTTGCGGAAGCTGATGACAGGTTCGTGGCAACTGTAGGGCAGCTCAGTGTCGAACCCAATGCAGTGAATATCGTGCCGGGGAAGGTGCAGCTGTCTATTGAAACCAGAGCTGCTGACGACAGGGTTTTAGCAGAGGTCCGCCAAAAGCTGACAGGCTTATTGAAGCAGGTAGCTGACAAAAGCGGTGTTGTGATCACACAGGACAACGATTTTCATGTGGCTGCAGTGCCGCTATCAGAGCAGGTCGTAAAAATTATTGAGCGGTCTGCGGCTGAATGCGGTGTAGCTTGCCAGCTGATGCCCAGTTGGGCCGGTCATGACGCGCAGATCTTTGCAGCGGGCGGTGTGCCGACGGGGATGATTTTCGTGCCGAGTATCAATGGTATCAGTCATGCCAGGGAAGAACGCAGCGATTTCCAGGCTGTCACTCAGGCGGTGCAGGTATTAGAAAAAACTTTAAAGACTTTAGCTGAAGTCTGAAATATACATAACTGAAGGGTTAGGAAAGTGAGGCAGTGATGAGTAATCTGCGGGACGCCATTGTACGTATGGCTTTACGGCGCCCTTATCTGTATTTGCTGGTTACTTTGGTCATCAGTATCTTACTGATGGAAGTGCTGGTAGAAATAGCTGAGCATACTTTTATCAAGCCGGAATTACAGCAGCTGGAGCTGCAGTTTATTGCTTATGTACAGCAGTTTGTTACACCGGCGCTGACCGTAGAGGTGATGCTCATTACGGCCAGCGGGTCCAGTACCTTTTATCTTCTGGCCAGCGCCCTTGTCTGTTGTTGGTATTTGTACAGCAGACAGAGAGACAGGTTTTATCTTTACATAGTTTGCTTATGCGGCGGCGGTATTTTAAATCAGGTATTGAAGCGCATTTTTGAACGTGTCCGGCCCGATATTTTTCCTGTGATTACGGAAAGTGGTTATAGCTTTCCCAGTGGGCATGCCATGGGGGCAATTTGTTTTTATGGTATCCTGGCCTATTTTGCAGGTTTGGGACTGCGCAGTAAACCGCTGCGCTGGGGATTGATGACTGCGGCAGGATTTTATATCCTGCTTATTGGGTTGAGCCGTGTTTATCTGGGGGTGCATTATCCAACGGATGTTTTAGCCGGTTATGCAGCCGGGGCGACCTGGTTGTTTTTCTGCATTACTCTACATCGTATTTTTAGAAGGAATAAGCTGGAAAAATAAGCGGTTTTAAGAGTTGTGAGAAGTGGTGATGTTGCCATGCGTACAAGTAAAAATAAAATTTTTGACGTCCATGTTTTTGTGATAGGGCTGGCAGTTACTGTTTTATTAGTTGCCTATTCTGCTTATCTTTCAACAGAAGCTCTTAAAAGAGATGCCGAACATATAGCTGAGGTCTACAGTGCCCGTACGGAAGGGCTGCTCAGTGACCTTTTTCATAAGACAGATATTTTAGAGGCAATAGTTTTATCCAACGGCGGCAAGATATCAGAAGCCGGTTTTAATAACGTGGCCAAATCTTTATTTGATGGCAGCGGTATCAGGGCGATCCAATATTTACCGGAGGGTGTTGTTAAATATTGTTATCCGATTAAGGGTAATGAGGCGGTTCTTGGTGATAATATTTTTAAAAATCCTAAACGCCGCTATGATGCGCTTTTGGCGTTTAATACCAAATCAACGGCGCTTTCAGGGCCTTATTCCCTGACGCAGGGGGGATTTGGGCTTGTAGCACGTAATCCCATTTTTTTCACAGAACCCGGCGGGCAAGAGAAGTTTTTGGGATTTTCAGTCATAATTCTTGACTTGCCCGCAGCCCTGGATCCGATAATGCTGAAGGAACTGCCTGAGTATGGTTATAATTACAGGCTTTATTGTCAGGATGAAAATGGCAAAGATCTGACTATCGTGCAGTCGGACATCGTCAATGCCGTCAAGCCTGTTTCCAGCAGCATCCAGGTTCCCAATCATGTCTGGACGCTGGACCTGTTTCCTGCTAACGGCTGGTTTGAATGGAAAAAAATTGCGGAAGAAGCTCTTTTTGGTTTATTGATAAGTTTTTTGTTGGCGGTAATTTTTAAGCAAAAAGCGGAGCAGGCACGGGTTTTATATCGGTTTGCATATACGGATGAGCTTACGGGGCTGTTTAACCGCAGGTGGCTGAATGAGCAGATAGAAAATCGTTTAAACGCCTCAGTGAAGGTGCCTTTTGTTATTTTCTATTTTGATTTGAACCGATTTAAACAGGTAAATGATGAATACGGACACTTTTTGGGCGATGCGCTTTTAAGGGATTTTGCAGTAAGGCTGCGCAGTGTTTTTGGCGAGTCGGCCTTTTTGATACGCATCGGCGGTGATGAGTTTGGTGTTCTCGCAGACTTGGGTGAAGATTATTTGCAGCAGGTAACCTTTTATAAGCAGCAGCTGGCGGATAATTTGAAGTCGGCATTAGTAATCAATGATATTGTTTTAAACTATTCAGCAAGTATCGGTTGGGCGCAATTCCCACAGGACGGCAGCAGCTACGACAGCCTGCTTAAGGTTGCGGACGAGCGGATGTATGAAGATAAAAGACTGCATTATGCCGTAGATGAAACGGATATAAAGTGATTTTAATACAGTAAAAACAAACAGCTGTTATGGCCCAGGCCATAACAGCTGTTTGTTTTATAGATAATTTATAATGACGATCAAGGATCAGTAAATATAAAATTGTTTGTTTAAAACTTCTTCAAAATTATCTTCAGGAAGCGGTCTGTAGAAAAAATAGCCCTGGATCATATTACAGTTAACGGCTTTCAGGAAGTCTACCTGTTCTGCAGTTTCAATGCCCTCGGCCACGGTCCTGATGCCCAGTTTATTGACGAGATCGATAATGCCTTTGATGACGATATTGTCTTTTTCCTTATGGACGCTTTCTTTGAAAAAGCTCTGATCGATCTTCAGCACATCGATAGGAATATTTTTCAAAAGGCTTAAAGAAGAAAAACCGGTACCAAAGTCGTCAATAGAAATCAAAAAGCCTTTGTTTTTCAGTTCAGTGACTGTTTTTTCGAGAAAAAGCACATTATCAAAGGCGATGGATTCAGTTATTTCTATTTCTAAAAGGTTATCCGGGATACGGAATTTGTTTTTGATATCTTCATAGGTCTTGACGAAATCCGAGTTGTAAAACTGCAGGCGGGAAACGTTGACAGAAATAGTATTGACTGGCAGGTCGGCATCGAGGCGCCGGCGGATAAACGCACAGACTTTTTTAAAGACGTATTGATCAAGAGAGGAGATCAGGTATTTCTTTTCAAAAACAGGAATAAATTTATCGGGCGGGATGATTATATTGTCCTCTGTCTGCCAGCGTACCAGTGCTTCTGCCTGTGTCGCCAAACCTGTTTTTAAGTCTACCTTGGGCTGATAATATACAAGAAATTCCTCGTTTTCCAGTGCTTTCAGCATTCTGTTTTCGATAGATTTTTCGTACCGCAGCTGTTTACGGATACTTTCGTCATAAATGGCATATTTCCTGTGGAGGCCTGTTTTAACAGTTTTACGTGCATAATTGGCACGGTCTAAAATTCCTTCTATCTGCAGGTCTTCTTCCAGATCATTCAGATAACAAATGCCGCATTGTACGGAAACTGCCTGTCCCCCATGCATATCATGCATGAATTCCGTTATTTTGATATCCACCTGCTGCTGTCTGAGCATGATGTCTTTTTTCTCATTATAGTACCGCAGAATAACAAAGTTATCGGCGGAAACACGTCCTAACAATTCTTCTGGGCGCAATTCGCTGCTGATAATAGCGGCGTAATTAATGAGAATATCGTCACCATATTTGTAGCCAAAGACATCATTGATATATTTGAAATCAGCAAAATCAACATAAGTCAGCGCATATTTTTTATTGCTGCTGTTAAGTATTTTTTGAGCTTTTTTCTTAAAGGTTTCAAAATTATAAGCACCGGTAAGCGGATCTTTTGTAGTGATATCGTAAAGTGTTTTGTTGCTGCTTTCCAGTGAATATAATTTTCGCAGATACACCATGAACAGGGCGATCCACATGATGATGATGCCTGCCAGCATCAAAGCTGACAGGAGCGTCAGCTGATGGCTTTTGGCGGTAGTGTAATTGTCGGCGGCGAAAACGGTATTATTGGCGACTTCAAAATGGAATTCGCTGTCCTGCAGCAGCGCCGGCGAAGCAGCAGGATTGAGCCGGATGGCATAAATATCGTTTTTTACCCGATGCCAGAGCAGTTTGAGGGAAGTAAACTGGCTTTTATATTCGGCGTCAGTTATTTTTACCAGCTGATATTTACCATCATTGTTATTAAGGTCATAAATAATGTCATCCAGATAGGCAATAAGCTCATCGTGGGGGTGATGCTGCAATTCAAGCTTGACCAGACGCTGGGTCGCGCCTCGGACGATACCAAGATAATTGATGAGCGTGCCGTAGGATTGGACTTTGCTGATCGAATAAACTGTAAAACTGCCGACAAATATCGAAAGCAGAAACAAAACCAGAACGCTTATTTTTCCTAATTTTTTCAAGGGAATCAACTCCGGAAATAATTTCGAAAATTCAAATAATTATAAATTCAAATGTCATTTATATAATCTTATAATATCTAAAGTTAAAATACAAGATAATAAAACTTAAATATGGAAAATAATTTTTGGTTGATGGCGATACTGTATTATAAAATGGAGATATATAAATGAGTTTTTCTTTGAGAAAAATATAAGTTAGCCTTGACAAACTTATAAAAATCGCTTATAGTGTTCTTGTATAGGAACAATGAAGGTGGAATATGGATATTATTGAAAAACTTACTTATTTTAATCTGACCAGGCAGGAAGCTACGCTGTATTTGACTCTGCTGGCGGAAGGACGTCTGACCGGCTACGAAGCAACAAAGCTGACGGGTATTTCCCGGTCTAATACTTATACGGCGCTGGCAGGTCTGGTAGAAAAAGGCGCTGCTTATGTGCTGGAGGATAAGGCTACAAGATATACGCCGGTGCCATTGGACGAGTTCTGTGAAAACAGGGTAAGACGGCTGCAGGAACTGAAAGAGGAATTGCTGCAGGAGCTTCCCAGTACGTCGCAAAGCGTTGATGGTTATATTACGATCAAGGGCGCGACTGAGATCATCAATAAGCTGAAAAATACTATTGTCAAGGCAAAAGCCCGCATTTATGTTTCGGCAACAGGTTCTGCTATCGAAGCTTTGCGCGGTGAATTGACTGAGGCGGTAGGGCGCGGATTAAAAGTGGTCGTTATCACTGGCAGATCGTTTGTTTTAGAGGGTGCGATCATTTATTATGCGCATAAGCCTAATAGCCAGATTCGCCTGATCGCCGATTCACAGGAAGTTTTGACGGGAGATCTGGCTGATGGCAACAGTTCGACCTGTTTATATTCCAGCAAACAGAATCTGGTAGATTTATTTAAGGATGCCCTGAAAAATGAAATAAAATTGATAGAATTGCTTCCCGAAGTGGAGAAAGGTGAGAAAGAATGAGTAAAAAACCCTTTGTAACTAAAGAAAAATTGGATGAGATTGCTGCACAGTACGCCACTCCGTTTTATTTATATGATGAAGCGGCCATTCGCGAAACGGCACGCCGAGTAAATAAAGCCTTTGCCTGGAATCAGGGGTTCAAAGAATATTTTGCCGTCAAGGCTACTCCTAACCCGGCAATATTGAAAATATTGCATGAGGAAGGCTGCGGTGCAGATTGTTCTTCGTATACGGAGCTGTTGATGGCGGATGCGGTCGGCTTCAAAGGCGACGAAATTATGTTTTCCTCCAATGCTACGCCGGCAGAGGATTTTCAGCTGGCCCGGCAATTGAATGTAACTATCAATCTGGATGATATCACCCATATTGAGTTTCTGGAAAAAGTGGCTGATATACCTGATACGGTCAGCTGCCGCTATAATCCTGGCGGGCATTTTGCTATTGCCAACAATATTATGGATAATCCCGGTGATGCCAAATATGGCATGACCAGGGAGCAAATGACAGAAGCTTATAAGATCCTTTTGAGTAAAGGTGTCAAACATTTTGGCATGCACGCTTTTCTGGCCAGCAATACGGTGACTAATGATTATTATCCGGAACTGGCACGGATCTTGTTCCAGGTCGCTGTTGAATTGAAGGAAGAGACCGGCGCGCATATCGAATTTATCAATCTGTCCGGTGGTGTCGGTATTCCCTATCGTCCCGATCAGGAAGGCAATGATATCATGGCTATCGGCGCAGGCGTACGCAAGGCTTTTGAAGATATCCTGGTGCCGGCCGGCATGGGAGACGTAAAAATTTTTACAGAGATGGGACGTTATATGCTGGCTCCCTATGGGGCGTTGGTTGCTAAAGCGATCCACGTTAAGCATACCTATAAAGAATATATCGGACTGGACGCCTGTGCGGCCAATCTGATGCGTCCTGCCATGTACGGGTCTTATCATCATATTACCGTCATGGGCAAGGAAGACGCGCCCTGTGATCATAAATATGATATTACCGGCGGTTTGTGCGAGAATAACGACAAATTTGCTATCGACAGGCTGCTGCCGGAGATCAATATCGGCGATCTGCTCTTTATTCATGATGCAGGGGCACATGGTTTTGCCATGGGGTACAATTATAACGGCAAGCTGCGCAGCGCGGAGGTACTGTTGAAGGAAGATGGCAGCACGGAACTGATCCGTCGTGCGGAAACTCCGGCAGATTATTTTGCAACTTTTGATTTTACAGGATTATTTAAAAATATATAGGCTGAATGAGGGGAAACAGGGCTGATATTTAATATCGGCCCTGTTTCATTATTTATGGTAAGATAATAGAAGATACTTTTTTAAAGGAGTGAAACAATGACTATTTTAGAGCATGAGATCATGATGACAGAACAGCTGCGGCGTGTGCCTGCTGATGAGCTGCAGGCACGTCTGCACAAATTCCGTACGGTCATGGACAGAGAGTTCCCCGGCTGGGAAATAGCCATCGTCAACCATAAAGTCAATATGTATTATTTTGCCGGTACTATGCAGGACGGTGTGCTGGTCATCAGGCCGCAGGATGAGATCTTGTGGGTGCGTCGCAGCTATGAACGCGCCTGTAACGAATCACTGCTGAAGGATATCCGGCCGATGAAAAGTTTTCGCACTTTGGCGGAGTTTTATCAGCCGCTGCCGGCTAAGGTATATTTGGAAGCCAGGACGGCGACGCTGGAATGGCAGCAGCTGTTGTACAAATATTTGCCTTTTGCCGCTGTGGCAGGTATGGACAGTGTGATCAGTGAACTGCGCCTGCTGAAAAGCCCCTATGAACTGGCGCTGATGAAAAAATCCGGTTCTATCCACCGGACTGTTTTAGATGAACTGGCGCCGCGTTTTATCATACAGGGTGTGAGCGAGGCAGAGCTGGCAGTCAATCTGTATGCAGAAATGCTGCGCCGTGGCTCGCATGGAGTAGCACGTTTTAATTTGCCTTTAGGTGAGGACGTTGTAGGACTGGCGTCTTTTGGTAAAAGCGGGTTGGTAAAAACAGCTTTTGACGGACCTGGCGGTACCGGCGGCACTTGTGTCGCTGTGCAGTCGATCGGCTCTGCTTTTCGCAAGCTGCAGGCAGGGCGTTTGGTGTATCTGGATATTCCCTGCGGCGTGGACGGTTATCATACGGATAAAACCGTAGTTTATTATTATGGGGATCTAGATGAAGATCCCTTCAGGGATAAAATCAAAGCTGCTTATGAGCATTGTGTTTTTCTGGAGGAATTGACAGCTTCGCTGCTGCGTCCGGGAATGGTGATCGAAGATATTTACCGGCAGGTAATGGAGCAGTTTGACCCGCAATATGCAGATGGTTTTATGAACGGCGGTAAGTTTTTAGGACACAGTATCGGATTGGTAATGGACGAATCCCCGGCACTGGCCAAGGGTTTCAAAGGTGAGCTGGAAGCCGGTATGGTTTTCGCAGTCGAGCCTAAGATAGCCTTGGACGGTATCGGGATGGTCGGTACAGAGAATACGTATCTTGTAACGGCAGGCGGCGCAAAATCGCTGGCAGGGAAGCCGCAGCCGCTGCGCTGTATTATATAAGTATTTTTACTGGCAGGAAAAAACGGCTGCAAAGCGAATAAAGTAAAGATAACATTGAAAACAGGAGCAAAAAAATGGAAAATAAAATTTTAGAGCAAATCAAAAATTCAGAAACTGACATGCTGGGTACTTTAGAAAAGCTGGTCAATATTGATT
>OHDA01000610.1_pt1 | contig 16716 bp, 16 predicted proteins | sample 1566881 | NCBI WGS metagenome assembly OHDA01 (sample SAMEA3879585, study PRJEB24766) | human gut metagenome | biome: human-associated habitat; feature: feces | place: USA | collected 1985/1987
TTTTGCCTATACGAAGGAATTTGACAAGACTGAAATCACCGGAGAAACGATCCGTGTTACAGAAGAAGAGATCAAAGAAGCCTATGAGGCAGTAGATCCGGCTCTGATCGAGGTGATCCGAAAAGCACTGGTGAACATTAGAAGTTATCACGAGAAACAGAGACAGAACAGCTGGTTTACCACAGAAGCAAAGGGAACCATGCTTGGTCAGAAGGTGACACCACTTGAGAGAGTCGGCGTTTATGTTCCGGGCGGAAAGGCTGTTTATCCTTCTTCCGTACTGATGAACATCGTTCCTGCCAAAGTAGCTGGAGTAGACCAGATCGTTATGACAACTCCTCCGGGAAAAGACGGTAAAGTCAATCCATCCACTCTGGTTGCAGCCAAAGAAGCCGGTGCAGATGAAATTTACAAAGTCGGCGGAGCACAGGCAATCGGTGCACTTGCTTACGGTACAGAAAGTATCCCAAAAGTTGACAAAATTGTAGGACCTGGAAACATCTTTGTAGCGCTTGCCAAAAAAGCGGTCTATGGCTATGTCAGCATTGACTCCATTGCCGGCCCAAGTGAGATTCTGGTTCTTGCCGATGAAACAGCCAATCCAAGATATGTAGCTGCCGACCTTCTTTCACAAGCAGAACATGACGAGCTTGCTTCTGCCATCCTGATCACGACAAGTAAGGAACTTGCAGCAAAAGTCAGCGAAGAAGTTGACGGTTTTGTCAAAGTCCTTTCCCGTAAAGAGATCATCCAGAAGTCCCTCGATAACTTTGGTTATATTTTAATTGCAGAAGACATGGATGAAGCCATTGAAGCAGCCAACGCCATTGCTTCTGAACATATGGAGATTGTAACTGCCAACCCATTTGAAGTAATGATGAAAGTAAGAAATGCCGGAGCAATCTTTATCGGTGAAAACAGCTCTGAACCACTCGGCGATTATTTTGCCGGACCAAACCATGTTCTTCCGACAAATGGAACAGCAAAATTCTTCTCCGCACTTTCTGTCGATGATTTTGTAAAAAAATCCAGTATCGTGTACTATTCGAGAGAAGCTCTGCGTAAAATTCATAAAGACATTGAACAGTTTGCAACTTCAGAACAGCTGACTGCACATGCCAACTCTATTGCTGTCCGTTTTGAAGACGAAGAACAGTAGGAGGAAACAGATATGGCAAGAGAAGCATCTGTAGAACGTAATACAAAAGAAACAGAGATCAAACTCAAACTGACTCTGGATGGAACTGGTTATTCTGATATTGAAACCGGCGTCGGTTTCTTTAACCATATGCTTGACGGTTTTACAAGACATGGCCTTTTTGATCTCTGCGTTCGTGTCCATGGCGATCTGGAGGTAGATGACCATCATACAATTGAAGATACCGGTATTGTCCTTGGTACTGCGATCAAAGAAGCAATTGGAGACAAGAAAGGAATCCGCCGCTACGGAAGCTGTATCCTCCCAATGGATGAAGTTCTTGTACTCTGTGCAATCGACCTTTCCGGCCGGCCATATTTTTCATGGGATGCAGAGTTTACTTCCGAAAAGATCGGAGATATGTCCACTGAAATGGTAAAAGAGTTTTTCTATGCTATTTCTTATTCCTGTGGCATGAACCTGCATATCAAAGTACTTACCAGTGGCAACAGCCATCATGTTGCCGAAGCAATGTTCAAAAGCTTTTCCAAAGCATTGGATCAGGCTGTTTCCTATGATCCACGCATTACAGATGTACTCTCTACCAAGGGAAGTCTTGCATAAGGAGGAATACACATGGCAGATAAACTACTGATTCCATGCCTGTATCTGCAATCAGGAAAGGCAGTTACCGGATTTGGTCAACGAAATCTCTTTGGAGAAGGAAATATAGAAGATCTTGTGCGTTTTTACCGAGATAACGGAGCAGATGAACTGCTGGTTTTTGACTTTTCGTCTGGAGATAAAGAGCATGATCAGGCTATTGCAAATATCAAACAGATTTGTGCGATTGCTGAAATTCCTGTTATGGCAGCTGGAAATATCAATCGCATGGAAGATGTCAAAAAGCTTCTTTATGCCGGATGTGCCAAAGTTGTTCTGAATTTTTCCAAAGAAAGTAATATTTTACTTCTTGAGGAAGTATCCAAACGTTTCGGTAAAGAAAAAATGGTCATCAGTATTTCTTCTATGGAAGAATTTGCAGATAACCAAAAACTGATTGAAAAGTATGCAGATGAAATTCTTGCATTGGATACGATTCAGGACGAAATCGCAACGAGTTCTGATATGAAGGTTATTCTTCATACAGAAGAGAGTAAAACAGATGCCCTGAAAGATCTTCTCAAAAAAGAATCTGTACATGCTTTAAGCGGTGCTTATATCAGTTCTCTTGAGGTGAAACTTATTAATTTCAAAGAAGACTGCAAAGCTTCCGGAATTCCGGTCATTACTTTCGAAAGTGCTATCAGCTGGTCTGATTTCAAACTCAACAATGACGGATTGATTCCGGTGGTAGTTCAGGATTACAAAAACGACCAGGTACTTATGGTAGCATATATGAATGAAGAGGCCTTCCAAAATACTCTGAAAACTGGTAAAATGACTTACTGGAGCCGCAGTCGTCAGGAACTCTGGCTCAAGGGTCTTACTTCCGGTCACTTTCAGTATGTAAAATCACTTGCGCTGGACTGCGACAATGATACAATCCTCGCTAAAGTCGATCAGATCGGAGCAGCTTGCCACACTGGCAGCCGCAGCTGCTTCTTTAAACCTCTGGTTCAGAAGGATTATAATGACACAAACCCGCTTCATGTTTTCCAGGATGTATACGACGTGATCGCAGATCGCAAAATTCATCCTAAAGAAGGCTCTTATACAAATTATCTTTTTGATAAGGGTATTGATAAGATTCTCAAAAAAGTCGGTGAAGAGTGTTCAGAGATCATCATTGCGGCCAAAAATCCTGACAAAGAAGAAATTAAATATGAAATTTCGGATTTTCTGTATCATGCCATGGTTCTGATGGTAGAAAAGGGAGTTACCTGGGAAGAGATTACCAGTGAACTTGCCAGAAGGTAACCCATGTCTGCAGAATATCCCACAGGAGAATTATCTTGGAAACAAAGACAGATAGACTTTTTATAATCATACCGGCATATAACGAACGAGAAAATATCCGACAAGTACTTGATGACTGGTATCCTGTCATTCAGGCGCATTCCGGAAACGGTGAATCCCGCCTGGTTGTGATTGATGACGGAAGCAAGGATGATACATACATAATAATGCAGGAATATGCAAAAGAACACCCTTTGTTCAGCCCTATCACGAAAACAAACAGTGGACATGGTGCAACTGTTTTATATGGATATCATTATGCACTTGATCATGGTGCAGATTTTGTTTTTCAGACTGATTCAGATGGTCAGACACTTCCCTCTGAATTTGAACAGTTTTGGGATCAGAGGGAAGCATGGGATATGGTCATTGGGTGGCGAAACAACCGTCAGGATGGCGGCAGTCGTATCTTTGTTACTCGTATTCTACGCCTTGTGATTCGTATCTGTTTCGGTGTTTCCGTCAAAGATGCCAACACGCCATTCCGTCTGATGAAGGCAGATACTCTACGCAGATATATTGACCTGATCCCTAATGATTTTAATCTGTCCAATGTGGTCTTGTCAGTAATCTATGCAAAAAAGGGATGCCGCGTCAAATATCTGCCAATCACTTTCCGTCCAAGACAGGGCGGTATCAACTCGATTAATATGAAAAAGATCTTCAAGATCGGTCGCCAGGCACTGAAAGATTTCCGGCAAATCAATCGTGTACTGAACCGAAAATAGCAAATTTAAACTAATCTTCAAAAAGGATTGTAATGTTACTTTTACAATCCTTTTTAGTTTTGCCTCGAGATATTGTCTGAAACCTTGTTTAATAACGAAGAATTTTGTGATATACTTCTATATAGATTACAGCTATTGCACGTCTGTATAAAACAAGGAGGCTCCTATGAAAAAGAAAATACTTGCATTAACATTATCTGTTGCAATGCTCACTACTGGAGCATTGACATCTGTACCTGCTGCAGAGTTTGAAGATACTTCTATTTGTGCTACCGAAGTTTCTTCTGATGCTATCGAAGACTTTGATTCCCTTGACACAAGAGAGGATACAGAAGTTGAATTTGACAATACTGATAGTAATTTTAGCAGTGAAGAGAATATAGATTATTCCTATGAAGGTATTGATTCTTCAGACTCAGAATTTATATCTGATGAGACAGAAGTCTTTACTGAAGATGTTGGAATTGATGATGATATAAATCCAGAGAATTCTTCTGTTTCGGAAACTCCTTCGCGAGAGCCATTAAAACCTGCTGTCACTGAAAGTATTGTAACCGGTCTTGAAAAACCTTTAAAATTCTATCCAGGCAAGTTTTATGATTTTACTGTAACAGGTGCTGGAATGGATAATACTGATCCAATAGAAAATGATGAGAGATGGGAACCATTATATTGGAGTACAAAAAATAATCCTTCAACTATTCAAGTTAACACTCGATGGAGAATCGGCTCATCAAAAGGCATTATGGAATCCAATACATATTCTATGTATATTTTCTTTAAAAAACAGTTTTTTGATTGTAAACATGGATGGGAATACACAGAGGATATTCAATCTTTACGGATTACTTTTGAGTCTGATTCTATTACAACATCAGAATTAGACAGTTGGATTAATTCTGATAAGGATGAATATGGTAATCCTATTCCTACCGAACCACCTACAGTAACGCCAACACCACCTACAGTAACGCCAACACCACCTACATTACAAATGAGGGTAAACACTCATTCCATCACACTACGCACAGGACAGTCAACTTCATCTGTCAAGGTTACAAACGCTACCCCTTATTTTCGTGTAGTTGCGTGGTATTCTGATAATACTTCTATTGCAAAAGTTAACCCTTATGGAAAGATTACTGCCGGCAAAAAGCCAGGCAAAACTTATATTACAATAGTAATGTCAACTGGCGAAGCTGCTAAAATAAAAGTAACTGTACAAAAAGGAAAAATAAAAACAAAATCCATTTCTGGTCTTAAAAAGAAAGTATCTGTAAATAAAGGGAAAACTTTAAAATTAACTCCTGTGTTATCACCACAGACATCACAGGAAAAGATCAGCTATAGTTCTTCTAATAAAAAAGTTGCTACAGTGTCTTCCAAGGGTATAATAAAAGGAATAAAAGCCGGAACTACAAAGATCACAGTAAAATCCGGAACAAAAAAATTTGTTGTAACTGTAACTGTGCCTAAAACAACCACAAAGAAAATCACTGGTATTAAATCCGCGATTAAACTAAAAAAGGGCAAAACTTATAAACTGAAACCTAAAAAAGTACCAGCAAACAGCGATTATAAAATATCTTACAACAGTTCTAATAAAAAAGTTGCCACAGTTAGTTCCAAAGGCGTTATCACCGCCAGAAAAAAAGGTTCTACAACAATAACAATTAAATCTGGTAAAATCAGCGTTAAGTGCAAAGTCACAGTAAAATAAAAAGCGAAATCACTATAAAATATTTGACAAGAAGTTGAAAGGAGATTTGAATTATGACTTACAAAGAAAAAAAGCGTTCTATGTTTCTTGGTCTGCCATGGACCTTTACTACTTATACCGTAACTGATGAGTTCATATCAATCGATTCTGGTTTGCTCAACAAAGTGGAGAATGACTGTTACATGTACAAAGTAATTGATGTCCGTCTGGAAACCACTCTGATGGAACGAATCCTTGGTATCGGTACCATTCACTGCTTCACTGGAGATGTAACGGATCCTGATCTTAAATTACAGCACATAAAAAATGCCAAAGAAATTAAAGATTTTATCCTGAAACAATCCGAACAGGAAAGACTAAAAAGAAAGACCTTAAATATGCAGCATCTGGATGGTAATCCGGAAGTCAGCAGAATGGCCGCAACGGACAGCTGCAGATCATAAATAAACGGATAATCTAATGTATTGATAATATAGAATACCTGTGGTAGCATAAGTAATATATCCTGATAAGCAGGAGGTAGGCTTGTGAATGAACAATTACTGAAAATGAATGGCTTATCGGTGGAAATTCTGAATGCGTTGTCATTTGAATCACACCTGGGAATTTCATTGAAGAAGAATTTGCATTATTTTGATAAGGATTTATTAATTGCCGAACTGATGACAATGACAGATTAGTTGGATGAACAGGAAGTTCTTTCAGATATCGCGTTAGATTATAGAGTCAAGAGTTTAGATGCCATACTTTTGAAGTATGATCGTTATTATCCCAATCATCAAACGCGAAAAGTGTTTAATGATATTTTAGGATTCCGGGCTTTTTGCGATAGCTATGACCAAGCATTAAAAGAAGAAGCTTCGGGCTTCCGAATTGCTGATATGTCAAATGGAAAGTCATTGGATGACGGATATAGGGGTGTTCATGTGTACTATCAAAAGAGCGGAAAACATTATCCGATAGAAATCCAGTTCAATACACTGTTTGATAGACAACTGAATAACTGGCTTCACGATTACTTGTATAAAAAAAACTATCCAATAGATATAGGAAAAATAATGCGTAAGAAATATGAACATGGATTGATTCGGAATGAGCATGAATTTAAGGAGGTGCTGAATAATGTGTTATCTAGTAGCGAAAGATCGTGATGCACATGGTTGTTTTGCTTTAAAAATGACTCATGGAAAGCATCTGGTGGAATTGAAAAGAGAATTGAATAAAGCAGTTGGATATAAAGGTATACAACTTGTAACAATCAGTAGACCAACAGCGTATGGCGAATACGCACCGTATCACTTTGTGGATACAGAGCAAGAGTTTCAGACTCTTGTAAAAGGACTTCGACCATAAATCAGAGATTATCTAATATACCCTTGCTGGAGTAATCTAGCTGGGGTATTTTTATATCAATTTTCCTGATATTTTCATTTTTTTTGAAATCACTAGCAGAAGTGTTAGTGATTATCTGAAATATATCCGTATAATAATAATTACAGATAGTATTTGCAGAAAAATCTGACAACATTTTATTCCAAAGATGAAAGGAGAATCAGGTATGAGTAAAAAAATGAAAATCTTTACAGCGGGTGCGTTAGGAATTATGATGGCAGGTCTTGTTTGTACAAATGTTTACGCATTAGACAACAAAGATGTAGTTGGTACATGGTACGCAAACAGTCTTTCCATGGACGGCATGAATGAATTTCATCCAAATGCAATCATGATGGAAATGTCTATGGAAATCAATGAAGACGGCAAAGGTAAAGTAACAACATCTTCCGAATCAGAAGAAGCAGACGTTGATGATTTTGAATGGAAGATAGACGGAGATAACCTTATCATAACATCAGATGATGAAGTTATGGAAGGCACCTATGAAGATGGAAAAATCGCTATCAGCATGGATGGAATGACCGTAACTCTTGGACAGGAAAAAGAAGAATATAAACCTTATGAACCTGGAAAGGCACTCACAGACACCAAACTTGAAGACTTCGATGGTGAGTGGAGCAGTTCCATAATGTCTGCATTTGGAATGCAGGTTCCAACAGGAACACTCTTTGATATGCAGTTTAATCTTACAATCGATGGCGGTAAAGCAACACTTGTAACAATTGAAAGCGGTACTGAAACCACCACTGAACTTGAAGGCGATCTGGACACAAATGCCCTCGTATTAAAATCAACAGAAGAAAAAACTGAAGAAGACGCCGAAGACTATTCATTATTCGACACAGATACCATGAGATTATATCTTCTTGATGATGGCAAATTATGTTTCACATCTGCTGACAGTCTGGATGATGCAGAAGAAGCAGAAGAAGAAGCTGCCACAGAAGACAGTGAAGATTCCATGGATTGGACTGTAAAAGTATTCTTTGACAAATTGGAGAAAAAATAACATAAATTCTCTTACTCTTTGAAGGAGGTTTAAATAATGGGATTATTTGATAAAAAGAACTGTGATATCTGCGGTGAAAAAATTGGACTTTTAGGAAACCGCAAACTGGACGATGGAAATCTGTGTAAGAACTGTGCCAGCAAGCTTTCTCCTTGGTTTGAAGAAAGACGCCACAGCACCGTAGAAGATATCAAAAGACAGCTGGAATACAGAGAAAAAAACAAAAATGCTGTTCGCAGTTTCAGTATCACTCGTGAATTTTCTGCAGACAGATATCATGTGTTTATCGACGATAACAAAGGATTGTTCGCCGTAGCATTTAATATGAGCGAGCAGGATAATCCGGATATTGTACCTCTGTCTGCAATAACCTCCTGTCGTTTAGACATCGATGAGCAGCGAGAAGAAGAGGAATACACGGATCAGGATGGCGAATCCAGATCTTATGTACCACCAAGATACAACTATTCTTATGATTACAAAATAAAGCTTGGCGTGAATACATCTTGGTTTGATGATATGGATTTTAAACTTAATACTTTCTCAGTCAGAGATCATGAACGCGCTAAGATGATGAATTATGAACAGCTTGCAAGCCAGATCATAACTGCACTTACCGGCGCACCGGCACCCGCACCGGTTTATAGCAATGGCATGATGAACCAGGGTTACCCGCAGCAGGGCAACATGATGAATCAGGGCTACCCACAGCAGGGCGGCATGATGAATCAGGGCTACCCGCAACAGGGTAACATGATGAACCAGGGCTACCCACAGCAGGGCGGCATGATGAACCAGGGCTACCCACAGCAGGGCGGTATGATGAACCAGGGCTACCCACAGCAGGGCGGCATGATGAACCAGGGCTACCCGCAGCAGAGCAATATGATGAACCAGGGCTACCCGCAGCAGGGCAATATGATGAATCAAAATGCGCCACAACATGGTACTATGATGAATCAGAATGCACCACAGCAGACTTCTGGTGATACATGGGTATGTGCATGCGGTGCTACAAACACAGGTGCTTTCTGTGAATACTGTGGATCACCAAAACCGTGATACTGAATTAAAAGGAGGAATACGGAATATGTCTGATGTAATAGAATATAAGTGTCCATCCTGTAATGCCTCGATGGTATTTGATTCTAAATCTCAGCACATGAAATGTCCGTACTGCGATACGGAAATGACGGTCGAAGAGTTTCAGCGCACGCAGAAATCCGAAGATACACAGACGACCGGAAAATCAATTTCAAACGACAACTGGTACTCAATGAGCACCGGTCAGTGGCAGAATGATGAACTGAACGGCATGCGCGTCTACAGCTGCCAGTCCTGTGGAAGTGAGATCGTAGCTGAGGAAACAACAGGAGCAACGACCTGTCCGTTCTGCAATAATAAAATAACTATGAAAGGTCAGTTTTCAGGTGATCTGAAACCAGATTATATCATCCCATTTAAACTGGATAAAAAAGCTGCCAAAGAAAACTATTATAAGCATCTGAAAGGTAAAAAATATCTTCCCAAGGTATTCAAGAAAGAAAACCATGTGGACGAAATCAAAGGCGTATATATCCCATTTTGGCTGTTTGATGTAGATGCAGATGCTCAGATTACATATGAGGCAGAAAAAGTCCACTCTCATACATCTGGTGATACGGAATATACAACACGTGAAATCTATAGTGTCTATCGTGAAGGAAGCATAAGCTTCGATCATGTTCCCGCAGATGGTTCCAGAAAAATGGATGATACACTGATGGAAGCCATTGAACCATATAATTTCCAGGAAGCAGTACCGTTTCAGCAGGCTTATCTGGCAGGTTACCTGGCTGACCGTTATGATGTCAACGTAGATGAACGTATAGACAGAGCCCGTGACAGAATTCGTGTATGTACTGAGAGAGCTTTTCGTAAAACCGTCAGAGGTTATAACGGTGGTGCCTCAGTTAAAGACAGTAATGTACAGATTCATAATGCCAGTTACTGGTATGCCATGTATCCGGTATGGCTTTTAAACACCACCTGGCACGGTCAGAAATTCACATTTGCTATGAACGGTCAGACCGGAAAAATGGTTGGAGATCTTCCGATTGACAAATCAAAATTCTGGAAATCCGTTGGAATTCGCACCTTCCTGATCTGGGGAGTGCTGTACGGTCTGAAATGTTTATTTTTAATGTAGCAGGAAGGAACAGATAATATGAAGATAAAAAAGAAAATATGGGGCTGCCTGCTTTCTCTTCTCTGTATATTTATGCTGGTACTTCCGGTAATGGCTTCTGAGAGCCAGGAAACAGATTCTGAGATTCCTGCAGTGACTTCCGAGGATCTTGCAGTACCTACTGAGATTCCTGCAATTCCGGAAGAACGTCAGAAACCGCTTCTTGTGGATGATGCCGGTCTTTTGACCGAAGAAGAGAGCAGTGCATTATTAAATAAACTTGAGGACATCAGCCAGAAATATGAAAATGAGGTCGGCATCGTTACCGTCAACTCTCTGGAAGGTAAAACAGCCGAGGCATATGCTGATGACTACTATGATTACAATGGCTACGGATATGGAGAAAACGATGACGGTCTGCTTCTTCTGATCAGCATGGGCGAAAGAGAATGGGCAATCTCTACTTATGGATATAGTCATACTGTAGCTTTTACAGACGCTGGTCTTGAATTCATCAGCGGTGAATTCCAGAGCAAACTTTCCAGCGGAAACTATGCAGATGCATTCAATTGTTTTGCTGATCAGTGTGATGATTTTCTGAGACAGGCAGCAACCGGAAAACCATATGATGTTGACAATATGCCTTCAAAAGGGAAGGTTCATCCATTCTGGCTCGTTACCGATTTAGTTGTCGCTTTTCTGATTTCCTTTAGACTCGTTAAATCTAAATCAAGGAATCTTAAATCTGTAAAAAAACAAGAATCAGCAGAAGCTTATGAACGTAAAGGTTCCATGTCGCTTCGAAGATCTACTGACAGTTTTGTCAACAGGATCGTCACTCAAAGAACTATCAGAAATGAAAAAGACAGCTCTTCCAGTTCCTCTGGCGGAAGCTCATCACATACAAGTTCTTCCGGCCGTTCCCACGGCGGAGCCAGTGGCAAATTCTGAGATAACAACAATTCCGAAATGACAAATAGAAAAACTTTGTCATTGCTCAATATTCAGGCATTATAGTATAATGTAGTTAACAGGTTACCGCTCAATATCCGACCGGTAACCTGCATACTTTAGATACTTTTTTCTGGAAAGGGATCGTAATGCCATATCATAAGAAAAGGGTTTTATCATATACAATTGTTATATTATGCTTTTTGACAGCGTATACATGCAGGCTAATTCACACCAATAATTCTTTAATACAAGCTTTAGTTGATCAGAGCCGTACCAGTATTTATCTTGGAATGTATTGTGCATGGGTCATTTATCTGAACAAACATGTTGTATATAAAAGAATGCGTCAGTGCCTGACGGTCATTGGCTGTTTAATGGTATTCTGGTTTTTTCTGCGCACTGTAAAATACCATATTTTTCAGGATCCTCTTAGCACACACATTTGTTGGTATCTGTATTATTTTCCAATGATCCTGATTCCCACTTTAGGTTTAAATGCTTCCTTTCTTTTAGAAGAAGAACATGACAAAGTAAAAAAGAGAAGTATCTTCTTACTATTCTCGGCTATGTTGCTGATCATATCCGTATTTACAAATGATCTGCATCAGCAGGTCTTTCATTTTTATCTGAATCCACCTTATTCAGACAAAAATTACAGCTATGGATTTCTCTTTTTTGTAATACAGGGATGGATTATATTTTGTCTCATTGCAATGGACATAATACTTATTCACAAAAGCAAAATCTCCGGCAAAAAACGTTTCTGGCTTCCGGTAATACCTGGTATTATACTTCTGGCATGGAACATTGCAAATATTCTCCGGGTGCCTATGATCAGCACCATTGCAGGCGATCTGACTGCAATCTGCTGTCTTTGTATAGCTGCCATCTTCCAAAGCTGCATCCTTTGTGGTCTGATTCCTACCAACAGCCGCTACTTTGAATTATTCCAGTCAAATGGCAGTCTGGATGCAGAGATTACAGATAACACTTTTCATCGATATTATTATTCCGGAAACTTTCCAAAACTTACCGAGGAATTGCGTGAATGTGTGATTGCCAATTCTTCAATACAAGAGAATGGAGTTTTGATCAAACATATTCCTGTTAAAGGCGGGCATTTATTCTGGACAGAAGATATTTCTGTACTTCTGGATCAGTACCAGGATATTGAAGAACAGCAGGAAGAATTAACCGAACGAAACCAGCTTTTACAGATGACTTATCAAAAAGAAGCTGCGAGAAAAAAACTAGAAGAAAAGAACCGACTTTTAAATATGATTCAGGATCAGACATACAAACAGTATGAGCTGCTTTCCTCATATATGAAAAAGCTTGAACAAACTGAATCCAGAGAAGAATATGATATGCTCCTGAGTAAGATTGTAGTCGTAGGAACATATTTGAAAAGAAGAAAAAATCTTGTACTTACCAGATACAGTTCACAAGGAGATTCTCTTACTATGGCCGATCTGAAGCAGAGTCTTGCAGAATCCTGCGAAAATCTGAAACTATGCAGGATCCGTGCAGCTTATTATGTACAGGATAAAGAAAAGCAGCTTCAAGCAGATGATATTCTGAACTGCTATGACTTTTTTGAATGGCTGATTGAACAGCTTTTTGATGTTATAAATTCAGTCTTTTTCCGTGTAACCCAGATTGACGAAAAACTACAGATTTCTGTCCATGTTATGAGTTCAACAGATATTCATAATTTTCTGAAAGAACGACCTGAACTTTTAATACAGCAGGAGGAGGAACAGGAATGGTTTATTCGATGTCCGCTCTCATAAATGATACCATAAAATTACAAAATGTTCTTATGATCCTTATGGAAATATGTCTGATTCTTGAATTTATCCTACTATTTTCAAGAATTATGCGTGCTGTTGAAAAATGGAAGATAGCTGTTTCCGCATCATGGCTGATCATTTCTTTTCTTATTATGGCCGGACTTTTGAATGACCATCGACACAGACTGGATAAACCTCCGCATAAACCTATCTTTTATTCATTTCCGACATATGCATTGGTAATCATAATTGTTCTGCTGACTGTTTATCTTATTCTGGCAATTTGCAAAGAACTTAAGGAATACCATAATACATTGTCTCCCTGGTCTGTTTATGAAGCGGTAAACAATGTTCCCTGCGGTGTCTGCTTTTCAGATTCTCTCGGACGTATTATCTTAAGCAACTCCAAAATGCAGGAGTTGTGCAGAATGCTTACTGGAAACTATCTTCAGAATTTTGATTCTTTCCGTTATGCCATAAATTCCGAGCCAGTACAGGATAATGTGATCAAATTAAACTCTGATAACAATGTATTCTATTTTCAGGATGGTTCCGTCTGGATGTTTCAGGAATATCACCTTACAGAACCCTCACTGAAAGGCTATGTACAAACTGTCGCACTCGATGTTTCCGAAATATATTACAACAGTGAAGAGATTAAGAGGAACAATGAAAAACTGGCAAAACTAAATCAAAAGCTGGAAGAAATGTATGAACGAATCGGTGATGAAATACGCGAACAGGAAACTCTGTCCATGAAAATGCAGGTACATGATAACTTCGGAAGGAGCCTTCTCTCTATACGAAAAATCTTAGGAGACAAAGAATCACCAGAAAATATGAAGGAACAGTTGGAAACTTTAAAGCAACAGGTTTATATCCTTACCAATACAACCGTCGCTAATAAAGAAAACCAATATGAAGATACCGAAAGACATGCAGAAGAACTTGGTATTTCCATTCAGATCCAGGGCAGCTATCCAGATACTCCCGCATACCGGTGCCTTACAGATCGCGCTATTCGTGAATGCGTAACAAACTGTGCCCGACATGCACATGGAAATACTGTTTTTGTTATTATGAAAAGGAAACGCAACGAATATCAGATTCAGATCACCAATGATGGTGAATTGCCGTCAAAGGATGCCAAAGAGGGTGGTGGACTGTCTGCTCTGCGAAAAGCAGTTGAAGCAGAGGGTGGCTCTATGAACACTTTTTTCGAACCTGCTTTTTATCTGTTGCTGAATTTACCTCTGTTTGATGAAGAATACTAATTCAATTTTGGAAGGAAATGATTCTATGGCACGCATACTCATTGTAGAAGATCAGAAGATCATGCAGAAATATTTCGAGTTTATTATTTTACAGGATCCGGATTTAAAGCTCGTAGATACTATTTCAGATGCCCATGAAGCCGTAAAGATCTGCAATTATTCTGTCATCGATCTGGTTCTGATGGATGTGCAGACCTTCCATAACCATGACGGCCTGTCTGCCGGAAAGGCAATCAGAGAAGAGCATCCTGGAACCAAAGTACTCATTGTAACTTCTCTGATCGATCCTAAAGTTCTGGAAAGAGCTAAGACCGGATGCGCAGACAGTCTCTGGTACAAAGATCATGGTGAAGATGAAATACGTGATGTGATACACAGGACTCTTAATGGAGAACATGTTTTTCCGGATGTGACCCCGGACGTAGAACTGAACTGGATCACCAGCGGTGAGATCAGTCCACGACAGTTAGAAATGCTCCGGCTATATATCTGTGGTATGTCCTATTCCGAAATTGCAAAAGAAATGAACTGTACCACTTCCGGAGTACGCTGGAACTTTCAGGAAATGATTGCAAAAGCCGGATACAACTGTAAAGAGGATCTGATTGCTGCTGCATTAGAAAGTAAATTAATAGTTACCACGCTAAAATAAACCAAAGAGAGGAGATGACATCATGAAGAAAAAATTAATTGCAATATGCCTCAGTGCTTTGATGCTTACTTCTGTTACCTCCGTAAACTGTATGGCGGAAAATCCATACCCTGATGAAGAATCTTACAGCGAATCCAGTTTTGCTATTTTACAGGATATTCTTCGAGAAAATGACTGTCAGACAGGAATCGCTTTTCTGGGGTATATCGGATACGATGCCACAACCGAAGAAATTCTGGATTATACAAACCAAGAGGATTATGTCGCATCTTATCCGTTTCTTAAAAATGGTACCATCGTGGATGCGGGTGGTTATGAAGTCTTTGCGATCGTTCCGGCTTCGGACTGGTCGATCAGCGTATACTCCTCTGAGATGACCGAAGATGCCGTCTACAAAGATTATCTGGATTTCCCGTTATATGAGGGTTCACCTGATGAAGTGATCATTCTCCGATGCAACCTGAGTGAGATTTATTCAAACACAATGGTCACATCCAAAGAAGGCAATATGAGCGTTTCCTACCGTCCTTCCATTTCTTTGAAAGACGGCCACCTGGCAGAAGAACAGCGTTGCTACGATTTTTCAATCTACTATGATTTCGACTATGGACATAATGGTTCTGACAACTGTATGGAAAGCAATCTTCCTGAAGATTATTATGAGGATTATTACAGTGATACAGTACAAAACGCTTATGAACTTCTCTGTTCAACTGATGAGGTCAGCTACTATCTGGGGCTGGGATTCTTTGTATGGTATACCGGAAACAAAGATATGATCGATGACAAAGAATGCAGAGTATTCGTTCTCGGAAAAGACCTGGACGATCATATCGAAGTCAAAAATCATTACGCAGTCAGTGATAATCAGGTATATTACCTTGATGTGATTGAAAATACCTGGAATATTCTTGGATCCGGATAATGTAATTCCTACTTCACAATACCATAATGCTTCCTGATTCTTGAGTTTATACATTCTTGAGTTTGTACCCTTTTTGGCTTGAATTCCTTTTGTAAAGCATATATAATAGGAATACTGTGAAGAAATGTCGCTGCGATAAATTTTGTTGCGAAATTTTCTTCATGTAACCAGTTATATAACAACCTTCGAAAGGAAAACTATGAGAAAATTAGCATTGCGCGATGAAATACTTCTGCAGATTGATAAAGCTGCCCGTTACATCGGTGGTGAAGTCAATGCAGTTATGAAAAACAAAGAGGATGTCGATATCCGTTTTGCAATGGCATTCCCGGATGTCTATGAGATTGGTATGTCCAACCTCGGAATGATGATCTTATATGATATGTTCAACAAAAGAGACGACGTATGGTGCGAGCGTCTCTTTTCACCGTGGACAGACCTTGATAAGATCATGCGTGAAGAACACATTCCGTTATTTACTCTAGAATCTCAGGATCCGGTAAAGGAATTTGATTTCCTTGGTATCACTCTCGGATATGAAATGTGCTATACAAACGTTCTCCAGTTACTGGATCTCAGTGGAATCCCACTTCTTGCAAAAGAACGTACAGAGGATGATCCGCTGGTGATCGGCGGAGGCGCATGTGCGTACAATCCAGAGCCTCTGGCACCGTTCTTTGACCTTTTCTATATCGGAGAGGGTGAAATGGTCTATGGAGCCCTTTTTGACGCTTACAAGGCAAACCAGAAGGCCGGTGGCAGCAGACAGGATTTCCTTCTGAAAGCAGCACAGATTCCTGGTATCTATGTACCTTCCCTCTATCAAGTTACCTATAAAGAAGATGGCACCATCGAATCCTTCCAGCCCAAATATGAAAATGTACCGGAAAAGGTTGAAAAACAGCTCGTTATCGATATGGATAAAGATTACAATAAACTGGAAGCTCCGGTCGTTCCTCATATCAAAGCAACACAGGACCGTGTCACTCTGGATATTCAGAG
>OHDA01000656.1_pt1 | contig 15937 bp, 9 predicted proteins | sample 1566881 | NCBI WGS metagenome assembly OHDA01 (sample SAMEA3879585, study PRJEB24766) | human gut metagenome | biome: human-associated habitat; feature: feces | place: USA | collected 1985/1987
CAGGAAAAACGCTTATTATGGACTGCTTTGAGAGACCGGGGCAGAATGAGGGGATAATTGTGCTGCTTCAGACGGGAAATCAGCCTGGAAACTACAGGATTCACTGTGAAAATCCCGGAATTTCATTTTCTGAAACAGAAGGGGCGGTGGAGATTTGCAAAGAAATCCGGGTAATGTTAGAACGGGAAAAATTAACCGGTGAGATGCGTTTTGAAATATGTCATGAAAATGGAAAGATTCCGGTCGAACTGTACTGCGAACAGCCCCGGATACAGAATGTAAAAAATATGACGTTTATAGAAGACCGGGGCATTATTTCAATGGAAGCATCTCATTTTGCAGAGAAAAAAGAAACTGCGGCAGGAGCTTTTGAAGTACTTTTTACATACGGAAAGACAAAAGACGGCATAAAAGCATATCCGTGCAGCCGCTGGTTTAAAGAAGAAGAGGCGCCGGGAGTTACCTACAGGCTTTGGGTAAGGGAAGCAGGCACTTACCGGCTGCATCTTTACTGTGCACCGGTCAATCCGATGTATCCGGGGGCAGCCGTGTGCTGCAGTGTCAGTGCAAATGGACAAAAGAGGCAGGAAATATCGCTGATTCCGCAGGATTATCGTGCAGGAGAGAGTTCCTGCAGGGAGTGGGCACAGATGGTTCTGGAACAGATTCGCAGGGTGGAGTGTGAGGTTTCGCTTCAGGCAGGGGAAAATACGCTTGAAATTTTTGCACTATCACCGGGATTTTTATTGGAAAAACTGGTACTGGTTCGTGAAGGGAAAATGCTTCGGACTTCTTATCTCGGACCGATGGAGAGTTTTTATACAGAATAAGAGGACAAAAAAGAAGGAGAGGGAATATGAAAGGACCAACAGCACCCAAAGATCCGGAAAAACGGAGACCGTTTTTTTATATTATACGGGACAAAGAAGTATTCGGGGCAAAAACGCCGGATGGCAGGGGAATCCAGTTTATTTATGAAAATGATGGCAGATTAATAAACAGTGCAAGGATTGTGGGAAATATTACAGATGAGAAGATACTCGAACTGTTAAAGACGACAAGGGGACTTCAGAAACTTGTACATAGCATTGGTGTTTCAGTCGAAACCGCACAGCAGGAGGAGCCGGTAAAGTTTGTTTTCCAGATGTATGGGAAAAAAGATATTTATGGCGGAGGAACGCTGCTTTGCGAGGAATTAAAAGGCGACGGAATGGAACGAAAAATCTGTTTAAAAGACGTGAACTGGAGAGAGGATGACTATGAACCGGGACAGATTCGTCTGGAATTTGAAACCCCGGAGCAGCTGGCAAAAGTCAGTGTACGATTTTACCTGAATGACGGATATGAAGCGCCAGAGGTATTGGAAGAGACAAAAGTAGATGTATCCTCTGCGGACTATCGTGCAATGATAGAGCGTTCTCTGATGCAGCTTGGGGACACCCGTAGAATAAAAAATATGATAGAGCGTGCAAAGGCAGGGGAAGATGTGACAATTGCCTATATCGGTGGCTCTATTACGCAGGGAGCCGGGGCAACTCCGATTCACACGCAGTCTTATGCGTACCAGTCCTGGCATATGTTCGACCTTGCCTATGGAAATGGGAACAATGTGCATCTGGTAAAGGCGGGTGTGGGTGGAACTCCGTCGGAACTGGGAATGCTCCGGTTTGAACGGGATGTTGTGCGTGATGGTGTACTTCCTGATTTGGTGGTAATTGAATTTGCGGTTAATGATGAGGGGGACGAAACCAAGGGCAGATGTTATGAAAGTCTCGTGCGAAAAGTGCTTGCCCTGCCCAATCATCCGGCAGTTATTCTGCTGTTTGCAGTCTTTGCTTCCGACTGGAATTTACAGACACGGCTTGCACCTGTGGGGGAAAAATACAGGCTGCCGATGGTGAGTATTCTGGATGCAGTCTGTCCGCAGTTTGGGAAAAAAGCAGGTGAAGGAAGAGTTATCTCAAAAAATCAGTTTTTCTATGATGTGTTTCATCCATCCAATATCGGACATACCATTATGGCGGACTGTCTGATGAATCTTATTTACCGTGCAGAGAAGGAAGCAGTACAGGGGGAAGAGACGCCGTATGAGCTTTCTGATATTACACCTGTAATTGGAGGAGAGTTTGCAGAAGTAAAACTTCTCGACAAAAAAGATGCCTGCGAAAATGCCATTATCGATTGTGGCGGATTTACGGGGACGGATACGGAATTACAGTGTGTGGAGATGGACGATTCCCTGACGCCTGTGCCGGAATTTCCGTATAACTGGATGTATGACGGAAGTGTATCGGAAAAACCGTATTTTGAAATGAAGCTGGATGCGAAAGCAATTCTTCTTATTTATAAAGATTCCGGAGCGATGGATGTGGCAAAGGCAGATGTTTATGTGGATGGAAAAAAAGTATTTCTTGCAGATCCGCATGAAAATGGCTGGGTGCACTGTAATCCAAAGATTATCTGTGAGGAAAAAGAAAGCAGAGAGCATACGGTCCGGATACAGATTGCTCCGGGGGATGAGCATAAGAAATTTACGATTCTAGGATTTGGATATGTGAAGTAGGAGGGAAAACGTGGAGAAGGCAGAAACTATAGATACTGCAATGCCGGAAGAAATGATAAAAAGACAGCCGGATACAGATTATGGGGAGCTGGTGAAGATTGAATATGGATCCCATCTGACCACAAAACTGAGACGTGCACAGGTATTGCTGCCGCCGGAATACGGGAAGGAAAAGGAATATCCGGTTGTCTATCTGCTGCATGGAGTTGGAGGAGATGAGAAGGAATGGTTTTTTGGACATCCGCAGGAAATTATCGGAAATCTGATAAAAGCAGGAGAAATCCCGGAGATAATTGCCGTGTTTCCAAATGAGAGGGTCAGAGAGGATGACAGAAGAAATCCTCCGGATGTATTCAGTCTCCAGCATTTTCAGGCATTCGACCGCTTCTTAATAGATCTTGAACAAAACCTGATGCCATTTATGAAGTGCCGGTTTCAGGTCAGAGAGGGAAGAGAACATACTGCAATCGCAGGCTTTTCCATGGGTGGAAGGGAAGCTCTTTTTATCGGATTTCAAAGACCAGAACTGTTTGGATATATTGGTGCGTTCAGCCCGGCATTTGGATTGTTTCCTTATACAAACAATGGAGTCACGGAAGAAGGATTGATTCCGGAAGATAAATTTAAAATTTCACAGGAATATCCTACATTCGTGATGATTATGACAGGAAAACACGATGATGTAATTTATCGCGAACCAGAGCGCTATCATCGGGCACTTGTAAAAAATAAAATGCCGCATTTATATTATGAAATTCCAGGTGGACATGATTTTGAGGTCTGGGATAATGGATTGTACCATTTTTTAAAAAAAATATTTTAATTGAAAAATGCTCTTAAACCTGCAAATGGTTTAGGAGTTTTTTTGAAATGGAGGGGAAATGGGTAAGAGAAGATTGTTTCATGAAGATTGGTATTTTTTGGAATTGGGTGTTGACAGTAAAATAGAAGACCTGTGGGAAAAAGAAAATGCGTTTAAGCAGGTAAATCTTCCACATGACTGGCAGATTTACCATGCAGATGAGCTGTACCGGGATGGAATAGGCTGGTATCGGAAGCGCTTTTTCTGCGAAAAAAAACCGGGAAAACAGTATGAAATTTATTTTGATGGTGTTTATATGGACTGCACGGTGTATTTAAACCGCCAAGTTCTCGGAGAATGGAAATACGGATATTCCAGTTTTTATTTTGATATGACAGATTTTCTTTGCGAAGGCGAAAATGAAATAGTAGTGCAGGTACGGTTTCTGGGACCAAACAGCAGATGGTACAGCGGTGCAGGAATTTACCGGAATGTATATTTGACAGAGTATGGGGAAAATCATTTTGTCACAGATGGAGTTTATCTTACAACAGATGAGAAGAAGGATGGCTGGCAGCTTACAGTGGAGGCGGAACTTGCATGGAACAGGCAGCCAGAGGGCGGTACTGATACATACTGCGTGGAGATTTCTGTAACCGATTTATCAGGGACACCTGTGGCAGAAGAATGTTGTCCATTATACGGAAAAGAAACTATGTTTGACTACATATTGAAGCTGCCACAGGTAGTGCCCTGGAGTTTGCAGAAGCCTGCACTTTATCTGTGCAGTCTGAAACTTATGGGGGATGACGGTAAAAAATTGGAGGATGAGGTATGCCAGCGGATTGGATTCCGGCGTTTTTCATTTGACACGGAAAAGGGATTTTTCCTGAATGGTGTGCATACAAAACTGAACGGAGTGTGTGAGCATCATGACCTTGGTGCGCTTGGCGCGGCATTTCACCGCATGGCGATGCGTAGAAAAATGCTGATTTTAAAGGAGATGGGTGTAAACAGTATTCGATGTGCTCACAATATGCCAGCACCTGAGCTTTTGGATTTGGCGGATGAGATGGGAATTTTGATTGTGGATGAGGCATTTGATATGTGGGAACGGGCAAAAACACCTTACGACTATGCGCGTTTTTTCCCAGAGTGGTATCAAAGAGATGTAAAGAGTTGGATATGTAGAGACCGCAATCACCCATGTATTCTGTTCTGGAGTATCGGAAATGAGATTTATGATACCCATGTGAGTGAAAGAGGACAGGAGGTAACAAGGCTTTTATATGATGAGGTGCGCAGATATGACCCGAGGGGGCATGCGATGGTTACCATCGGTTCTAATTTTATGCCATGGGAGAATGCAAGAAAATGTGCAGACATCCTGAAATTTGCAGGGTATAATTACGGAGAAAAATATTATGAGGAGCATCATAAAAAGCACCCTGACTGGTATGTGTATGGAAGTGAGACGTCCTCAACGGTGCAAAGCCGTGGGATTTATCATTTCCCCTACAGACAGTCCGTGTTAGCGGATGAGGATGAACAGTGTTCGTCGCTTGGAAACAGCTCTACAAGCTGGGGAGCAAAAAATTCCGAAACGTGCATTATTACAGAGCGGGATTGTGAATTTTCACTCGGACAATATCTGTGGTCGGGATTTGATTATATTGGAGAGCCGACACCATATCATACCAGAAATTCCTATTTTGGACAGATTGATACGGCAGGATTTCCCAAGGATTCTTATTATCTGTATCAGGCGGCATGGATTGACCGCAGAGAAAAACCTGTAGTGCATGTGTTTCCATATTGGGATTTTAATCCGGGACAGCTCATTGATGTACGGATTGCCAGTAATGCAGATGTAGTAGAACTTCTGGTCAATGGAGTTTCAAAGGGGCGGCAGAGAATAAATCATACAGGAGAAAGTAAACTTACTGGGGATTACAGGATTGCGTACGAGAAGGGGGAGATTACCGCAGTAGCCTACGATGAGAATTTAAAAGAGATTGCAAGGGAGACCCGCAGCTCATTCGGGGAACCGGTAAGATTGATACTGACACAGTACGAGCCGGAGCGTACACTTTTTGCAGGAACGGGCGATATGGCTTTTTTTACAGTTGTTGCTGTGGATGAAGCGGATCATCCGGTAGAAAATGCCAATAACCGGATTGAGGTATCCGTGGAGGGAGCCGGGTGGCTGACAGGACTTGACAACGGCGATAGCACGGATATGGATGAATACAAAGGAAGCAGCAGAAGGCTTTTTAGCGGGAAACTGCTGATTTTAGCTGCCATCGGTGAGAATGCGGGAAACCTTCGGGTATCGGTATCTTCACAGGGATTAACCGGAGCATGGATGCAGATTCCGGTGGCGGAAGGAAAAAAAATCAGAGGAATTTCCCTGCTGCCGGAGCAATGGAACGAAAAAGTCAGGGATTTGGAATGCTGGGTGCGGAAAATTGAACTGACGTGTGAGGGAGGAATGCTGCTTTCAGAAGAAAAGCAGACGGTTTTTGTGGAGGCTTCTATACTTCCGGAGGAAGCGGCGGCTAATGTGCAGGAGGACGAAATAATCTGGCGGGTTGTAAATGACGCAGGGATTGAAAGTCCAATTGCAAAGGTGCGGGCGGTCTCGGGAAGAACGGGACAGAAAATGGGAAAATTTTATGCAGAGGTGATGGCGTACAGCGATGGAGAATTTCATCTGAAATGTATGACAAAAAATCATACGGATAAAGTGAAGGTGATTTCACAGCTTGATTTTAGGGCAGAAGGACTTGGAGAGAGCCGGTTAGACCCCTATGGTTTTATTTCGGGTGGACTTTATACTTACGTGGAGGGGGATGTTGGGAATGGAAACGAACACGGTGTCTCTACCGCAAGGGAAGGAAGAACCGTCATTGGATATGAGAGGGTGGATTTTGGCAATTTTGGTTCTGATTGTATCACGTTGTCAGTGTTTGAACTTGGAGGAGCAGAGTGCCCGATAGAAATCTGGGAAGGGATACCAGGGGCGGCAGGGAGTGGATTATTGGCAACGGTGTGCTATCACAAACCTTCCATCTGGAATGTTTATCAGGAGGAAACCTATGCACTTTGCCGGAGAGTGACAGGGGTAACGCAGATTTCCTTTGTTCTGCATCAGAAGATTCATTTGAAAGGGTTCTCATTTGCAAGAAAGCAAAAGGCATATGAAAAGCTGAACGCAGCGGAAAATGATGGAATTTACGGCGATAATTACGAAATATGTAAAAAGGCTGTGCATGGTATTGGAAATAATGTAACATTAGAATATCGTGAAATGGATTTTGGGGATAAAGGCTGCGACACCATTGTTATCTGTGGAAAATCAGAGCACGACTGCAATACGATACATCTGATTTTTGATGATGGAAAAGAAGAAAAACGTTTTGTACTTGAATTTGCCGGAACAGCAGAGCTGTCAACCCAGCGCTTTTCATTTGAGATAAGGAAGGGAATGTATACGGTGCGTTTTGTCTTTCTACCGGGCAGCAGATTTGACTTTGAATGGTTTCAGTTTCAAATATAAAACTGTCATTTTAAGCTATGCGTTTGCCTTAATTTGGTCTATAATAGACGTAATGAGATTGGTGAGAAGGAGAAGACGTATGGACATGACAAAACTGAAAAACCCGGAGTTTTTTGAGGAAAACACAGTTCCGGCACATTCCGACCACGTTGCTTACCGGAGTGTTGCAGAGGCAGCAGGGCGTTATGGGGAACTGCCGGATGTACTTGGGAAAAACAGCAGCTTCCGCTATTTTTTGGACGGCAGTTTTAAATTCCACTATGCGGAGAATGTCACACAGACAATCCCGGGATTTGAAAAAACAGACTATGATTGCAGAGGATGGAAGGACATTACGGTTCCGGCACACATCCAGATGGAGGGCTATGGCGTGCCGCAGTATGTAAATGTCCAGTATCCGTGGGATGGAACAGAAGAAATCTGGACGAAAGAGATGCCGGTTACCGAGAATGCGGTGGCAAGCTATGTGAAGTATTTTACGATTCCGGCGCAGATGAAAGGGGAACGTATCTTTCTTTCCTTACAAGGCGTCGAGAGTGCCTTTTTCCTCTGGTTAAATGGTCATTATATCGGTTACAGCGAAAACAGCTTTGACCCGTCTGATTTTGAACTGACCCCGTATCTGGTGGATGGAGAAAACAAGCTTGCGATTCAGGTCTTTCGGTGGAATATCGGAAGCTGGTGCGAGGACCAGGACTTTTTCCGGTTTTTTGGAATATTCCGCAGTGTATATCTCTACAGCATCCCGAAAGTGCACATTCAGGATTTAAAGGTGCGCCCGCTGGTAGGAGAGGATTTAAAGAACGGCGAGCTTAAGATTTCCGTGAAGGTGCCGCAGGCATCCGAAGAAAAAGGATTCGTAAAAATGCGCCTGCTTGAGCTTGGACGCATGGATCTGGAAGAGACGCTCTGGTCTGAAAACAAGACAAAAGTAGTTGCAGAGGTGGTGGAACCGCTTGATGGGGACAGCGAATTTTCTTATCCGCTATCTGAGGTGAAGCTTTGGAGTGCCGAGGAGCCAAATTTATATGAGGTTCAGATGGAAGTGTACGGTGCAGAAGGTGTGAAAGAGGGCGGCCTGCTCGAGTATGTGACACAGCGCATCGGTTTCAGACGGTTTCAAATGAAAGACGGGCTGATGCTCCTAAACGGAAAGCGTATCGTTTTTAACGGCGTCAACCGTCATGAATTTGACTGCGAAAACGGGCGTGTCGTAAGCCTTGAGGAAACTTTGCAGGACATCGTCACGATGAAGAAAAACAACATCAATGCCATCCGTACCAGCCATTATCCGAACAACATCGGTATCTATGAGCTGTGTGACCGCTACGGACTTTATATGATTGCGGAGAATAACTTAGAGTCCCACGGCACCTGGTCGGAAGTCTTTAACGGAAAGCACAAGGCAGAGGATGTCGTGCCGGGCGATCATCCGGAATGGACGGCGCGGATGCTAAACCGGGTAAATTCCTGCTATCAGAGAGACAAGAACCATCCGGCAATTTTAATCTGGTCTTGTGGAAATGAGTCTTACGGCGGAACGAATCTTCTTGCGATGGCAGATAAATTCCGGGAACTCGATGCGGAGCGTCTGGTACATTATGAGGGAATTTTTAACGACAGACGTTACGAGAATACAAGTGATATGGAAAGCCAGATGTATACCTCGGTTGCAAATATCAAGAAATTCCTTGCCGAGCATAAGGAAAAACCGTTTATCTGCTGTGAGTACACGCATGCAATGGGAAATTCCTGTGGAGCGATGCACAAGTATACCGACCTCACCGAGGAAGAGCCTCGTTACCAGGGCGGATTTATCTGGGATTATATCGACCAGTCTTTGACCAGAAAAGACCGCTACGGGGCAGAATATCAGGCATACGGCGGAGACTGCGGCGAGAGACCGAGTGACTACAGCTTCAGCGGAAATGGAATCTGCTATGCAAAGGACAGAAAGCCGTCTCCGAAGATGCAGGAGGTCAAATACAATTACCAGAATATCCGCATTGAAATCAAAGAAGATTCCTTTGTGGTAAAAAACAGACAGTTGTTCTGTAACACAGGAGACTACGAATGTTTCGTATTACTGCACCGCAATGGAAAACTGATAAAACAGCAGAAGGTACAGACTGCAGTGCCGCCGCTTTCCGAGCAGGAATTTAAACTTCCATTTGAACATCTGGGTAAGGAGCCGGGAAGCGAGGATGCAGTGTCCGTTTCCTTCCGGTTAAAAGAGGACAGACTCTGGGCAAAGCGCGGACATGAGGTGGCATTTGCACAGAAGGTATATCCGGTTATGGCAAAGGAGCATGCTGTGACGGGAAGCCGTCTTCATGTCGTTCATGGAACCTGGAACCTTGGCGTTATCGGAGAAGATTTTAAAGTATTATTTTCCTATAATACAGGCGGACTGGTATCCTATCGTTATCGCGGCGTGGAGCTGCTTGAGAAGATGCCGGTTCCGAATTTCTGGCGTGCACCGGTTGAAAATGATTACGGAAACCGGATGCCGGGAAAAATGGCACAGTGGAAGATTGCAAGCATGTATCTTTCGAATAACAGCTACGGCGCTTTTGAGACCGAAAAGCCGACTGTAGAAGAGGAGAATGGAACAGTGAAGGTTTCCTTCCATTACTATATGCCGACGACACCGGAGAGCTGCTGCAAAGTGACCTATGAGGTGTCTGCCGACGGAACCGTGGAGACAACGCTTTCCTACGACCCGACAGAGGCACTAGGTGATATGCCGGAATTTGGAATGTTATTCCGCATGAAGGCGGATTATGACAGGCTTGAGTGGTACGGAATGGGACCGGAAGAAACCTATGCGGACAGAAAGCAGGGCGCAAAACTTGGAATTTACCACAATTTTGTGAAGGACAATCTTGCACAGTATCTTGTTCCACAGGAATGTGGCAACAAGGTCGGCGTGCGGTATGCAAAAGTCACGGATGCGCGCGGCAGGGGAATGCTCTTTGAGGCAGCGGCGGAGACACTGTCGTTTTCCGCACTTCCGTATACGCCGCATGAGATGGAAAATGCAACACATCCGTATGAGCTTCCGCCGGTACATTACACGGTAATCCGCGCAGCGAAGGCGCAGCTTGGCATTGGCGGCGACGACAGCTGGGGTGCACCGGTACATCAGGAATATCATATTGAACTGACAAAACCGCTCACTTTTACTTTCCGGTTCCGTGGAATTTAAGACGATACAAAAAAATGCGAAAATTATAAAAATTTTTCTTGTAAAATGCAGACATTTCATGTAATCTATAACGTGAAATGCGAAAAACAACTGTCCGTGTGCGAAAGACATATGCGCACGGGCAGTCAGCATGGATGGAGTTACACATGGATTTATTTGATTACATGAGAGAACAGAAGAAAGAGACAGAATCGCCGCTTGCGTCAAGGCTTCGCCCGACGACCTTAGAGGAAGTGGTAGGGCAGCAGCACATTATCGGAAAAGATAAGCTGTTGTACCGTGCCATCAAGGCGGATAAGTTGAGTTCTATTATTCTCTATGGACCGCCCGGAACAGGCAAGACGACGCTTGCCCGGGTGATTGCACACACGACAAGTGCGGAGTTTATGCAGATTAATGCGACTTCTGCCGGCAAAAAGGATATGGAAGATGTCATCGCCCAGGCGAAGAACAACCAGGGAATGTATGGCAGAAAGACCATCCTTTTTATCGATGAGATACACCGCTTCAACAAGGGGCAGCAGGATTACCTTCTTCCCTATGTGGAGGACGGAACGGTTGTGTTAATCGGGGCAACGACGGAAAATCCTTATTTTGAGGTGAACGGAGCGCTGCTTTCAAGGTCTGTCATCTTTGAACTGCACAGTCTTTCCAAAGAAGATATCAAGACTCTTTTACTTCGTGCAGTGCAGGATGAAAAAAAGGGCATGGGAGCTTACCATGCACAGATTGACGGGGATGCTCTTGAGTTTCTTGCGGATGTGGCAAATGGAGATGCCAGAGCGGCATTGACGGCAATCGAGCTTGGGATTTTGACGACCGACCGCAGTGAGGACGGTATCATCCACATCACGCTTGCGGTGGCAGAACAGTGTATTCAGAAACGTGTGGTACGGTATGACAAGACCGGGGACAACCATTATGACACGGTTTCCGCATTTATCAAGAGTATGCGCGGTTCCGATCCGGATGCAGCGGTTTATTATCTGGCAAGGATGCTCTATGCCGGGGAGGATATCAAATTCATTGCAAGGCGGATTATGATTTGTGCTTCCGAAGATGTGAGCAATGCCGACCCGATGGCACTTGTAGTCGCAACGGCGGCGGCACAGGCAGTGGAGCGTATCGGGATGCCGGAGGCGAAGATTATCCTTTCACAGGCAGTGACCTATGTGGCGAGTGCGCCAAAGAGCAATTCCGCCATCTGCGCAATCGATGAGGCGATGGAAGTGGTGGAGCGCACGAAGACGGCGCCGATTCCGGCACATTTGCAGGATGCCCACTATAAATCAGCCGGAAAGCTCGGACATGGTGTCGGATATCTGTATGCACACGCATATCCGGGGCATTATGTAAAACAGCAGTATCTGCCGGACGGGCTGACTGAGGAAGTCTTTTACCGGCCGAGTGACAACGGATATGAGAAGCAGATTCAGGCATACTTAAACAGAATTAAAAGCGGACAGACGGAAGAATCCGAAACAGGAGACATCCGTTTCCATAAATCAAGTGATATGCAGGAGGAATGAAAAAAAATGAAGTCGTATCAGAAAATGACAAAAGAAGAATTGTTTGCAGAAAAGGAAGCGCTCGAGGCAGAATACAAAAAATACCAGCAGCGAGGTCTGAAATTAGATATGTCCAGAGGAAAGCCGTCCCAGGAACAGCTTGACCTTTCCATGGGAATGATGGATGTATTATCCTCAAGTGTGGATTTAACCTGTGAGGACGGAACAGACTGCCGGAATTACGGTGTGCTCGATGGCGTGCCGGAAGCAAAAGTTCTGCTCGGCGATATGATGGAGTGCAGCCCGGAAAACATTATTATTTACGGAAACTCCAGCTTAAATGTTATGTATGACACGATTTCCCGTTCCATGACACACGGTGTGATGGGAAGTACCCCGTGGTGCAAACTTGACAAGGTAAAATTCTTATGCCCGGTTCCGGGTTATGACAGACATTTTGCCATCACAGAGTATTTTGGCATTGAGATGATTAATGTTCCGATGCTTCCGACCGGACCGGATATGGATATGGTGGAGGAGCTTGTGAGCAAGGACGATGCCATCAAGGGAATCTGGTGTGTACCGAAGTATTCCAACCCACAGGGAATTACCTATTCTGATGAGACCGTGCGCCGCTTTGCAAGATTAAAACCGGCTGCAAAAGATTTCCGTATCTACTGGGATAACGCTTACTGTGTACATCATTTATATGATATCGATCAGGATCATCTGATTGAGATCCTTGCAGAGTGTAAGCGTGCAGGAAACCCGGATATGGTATACAAATTCTGTTCCACCAGTAAGATCACATTCCCTGGTTCCGGTGTTGCTGCGATCGCAACTTCCGCAAACAACTTGGAGGATATCAAGAAACAGTTAAAGGTTCAGACCATCGGACATGATAAGGTAAATCAGCTCCGCCATGTACGTTTCTTTAAGAACATTCACGGTATCACCGAGCATATGCGTAAACATGCAGCATCCCTGCGGCCGAAGTTTGAGATGATCACTGACATGTTCGACAAAGAACTTGGTGATTTGGGCGTAGGAACCTGGTACAAACCAAAGGGAGGCTACTTCATCACTTATGAGACTTTAGAGGGCTGTGCAAAGAATGTTGTTGCAAAAGCAAAAAAAGCAGGTGTTGTGATGACTCCGGCAGGTGCACCGTTCCCGTATGGAAAGGATCCGAAAGATTCCGTAATCCGTATCGCACCGTCTTATCCAAGCTTAGAGGATCTGACAACAGCAGCAGAAATCTTTGTTGTTTGTGTGAAATTAGCAAGTATTGAGAAGATCTTAGAAGAAAAATAACAGATTAGATTACACACGCTGCGGTAACATTATTATCTGGAATACAGGAATTACCGCAGCGAAAAAGTTTGTAAGTAAAAATGCAGGAACCATAAAATATGATTCCTGCATTTTTTTCATGTGATAGAATTTACATATTAATTTTCTGTTTCAGTTCCGGCAGTTTCGGTGGTAGAACCGTTTTTCCATTTGTCAAATTTCTCCAAAACAGCATCATAGGTACGCTGGGAAATATCCGGCAAATCTTTGCCCCAGGATTTTGTTGCATCTTCAAAGCCTTTTTTGAAAGCGTCGATCAGAAGATCTGCTTTTTCCGGATCGTTGCCGGAAAGGGCTTTTGCAAAATCAAGGATACGGTCAGAGGTCTGCTCTACACCCCAGTAGCCGTCCTCAGCGATATCTGCCTGAGCCTGTTTCTGTGTTTCCTCATCAACGGTAAAGTTACCATCTGCTAAGAAGCTCCACATGGAATCGGCATTTGCGATTGCGGTTCCCTGCTTGGTCATCATTTTTTCAACCAGGCTGCGTAACTGGGAAGTACGCTGCTCAGCATCTGCTTTTAATTTTGCAACCATTGCATAGTCAGTTTTTTTGGTAACGGTATCCTTGTCTGTTTGAGAAGATTTCTCATATACGACACCGGTTTCTGCCTTATCAGATGTTGTGGTTTTGTCTGTAGATGTAGAAGCTGTCTTAGAAGCTGTGCCTGTCTGATAGCTGTTAGTTGTTGAATTTACGCTGTTAATTGCATTCATAGTCATAAATAATTCCTCCATTCCAGTAAATGAATGACTGATTTGTTCATGCATTTTTTCCTTTTTCTTCTGTAAAATATATCGGCTTTTCGGGAAAAATAATTTAGATGGAATTGACCTTTTTGCCTTAAAATGATAAAATTTATGTTGTATACAAAAAACAACGAAAATACATGACGATGGTATGGGGATTATGAAGGAAATATCAGTAAAAGCACTTGCAAAAATAAATCTTGGGCTTGATGTTGTGCGCAGACGTGAGGATGGGTACCATGAAGTGAAGATGGTCATGCAGACCATCCACCTGTTTGACCGTCTTGAAATGAAAAAGACAGCAGGCGGGATTACAATGACGACAAATCTGTCCTTTCTGCCGACAAATGAGAATAATCTTGTCTACAAGGCAGCAAAACTTCTGATGGATGAATTTCAGATCAGGGACGGTATCGATGTGAAGCTGCACAAGTATATTCCGGTCGCAGCGGGAATGGCCGGTGGAAGTACAGATGCTGCAGCGGTACTTTATGGTATGAACCGTATGTTTGAACTTGGACTGTCCAAAGAAGAACTGATGCAGCGTGGGGTTAAGATCGGTGCAGATGTTCCTTACTGCATTATGCGTGGAACCGCACTTGCAGAAGGAATTGGTGAGCAGCTTACCGCACTTCCACCGATGGTAAAATGTCCGATACTGATCGCAAAACCACAGATTTCTGTATCGACAAAGTTTGTATATGAGAATCTGAAGCTGGATGAAAATACAGTTCATCCGGATATTGACCGTCTGGTGGAAGACATCAGACGAAAAGACCTTGCAGCCATTACCTCAGATATGGGAAATGTTTTAGAAACTGTGACGATTCCGAATTATCCGGTAATCGCAGAGATCAAAGAACATATGATGGAACATGGAGCTGCGGGAGCTATGATGAGCGGGAGTGGTCCGACGGTATTCGGACTGTTTGATGATAAGGAGAAAGCGGTTGCGGCATATGAGGCGATGCAGGCATCCGGACTGGCAAAGCAGGTTTACCTGACCAGTATTTACAACAACATGAGATAAGCGAAGAAATGGAGGAAAACAGGTTTATGACAGACGATTTGACGCTGAATATGGATGCGTATCTGCCACTTCGGGATGTGGTGTTTAACACACTGCGTGAGGCGATTTTAAAAGGAGAGTTAAAACCCGGAGAGCGTCTGATGGAACTGCAGCTTGCTGCAAAGTTAGGCGTCAGCCGTACACCGATCCGTGAGGCGATCCGCATGTTAGAGCAGGAGGGCTTAGCGGTCACGATTCCGAGAAAAGGTGCGGAAGTCGCCAAGATGACAGAAAAGGATATGGAGGATGTGCTTCAGATCCGTGATGCGTTAGATGAACTTGCAGCATCGATTGCATGTGAGCAGATGACAAAGGAACAGTTAGATACTCTGACGGAAACAATGCATGAGTTTGAGGAATCTACCAAATCAAAGGATTTGAAAAAGATCGCCGCTGCGGATGTGCAGTTTCACGATATTATTTATCAGGCGACCGGCAATCCAAAACTCGTCAATATGCTCAATAATTTGAGAGAGCAGATGTACCGTTACCGTGTGGAATATTTAAAGGATGAGAGAAATTATCCGACACTGATGCGGGAACATAGTGAGATCGTGGAAGGATTGATGACAAAGGATAAGGGACGTGTGACAGAAGCAATGCATAAGCATGTCAAAAATCAGGTTGTGGCGGTCAAGGAAATGATCAGAGAGCAGGAGTAAGGGAGCTTTGTATAATCTGGTTAAAATTGCATAGAATAAGGGAAATGAATTTTTGAGGATAAGCCGTAGGCTTATCCTTTTTTAGTTGCCGGGAAATGAGGGATATTATGAAGGAAAAGGTAGCGGTTTCAAAGAGATTAAGTGAGAATATCGCGCAGATGGAGGAGTTTTTTCATGAGTGCGATGATATTAAAAAGAAGGAATTGATGCTTGGCAGGCAGATGGATGTGGCATGTTATCTGACGTTTATTGAGGTGTCGGTGGACATGGGGACTTCGGCACTGAGTGAGGTGCTGAAGTATTTAAAGGGGCTTGGGAAGGAAGAAATTTATCAGGCATTGGAGCAGAATGCGCTGGGAATTTCGGATGCAACTTATTTTGATACGATAGAGGATGCGGTGGACGGGCTTTTGACCGGAGAGGTGATCCTGTTTGTGGACGGATTTGACAGGGCGGTAAAGATA
>OHDA01000683.1_pt1 | contig 15568 bp, 11 predicted proteins | sample 1566881 | NCBI WGS metagenome assembly OHDA01 (sample SAMEA3879585, study PRJEB24766) | human gut metagenome | biome: human-associated habitat; feature: feces | place: USA | collected 1985/1987
ACCAATCCTACGACTTATCTGGTCGTGCCCAGATTTCTGGCCATCGTTTTTATGATGCCGGTGCTGATCGTTTTTGCCAATACCATTGGCAATATTGGCGGTTGGCTAGTTTCACACTATTATGCGGGGATTAGCACTTTTACTTATGTAAATTCTATCAAAATGTTTGCTGAGCCATTTGATATGGTGGGTGGTATGCTTAAAAGCGCGGTTTTTGGCGGCATCATTGCTATCGTAGCCTGCCATAAAGGACTGGGGGCCAAGCAGGGCGCTGAAGGCGTTGGCATTGCTACGACTGGTTCAGTGGTTTTATCCATTGTGCTGATCTTTATCACGAACTACTTTTTGTCGATTTTACTGTACGTTTAAAGGAGGTACTGCCTGTGGCAGAACCGATTATCAGTTTGCGAAAATTAAATATCGCTTTCGGCGACAATGTTGTTATAAATGATATCGATCTGGATATCGTGCAGGGGGAGACCCTGGCCGTTTTGGGCCCTTCGGGCAGCGGCAAAAGCACTATTTTACGAGCCATGATCGGGCTGCTGCAGCCCAGTGCCGGAGAAATTTTTGTTAAGGGCGAGCAGGTAAGCACGCTGGACGAAGACGGCTGGAACAAGCTGCGGCAGAAAATGGGCATGGTGTTTCAGTATTCGGCGTTGTTTGATTTTTTAACAGTTGGCGAAAATGTCGCTTTCGGACTGCGTCAGCATACTGATAAAAGCGAAGAAGAGATTCAGGCTATAGTCAGGGAGATGCTGGAACTGGTAGGTTTACCGCAGGCCAAAGAACAGTATCCGGCGGAACTGTCCGGCGGTATGAAAAAAAGAGTTGGTTTGGCCCGGGCGATCGCCAACAGGCCGGAAATCGTTTTATATGATGAACCTACGGCTGGTCTGGACCCGATCATGTCAAATAATATCAGTCGGCTGATCAGAAAAACTCAGCAGCAATTGCAGGTGACTTCGGTTTTGGTAACACATGATATGGAATCGGCTTTTTATGCGGCCGACAGAATAGCCATGCTTTATAAGGGCAAAATTGTCGCTTTGGGGACAGTTGCAGAGATAAAGAGTGGACATAATCAAATCGTAGACGCGTTTATTCGCGGTAAAGAAATCAGAGAGGAGGCGGAGCAGTAATGAGTTCAAACGAAGTAAAAGTTGGCGCATTAACTTTAGGCGGCGTAGGTCTTTTAGCGGGCATCATTACTTTTCTGGGAGCTTTCAGCTTCTCCGGCAGCGGCTATAAGCTGCAGATTTCTTATCCGCAGGTCGGAGGCCTGATGCCGGGCCATGTCGTAAGGTATGCCGGTGTACAGGTCGGCACTGTCAAAGAAGTCAATGTACAGGGTGACAGTGTTGATGTAGTGGCTGATATCAACAAAGACATCAAGATCCCGAAGGGGGCCATTTTTTCCCTGGGGTCCGATGGTATTTTAGGTGAGCGGTTTGTAGATGTACTGCCGCCTGCCAAAATAACGGGACAGTATATTCACCCCGGCGATAAGCTGGAAGGCAACCAGGGGGCCGGGCTGGATGAATTCATGCAGGCTTCTTCCAAGGTACTGGCAAAAGTTGAAGGTATCGCCGAGGCACTGAACAATGTTTTCGGTGATCCCGAGGTGCAGCGGTCAATGCGTGATGGTTTTGTCAATGCCCGTGATATCAGCAATAATATGAACACTTTTAGCAAGGTCATGGCTGATGTGGCGGTAGCTAACCAGCAGGAGATCAACCTGATGGTGCAGCAGATGAGCGCAATGGCCGTAAGGATGAATAATGCGGCCAGCCAGATGGAAAACATCATGGTCGAGACTAATAAGGGCGGCGCCGGCCAGAATATGGCGAGGATCATTGAAAACCTTGCTAATGCCAGCGGCAGGATCGAAAAAGCTACGGAGCTTTTGGAAAAGGTGGCAACTGACCCGCAGACCGAGTCTGATATCAAGGCTACGCTGCATAATGCCAGAGAAGCCAGCGATAAGGCTAACCGGATGCTGGGAGTTCTGGATACGGCGAAGGTACAGGCTGATGTGACCCGCAGTGTGAAGGGCAGCGACTGGCGCAGTAATCTGGGCGTTACCTTTACTCCTAAAGAAGATACTTTTATGTATGTTGGCGGGTACGATATTGGCGGTGCCAATAAACTCGATCTTTCTTTAGGTAAAAATTTTGGTCCTGCTGCTGTAAGCATGGGAGCGATGCAGGGTGAATTCGGCGTTGGCTTCGATTATAAGCTGGGTAATGCTTTTAAGCTGTACAGCCAGGTCTATGACTTTAACGACACGAAGGTCAAGGTAGGCGGTGAGCTGAAGCTGACAGATAATCTTTCATTGTTGGGCGAACAGACTGACGTACGTAATGGCAACAAAAACAACACATATGTTGGATTGCGCAGTTATTTTTAAAAAAATGTTTGACTTTTGGGTTATAAAAAAATATAATTTTCTTATACTGACTAGCCAGTCAGTTGATTGGAGGTACGAAAATAATGTTCAATTATAAAAAGAGCCAAAAGGTGTTGGTGCTTACGGCTGCGTTAAGTTTATTATGCACTCAGTCCGTTTTTGCCGAAACCCTGGAGCTTGATTTAGACGATGCCGTACAAAGAGCTTTGACGACGAATCCGGCTGTTAAGATCGCCATCTCGCAAAAGAAAGGCTCGAAAGCGGAACTTAATGCTGCCCGTTCTGGACGCGGTATCAGTATCAGCGCTGAGCATAGATCAGGAAGAAATGGTTATGCAGATAATCAACTTTTTTCTGATGGATCATTTAATAAAGGTATCGGCAATTCTCATAGCAACAGTATCACCGCTTCGATCCCTATTTATACCGGCGGACAATTATCAGGTACGATAGATCAGGCTAAGGCCAATTATAAAAGCTATGCTTTAGGTGAAACCAAGGCTTATATCGAAATGAAAAAGACGGCTACAGACGGTTATTTCAGTTTGCTGCAGGCCGGCAATATGGAAAATCTGTATCAGGATTCTGTTAACCAGCTGGAAGAGCATCTGAAAAATGTTCAGGCCCAGTATGACGTAGGCGTTGTAGCCAAGGTAGACGTACTGCGCAGTGAGGTTTCTTTAGCCAATGCGCAGCAGCAGCTGATCCAGGCCACTAACAACTATGACGTAGCTGAGGCTTCTCTGAACAAGATCATTGGGACTTCTTTAGATACGACTTTGAAATTGAAGGATAGTCTGCAGTATACTCCTTATGAGAATGATATGCAGTATTGCCTTGATTATGCTTCCATGAACCGTGTGGATCTGGAGCAGAGCCGTCTGGCTGTTGATGCGGCCAAAGGCGCTGTTAAGGTTGCTAAAAGCGGCTTTTTACCCAAGGTCAATGCTTCTGCCGGTGAAGCCTGGGGCGGCAGCGGCAGTAACTGGCCCGGCGATGATAAAGAAAACTGGACTGTAGGCATCAGTGCCTCCATGAATATTTTTGACTCCGGCGTTACCTTATCTAAAGTGCATGCAGCCGAAGAGAAACTGCTGCAGGCCGAAGAAACTTATCGTGATACCGTGGATACCGTAGAACTGGAAGTCCGCAGCAATTATCTGGGGCTGCGCGAAGCTGAGAAACGCATTTCCACTACGCAGGTAGCGGTTGCTAAAGCTGAAGAAGACTTCCATATCGCGCAGGTTCGTTATATGGCCGGTGTCGGTACCAATCTGGACGTTATTGACGCGCAGGTTGCTTTGACCGAGGCCAGGACGAATTTTGTCAATGCTTTGTATGATTATAATACTTCGAAGATCGCTCTGGAAACTGCTATGGGTGTACCTGTGGCTGTTGCTCCAGCTGCCAATACTACCAATCTGCCGACCATGTCCACTGCGTCAGCAGAAGAATAATTATAAAAATCCCGCTTTGGCGGGATTTTTTATTTTACAAGAAAAATGCAGGAGGTTTCTATCTTTTGTCGAAGTAAAATAAGTTGTATTATGAATTTTACTGCGGAGGCAGAATATGAATAAACTATTTCGTTGGTTGCTGGGCATTATGGCAATAGTCGGTATAGTGTATTACAGTATCATAAAATTTGTTGTGCCGGGGTATTTGGCTCAGGTTCCGCCACTGGTGTCGAATCTGGCCGGGGATTATATCACCGGTTCTGTTGATATTGCCCGTGTAGAGTGGAATGGGGCTTTGGAGCTGTCCGTATTTGATGTGCAGGTAAAGGATAAACAGCAGCAGCTGATTGCTGTTTTACCAGAGGTCCGGCTGCATATCTCGCCCTGGCATGCCCTTTTCAATACTAATAAAGCCCTGGACAGGGTTACTTTGGAAAAGCCTGTTATTTATTTGACGCTGAATGAAAAAGAACATTGGAACGTGCAGGATTTTTTGAAGCCATCGGAATCTGATGAAACGCCGTTTTACGGCCTTTTAGCCATCGAAGAGGGCAAGATCATAACGGAAACCCCTTATGGAAAATGGGATTTTGCTTTAGCTGGAACGGTCGACGGCAGCGGCAATCCAAAATTTGCTGTTGATGCAAAACTGGCTCATGCAGCAGACTCCCTGCAGCTCAAAGGCTTGATCGATATGAAGGCTGTGGGAAATTTAACGGTAAAAAGCGAGCATTTTGCTTTGGAGGCTTTTGCCCCGTTGGCTCAGGAGTTTGGTAAAGTAAAAGATTTCCGCGGCGCTGTTCGTAATGTTAATCTTTTGTGGACGAACAGCGGTAAGGATGTTACAATGGCAGGCGCGGTTGTGTTAGAGCAGCTGACAGGCACTGCGATCTATGAAGACTGGGAAATTCCTGTTGGGATTGACGGGAAGGTTGCGTTTAATGATAAGGCTGTTAAAACAGACAAACTTTTACTGACTGTAGATGGACAAACAGCACAGCTTACTGGCGACGTTGATTTTAAAGACCAGAATAATATTCAGGGCCGCGGATTATTGACGGCGGAGCTGCTGAAAATAAAAAATGGAGAATTTCACAAGCTGTCTGTGCCTTTCAGAATTATCGACAACAAAGCGCAGATCAATACGGCGCGGGCTGAATTTGGCGGCGGCAAAGCAGATTTTCTGGCAGAATATGATCTTGGCAGTGGTGCTCTGGTGGCAGCGCTTGATCTGGAACAGGTCAAGACTGCGCCGCTCAGTGATCGGCCGGAGGATATTTTTGCCGTAGACGGCAGCATCGCGCTGAAAGGCATGATTAAAGATGACAAGTTCGAAGTCAATTTGGCGGCAGACACTGTACGTTTAGGTTGGCGTGATTTGTTATTGCATAAAGTTGACTTTGACATCGATCTTGATCAGGCGGGCTGTAAAATCAATAATTTTTCGGCGTTTACGGAAACTGGCGCGATGCTGGCCCGGGGTACGGTTACCAGTGAGGGTGCATTTAAGCTGCAGGGCTCTGTAACTGATTTTCCGCTGGCGCCTGTTCTTGAAGCTTTGGGGCAGCAGGGCAGTGGCCTGGTAGCCTCTCAATTTGATCTTTCCGGTACGGCTGATGCCGTGAATTTTAGAGGTATTACCCAGTTCAAACAGGTTGATCTGGGCGGTCTTACAATCGAGGAAGCTTATGGCGGCATGAGTATGCAAGACAGCATCATCTCGTTACGGGACTACAAGGTCAAGATGGCGCAGGGGGAAAGCGTTTTAAACGGCAGCATCAATCTGCAGAGCGAAGACCCGGCCTTTGATCTGGAAGTCGAGACGACGGGGGTAAGGGCAGAGCCGTTTGTGAAGGTGTTTGCCCCAGAAGTAAAGCTGACCGGTAATATCAATAACAAAATGCTCATAACAGGCACCTTATCGATGCCTGATGTCAGCGGTAAGTTTTTACTGACAGACGGCAGCGCTGAAGGTTATCTCATTGATAAGATCGCAACGGATTACAGTTATCAGAAAAATGATTTAGTGATCAGCGACTGCGATATTGTGGCTTTGTCTACAGAAGCTAAACTGAATGGACGCATGGATGCGCAGCAAAATCTTGATTTTAAAGTAGATATTAAAGATATTAATCTCAGTACTTTGCCTATCAATGACGATACAGTTGATTTGGATGGGTATGCTGATGCCCAGGGAAAATTGACGGGTACTTTGTCGAAGCCGTTCTTCCATGGTGATGTCAGCAGTAAAGCTATTTTTATCAATGGCGAAGAACTGACGGATATCCAGTGTAAACTGGATAGTGACGGCGGTATTAAAAATCATTTGCTGGGCTCTTTTAAACAGGCCCCCAAGGGCGTGCTTTCAGCAGAGCTTGATTATGACCACGAGCAGAGATTGCTGCAGGGTAATATAGTGGCTATCTATGGCAATGTCAGATCGATCCTGAAAATGGCAAAAGCCGATTATAATGTGGACGGTCTGGCCCAGGGCGAGATCGCGATCAATCCGCATGGGCCCAAATCAGGGATTTTCGTTGATGTCTGGGTAGATGATATTTCTATCAATGACCTGAAATATGAGGAAATGAAGTTCAAGGGTCATTTACAGGATAAAGTCTGGTATTTCGATGATGTTAAACTGATGGAAACCAAGGACATTACTGATAAGGGCATCGTTGCCGTTGGCGGTAAGGTCAATCTGGCTGATGGCAAGCTGGAGCTTGAGGCCGGCGCTATAGATGCCAATCCGGCGCTGGTAACAGCCTTTATGGCTGATCCTGTTGCAGTTACAGGCGATTTGAATATGTTTGTACAATTACAGGGGACGCTGAAAGATCCGGAAGGCAACGGTTCCGTGGAGGTAAAAAATGGCAGTGTGGCCGGCATCGGTTTCGATGACTTTACGGCGATGCTTTCACTTGCCGATGACAATTTAAAAATCGAGCAGGCAATGCTGAATAAAGATATTTATAAGGCCAGTGCTTATGGCGATGTGCCGTTGGATCTGTTCCGTTCGAAAGAACAGCGGCGGGATCCTAATGCCCAGATGAACGTGCAGCTGAATCTGGATAACGCCCGTTTGGGTATTTTGCAGGTCATTTCACCCATGGTAGAATGGGGCGTCGGTGAAACGCAAGGCCAGGTCAAACTGGCAGGCACACTGGAGGAACCTCTGGTATACGGAGCTGTAAAAATCCCGGAGGGCTCTCTGAAATTTAAGCATGTGAAGACGGTGATTGAAAATATCCATACCGACATAGAGTTTGAAGGCAATAAGGTGACCCTGAAAGATATTTCGGCCAAGCTTGGCAAAGGCAGCTTCAAGGGCAGCGGCACTTATGCGCTGCGCTCTAATGAACGCGACGCTTATCAGCTGGATCTGGTTGCTGATAACGCGGAAATCGCTTCGGATATTTTTACAGGCCGCATCAATGGCAGTCTGACTGTGACGCCGCAGCGGTTTATTGTAAGGCAGGAAGCTGGCAGCACGCCTTTGGGTAAAGGCCCGCACTTTAGTTACCGGCCGCTGCTTAAAGGTACCGTGCGGTTTGACGATGTCCTCGTCAATATGCCAACCATACCTGAATTCGGTGAAGGGGAAAGCAATATCGGACTTGATGTACAGATAACCCTGGGACCGAAGATCCACTTATACAATAAATATTTATATGACTTATGGCTTGCCGGAGGATTGCATATTCAGGGCAGTACATTGTATACTAATATAGGCGGTACGATCAGTGCCGATCGAGGCTCGATCAGTTATCTGCGCACACAGTTTAAAGTACGTGCTGCTTCTGCGGCCTGGCCTATCCCCGGCAGTGTTTTGCCGACAGTGAATCTGGAAGCCACGGCTAAATTCCAGCGTTATGATATTGGCATGCATATTTCCGGTCCGCTTGAAGAAATGGACTTACAGCTCAATTCTTCACCACCTCTGACCAAGGACCAGATCGTGCGAATGCTGACGCTGCAGCGCGAGGCTACCGGCAGTGAAGGCGTCGATAACGACGATTTGCAGAATTTGATGACTGCCGGATTGGAAATGGCTGTGTTCGGTGATGTGGAGCAAATCTTTAAAGAGGCGCTGGGACTGGACGAATTCAGGGTCTATTCAGGAAAACTGCGTTCCGGTATCGAAATGGATACGCGGCGTAGCCGTGAGTTCACGCCTGACGAACGTAATCAATATAATGTTTTATTCAGTAAATATTTGACGGATAACTTTATGGTTGGGTATACTACCAGTATGGATAACGAGCATCACAGTGTTTTTGGTCAATATGAGATCAGTAAACATTTGAATATCAATTATTCTTTGAACGAAGATCATGAAAACTGGTATGGTCTGGAATATCGGGTGACCTTTTAAAGGAAAGGAGGGAAGCAGATGCTGCAGCAATATTTAGCAGAGTTACAGAAGATCGATTTACTGGAACTGGAAGAAGAGCTTGCTTTATGGCGTTCCTGGGCTGAGGGCGATCAGGGTGCTTATAGAAAACTAATCACAGCGTATCAGCCTTTGGTTTTTAAAATAGCCATGGCGTTCCGGCTGGCTGAAGCGCAGACTCTGGAATTGATCCAGGAAGGCACTGTCGGCCTGCTCGAAGCAGCTGAAAAATTCGATTATGAACGCGGTGTTGCTTTCAGCATTTTTGCTTCTCACCGTATTCGTGGCAGGATGCTCGATTTTCTGCAGGTGGAATATGGCAGTCAGATGCTGTCTTTGGATGGCGTTAACTCTGTCGGCCTGGCCTGGTCTGAATGTCTGGTTTCCGATGAAGCGTCTCCGTTTGAGCTGGCCGAGCGGAATTTTTTAAACGACAAGATAACGCAGGCGATGGAAAGACTGCCGCAAAAAGAACAGCAGGTTCTGACCGGTATTTATCTGGAAGATAAAAGTGCCGGCGATCTGGCGGCGGCTATTGATGTGAGCCTGGGACATATTTACCGGCTGCAGAAGCAGGGTGTACGCAGAGTTCGCGGTATGCTCTCACGGCTGATGAGCGAGTTAAATAAAAGCTAATAAAAGAAAACAGGCATTATTTAAAACAAGAACTGCCTATACAGGCTTTAATCGTCGGATATGGCAGATATCAATAAAATTTGCCGGGTGAAAAAACTTTTTAGAGTAGTGACTATATATGTATCCTGTATTATTTTCAGTCGCGAAAGGGGGTTTTTACGGTGACAAAATCTATTTGTGAACGTATTCGCAATGTTAAAAGCAGTCTGGAAAATGCTGAACAAAGTTTCCGTGAAAACAACGGTATGCGCGGCGAACTTGATTTGATGCTGGCCGAAGCGGAGATCAAGCATTTGCGGGAAAAACGCGGCTGGCTGTCTGTCTGGAACAGGCAGCGTCTGGCATTACTGGCCGCGGTGATAGTAGTATTGGCTGGTTATATGCCGGCATGGCTGAAGATGAGGCGGCGGTGAAAATGCAAGATCCTGCTGCTGTAATAGCTTCAACAGAAATACAGAAAAATTTGCCTCAAGCAGAGGCGGTGCCAGGTAAAACGGTGCCGACTTTTACAGATAAACCAAAACAGGAACAGCAAACGGTAGCGATACCGTCAGAGTACCCAAAAGAAGAGCAAGTGAAAGAACAGCAGCGTAGTGTAGAGCTGCCAGCTGCAGACATGCGGCAGCTTGTGCGTGAAGCACGCAGAACTTTACGGGATGCTAACTAGTTTAGGGAGGATTTTTGGATGAGAAGAAAAAATATGTTGCGGCCCTTATCTTTGAGCCTGGCAGCGCTTTTGCTGACAACTCCTGTATGGGCACAGGAAAACAGTGCGGCCGATGTCGTGGAGAATCAGACTATGACTATTGGCGGACAGGAACAGATCGTCACCAGAGCTGCTCTTGAAAAGGCACAGAAGGCCCAGAAGGGTAAAGGAAAAGATAAAGGCGGGCTGAGCAAAAAGGGGAAAAAGACGGTTTACCGTATGCATAATAACCCGTCAGAAGATATTTCCGATCCTCGCTATAAAGGTCCTGCTAATGGGCAGCAGGAGGCGGCTGATGCTGATGAAACGGCGCAGGCAGAAGCTAAACGCCCGGTAAGCAGGCAGGAAGCAGAAAAAGCAGCTGCCAGAGAAGAAGCGGAAAAGTCTGCTCAGGAAGCAGTAGCCAATACTCCGCAGACTAATACTACGGCTGCCCGTGAAGAAGAACCGCCGATGCGGCCGCCAGCAGAAGTGGAAAAAGCTGCGGCACCATATTTTGGCCAGCTGGTGACTAAAATCATGGTCAGCGGCAATAATGTGACGCCTACTGAAGAGATCATCAGTGTTTTAAAAACTAAGCCGGGCATGACTTTGACCTCTGAAGGTTTAGGCAAAGACCTGTATGCCATTTACAATATGGGCTGGTTTTATGATTTGCAGCCGGAATTTAAGCAGGTCCCGGAAGGCGTGCAGATAACCTATCATGTCATGGAAAATCCTATTTACCAGCAGCTGGCGGTAGAAGGCAATACCAAGATTTCTACAGAAAAAATTGAAAGCTTACTGGATCTTCCCAAAAATCAGCTGATCAATATCAGAGAAGTAAACGCGAAAGTACAGCGTCTGGAAGCTGAATACAATAAAGAAGGCTACATTCTGGCACGTGTGGCGGATATTAGGATGCAGCCTGACGGCACTTTGCTGCTTGTTGTCAATGAAGGTATTGTTGAAGACTTTAAAATCAAAGGCAATACCAAGACCAAAGATTATGTTATTATCCGTGAAATGAAGCTGAAAAAAGGCGAGCCTTTCAATGCGAAGGATGCCCGCCGCAGTATGCAGCGTATTTATAATTTAGGTTATTTTGAAGACGTCAATATTAAACTGAATCCCGGTCAGCAGCCTAATGCTGTTGAAATTGAGATTTCCGTTGTAGAAATGAATACGGGTACTTTTGGTATCGGCGCCGGTTACAGTGATGCGGACGGCTTTATCGGTATGGTTTCCGTGGGTGATAAAAATTTCCGCGGCACTGGTGACAAAGTCAATATCCGCTGGGAATTCGGCGGTGCGGATAATAAGAACTATGAGTTCTCTTATACGAAACCCTGGATCGACAGTAAAGAAACAAGCGCGACCATTACTTTATACGATGTTACTAACGAATATGCGGATTATGACCGCAATGCTGATGAAATTGCCCGTTACGACAAAAAACGCCGGGGTCAGGAATTGACCTTCAGCCGTAAGACCAATAACGAGTATGTCAGCAATTATCTGACCTTAAAGAACCGTGACGATATTTATAAAGGGGCTGTCGATGGTTACAGCACGCAGTATTATGAAGATTCATATAATAGTGTAATAAAGGATGGATCAACAGCAGAACAACGTCGTAAAGAGAATTTTGGCTTGACACGTAGTATTGGTGTCGCCAGAGTCTATGATTCCCGCGATAATATTTATGATCCCCATGAAGGTAAACGTAATGCCTATACGATAGAATATGCCGGCTTAGGCGGCGATTTTGACTTTACGAAATACTCTGTCGATTACCGTTATTACTATCGTCAGGGCGCGGAAAACGTTATTGCCGTACAGCTGGGAGCCGGTTATGCTTCCGGCAATATGCCTTTGAGTCAGCGTTTTACAATGGGTGGCAGTGATACACTGCGGGGTTACAAAGATGATCAGTTCAAGGGTAACAGCATGCTGAAGGGTACCGTTGAATACAGAATGCCGATCGTGAAAAAAGTGCAGGGTGTTTTATTTGTCGACAGTGGTTATGCTTGGGACAAGAAAACAGAAACAGCCTTCGATTTAGGTGAGATGAAATACAGTTATGGTGTCGGCTTGCGCATCAATTCTCCGCTGGGACCGGTTAAGCTGGATTATGGTTATGGCGATCAGGGCGGACGTTTCCATTTCAGCTTCGGCGGTCAATTCTAAAACAGGCGGTAGTATGCCGTGAAGATTGTAAGAATTTTAGCTGCAGGCTTGTTGGCGTGTTTGCTGCCGCAGGCAGCAAATGCAGCTGTTATTGAAAGTGTCAGCGTTAATGTTTTGGACAGAGGGTCTACCAGTAATATTTTGTTAGAGCGCATGTCGGCAAGTATGCAGACTGTAGCTGAACAGCTGCTGCTGGATAAGGATACGGAGAAAGTGGAACCTGTGCGCGGTGAATATGTGCGCCTGCTGGGAGAAGTTGGGGACAGGGTCCTGAACGGCTACCAGATGGAAAACGTCGTGCTGCAGTTAGGACCGCAGACGCAGGTGACAATGGTTGTTTCACCCTGGAATGAAGTCATTGATAATGTTTTCGTTGACCTGCAGTTTTCGGGTGTGGAAGAAAATACGGCTGCTTTGCTGGAGTCGAAGCTGCCGGAACTGCAAAAGCAGCTGGAAGCTGTCTTGAGGGGGTCTTCAGCGGATGCTTCTGACTGGGCAGGAGGCGTATTGCGCCGGCTTGTAAGAGCAGAGGTTGAGACTGCGCTGCCGGAATTCAGAGCTGCCGTTGATGTGGTTCGTGAAGACTGGCGGACTGTGATCCAGGTGGTCATATATCCGGTGGGACAGCTGGTGCAGAGCCTTGAATATGAGATGGTTTCTCAATCCATCCCCAATCTGCTGCTGCTGAATATCAAACAGCGTTATGCACAGAGGACGCAGGAGCTTCGAGGTCTGCCGGTAACGTATGTCAGCAGGCATAAAGCAGAACTGGAACAGGAGCTTTTAACAGAGCTTAGTGCAGAGCCTGAGGTAAAAAGGCATAATCTGCGTCCAAGTGTGGTTTTGACGCCCGGTGTCAATGCCGGTGTCAGGATTCGGCTGGAATCTGATGAGTATAAAATCTGGTTCGAAGGCTACGGCGATATAGGACGGAATGAGAACAATATTTCCGGGCGGGCCCATTTTGGCAAATATATCTCTAAGCAAGATGAAATTTTTGGCGAAGTCGGTGTGGTTTTTGACGATGTCAGCTGGGATTTTTCTACCGGTTATGCACTGCATCACGGTAAAACGACAGCTAGTTATATGCGGCGCAGCCCGCTGGGTGAAAATGTTTACCGACTGGAACAGGATATAACGCCGAAATGGCGGTTGCGGGCAGAATATTTTTCCGGCAGCAATACTACGGAAATCGGGGTCAGGTACCGCATTCATGAATTCCTGAGCGCGGAATATGTTTATTCTAACGATAAACCATATTTCCGTATCGTCGGAAATTTGTGATAAAGAGTTGAAAGAAAAGATTCTGACTGATATAATTATTTAGTATAATTAGAACTGAAAGCAGGGATTTTTATTATGATGCAAAAATTACGTGATCCAAAAAATGTAAAAATGATATCTTTGTTTGTTGCAGCGATCTTTGTTTTAGGGTGCTTTGCGCTGACTTTGACTCAAAGCGGCGCTCATGGTGTGGCATCGGCTGCTTCCAGTGAATCGGCTATTGGGGTGGTCAATTATCAAATGCTGCTTTCTCAGGTACCTGATCTGCAAAATGTACAGGCCAGTATGAAACAGGAGATCGATAATGCCCAAAAGGATTTTGAGGAAAAAGGCAAAACCATGAATGATACCGAAAAACAGCGTTATTACCAGCAATTACAGGAAAGATTAGCTAATAAAAATAATGAGCTAATGGAGCCTGTTTACAAAAAAATTGACGCGACGATTAAGAAGATCGCTGATAAAAAAGGTTTGTCCGTAGTTGTTGACAAAAATACCGTTGTTTACGGTGGTCTCGATATTACTGACGAAGTATCCAAGGCTTTGCAAAGCGGTAAATAATGTCGGACGAGGCCCTTTATTGTAAAGGGCCTTGTTTCTGTTTAACTGCAGGAGGTAAAGTATGCGCTGGTTGACGCCGATAATTTTGATAGTCGTATTACTTACTGCTGCCTGTGGTCATGCTCCGGGCGGTAAGGATAAAATTGCCGTTATTGACTGGGATAAGGCTGTCAGTGCTCATCCCAGGCAGACTGCTTTTAAGCAGGGTGAAGCTGAGCTGCAGAAACTGCTGCGTTATCGTGAAGAACAGGCGGAAGTTGCTAAAACCCAGATAGCCGGGTTGACCAGACTGCAGCAATTGAAACAAAACAGTAAGGCTAACTTTCTGGATGCCGATTTTCAGACACAAATGTATGCAGCGGAGGCCAGTGAAAGAAAAAAGCTTTTGGAGGCTTATGATGCCGTTGTCAAAGAGGCTGACGCTGCTTTGGCAGAGCAGGAGCAGGAACTGGAAGATGCTTATCAGTTGAAAATTTTAAATTTGCGGTTACGGCTGGAAGCCATAAAAATGCGGTCTAAAGAACGTGAAGCTGTTCAAAATGAACTCAATCAGGTACAGTCTGAACGGGAACAGCAAAGGCAGAAGATTTTAGCAGCAAAAAATCAGATCATCAGCGCGAAAATGGAGCCTTTGGTAGCAGCGACACAGGCCAGATTAAAACAACAGGCAGAGCAGCTGCATCAGAAGCTGCAGGGCGATATGGCTGCCGGATTGTCCAAAGATCAGGCTGATTTGGCCCAGGTCCCGGAAGCATTGACTAATGCAATGGCGGCGATTGACAAGCAGATTGATAAACTGCAGGAAAGTAATGAAAGGCTAAAGGAAGACATTCGTAATGATATTGAAAGTAATGTGATTAAACTTGCCCATGAGCGGCAGTATACGGTTGTCTTTCATAGTGTAAAAGTCAATATCAAAGCTGATGACATTACCGATGATGTTATTAAGGCTTTGCAGAATATGAAATAACAGGAGCGATAGATTATGAAAAAACAAGTAGTAGCAGGGTTAATGGTGGCAGTTGCGATGTTGTCTTTTGGCTGCAGCGGACGGAATGCCGAATTTGGCGTAGTTGATATGAAAGCTGTTGAAAGCAAAGCTGAAATAGTAAAAACAGTGAAGGAAGATGTCGCTGCTAAAGGCAAAAGCCTGCAGGAAGAAATGACTAAAGAGATGGAAGGCAAATCTCAGGAAGAGCAGAAAAAGATTGTGGAAGATAAGACTGCTGAAATGCAGCTTGTCCAATCAGAAGCGCAAAACAAATTAAAAGCGAGTTTGGATTCCGCATTAAATGCAGTAGCTAAAGAAAAGGGCCTGGGCGCAGTACTGATCAAAGAAGCAGTGCCTCAGGGCGGTGTGGATGTTACTGACGCAGTAATTGAAAAAATGAAAAAAGCCCATACCGTAATTGCGGCAAAGCGAGTTTTACCGATTTTAGAAGAATTGTGCCAGGATGTCAGTGATTCAGCGTCTGTATTGCAGCATGATTCTATATCTTTTTTCGCAATGGGGAAAATTAAAGACACGCTAGAGCAGATTGGAAAAATTCTTTCCGAGGGACATGATGTTGTAATGGCGGTAAGCGGCGATCCGCTTATGTACAGCCTTTATCGCACAATCTGCAATGATCCGATCAGCGAGAATTGGGATATGGACATTATCCCTGGCGTTGGTTCCTTACAGATGCTCGGTGCAGCATTCGGAGAAACAATGGAAGATGCATTGATCATCAGTGTACATGGAAGAGCGAAAACAGCAGGTTCTATTGCACTTGCGGTAACAGAACATCCGAAAGTATTTTTCCTTTGCAGCAAAGAACAGGGCCCGGCATGGCTTTCTCGGATTATGCTGGACTATCAGCTTGATGATGTGACTGTCTGCGCCGGAGCGAATCTTTCCTACGAAGATGAAATCCTTGCATCCGGCACACCTGCTGAAATGGTAAAAAAAG
>OHDA01000702.1_pt1 | contig 15286 bp, 15 predicted proteins | sample 1566881 | NCBI WGS metagenome assembly OHDA01 (sample SAMEA3879585, study PRJEB24766) | human gut metagenome | biome: human-associated habitat; feature: feces | place: USA | collected 1985/1987
CCACAGCTGTGGTAAGAAAAGAACATTGCTGTGGAAAGATTAGTTTTTAGAGAAACAGACTCAGAAAGTAAAGAGATAGCAATTATATCTGGCATTTTAGAAACTAACTATCCATAAAGAACGAAATGAAATACTTCAAAGATAAAAGAAAAGAGAATGAAATCTCCCACAATACTGTGACAAACCGAAAAACTCAGCGACAGATAGGGTAAATATCAACCTAATTATTTATCTTTGTTAGCTTTTAAAAGTTAGCATACTAAAAACAATAAAGTGCAATGAAAGATTTTCTGAAATTTACGTTTGCCACCATTACCGGCATCATCGTATCAGTCGTTGTTTTAGTTTTCATCAGTATTCTGGTGGTTTTCAGCATGGTATCATCTTCGGAATCAGAAACGCAAGTACGCAAAAACTCCATTATGATGCTGGATTTGAATGGCGCACTGGCTGAACGCAGCCAAGACAATCCGTTCGATGCCCTTATGGGAGACAATTATAAGACTTATGGCCTGGATGATATCCTCTCTTCTATCAAAAAAGCAAAAGAGAATGACGACATTAAAGGTATCTATATAGAAGCGACTTCGCTGGGTGCAGGATTTGCTTCACGCGAAGAAATACGCAATGCATTGAAGGATTTCAAGGAATCGGGAAAATTCATCGTGGCTTATGGTGACAGCTATTCCCAAGGTCTTTATTATCTGTCAAGTGTAGCCGACAAGGTGTTGCTGAACCCGCAAGGTATGGTCGAGTGGAGGGGCTTGGCCGCTACCCCCATGTTCTTCAAGGATTTGCTGGCCAAAATCGGAGTAGAAATGCAGATATTCAAAGTAGGTACCTACAAATCGGCTGTAGAGCCTTTCATCTCTACCGAAATGAGCCCTGCCAACCGTGAACAAATCGACGCTTACCTGACCTCCATCTGGGGACAAGTGACCAATGATGTTGCAGAATCACGCAAAATATCTGTAGACTCACTGAACGCCATTGCCGACCGCATGTTGATGTTCTATCCCGCAGAAGAAAGTGTGCAATGCGGACTGGTCGATACATTAATATATAAGAATGATGTGCGCAACTACCTGAAAGCGATGGTAGGCATTGACAAAGACGACCGCATGCCCGTACTTGGTTTGCAGGACATGATTAACGTAAAGAAGAATGTTCCCAAAGACAAAAGTGGAAATGTGATTGCCGTATACTATGCCTATGGAGAAATTGACGGTGGTTCATCTTCTGCCTCCAGCGAAGAAGGCATCGACTCTAAAAAGGTGATTAAAGACCTGCGCAAGCTGAAAGATGACGAAGATGTAAAAGCTGTAGTATTACGCGTAAACTCACCGGGCGGAAGCGCCTATGGTTCAGAACAGATATGGTATGCCGTCAGCGAATTGAAGAAAGAGAAACCAGTCATTGTTTCCATGGGTGACTATGCAGCTTCAGGAGGTTACTACATTTCTTGTAATGCAGACACCATCGTGGCCGAGCCTACCACACTGACGGGTTCTATCGGCATCTTCGGCATGTTCCCCAACGCAAAGGGGCTGACTGATAAAATCGGGGTAAATTTTGATGTAGTGAAAACCAATAAATACGCAGACTTCGGCATGCTGACACGCCCGATGAATGACGGGGAAAAAGGGCTGATGCAAATGTATGTGAACAACGGATATGACCTCTTCCTCACCCGCTGCTCCGATGGCCGAGGCATCAGCAAGGAAGACCTGGATAAAATTGCCCAAGGCCGTGTATGGACCGGAAGCAAGGCCAAGGAACTAGGACTAGTCGACGAATTGGGTGGTTTGGACAAAGCTTTGGACATTGCCATTGCAAAGGCCGGAGTAGATGCCTATACCGTGATGAGCTATCCGAAAAAGGAAAGTTTCTTTGAAAGTCTGATGAACACCAATCCGGGTAACTACATCAAAGCACGTATGCTGAAAGGCACAATGGGCGAGATATACCAGCAGTTCAGCGTCCTGGAGAATTTTGACAAATGTGACCGTATACAAGCACGTGTCCCCTTTGAACTGAATATTCAATAAATGGAGGAAAACTTTATCAAGATATATCATTGGCTATATCCCCTATCATGGCTTTATGGGATAGGGGTATGCTTGCGAAATAAACTCTTTGACTGGGGCTGGCTCCGGTCAAAGAGTTTTGACGTTCCAGTAATATGCGTGGGCAATCTTGCTGTGGGCGGAACTGGCAAGACGCCACATACCGAATATCTGATAAAGCTATTACAAAAAAACGGAGTAAATGTAGCCACCCTCAGTCGGGGTTACAAGCGTAAAAGCCGAGGCTATGTATTGGCCGATGACAAGAGCAATGTACGCCAAATAGGTGACGAGCCGTATCAAATTAAAAATAAATTCCCCAATGCACGGGTAGCGGTAGACGAAAACCGTTGCCACGGCATTGAGCAACTGCTGAAACTGGAAAATCCCACTGTAGAAGCCATCATCCTGGACGATGCCTTCCAACATCGCCATGTAAAAGCTGGGCTGAACATTCTACTAACTGATTTTCACCGGTTACTGTGCGATGATGCCTTGCTCCCTGCCGGAAGACTCCGCGAACCTTCAAGCGGTAAAAACCGGGCACAGATGGTCATCGTTACCAAATGTCCGGATGATATCAAGCCGATAGACTTCAACATCATAGCCAAACGGCTCCACCTCTATCCATACCAACAACTGTATTTCTCCAGATTCCGCTATGGAATGTTGACCCCGCTATTTCCCGAGAAAACGAACAGCTGGAAAGTGCTCTCCTCCCTCACCGGAGACGAGCAAGTACTGCTAGTGACAGGCATCGCCTCCCCCGCCCCCTTGCAGAAAGAAGTGGAATCTTACACGCCGCACGTCAAATTGCTGTCATTTGATGACCATCATGACTTTACTCCCAAGGATTTATTGCAAATAAAGGAACAATTCCTGCACCTGGAAGAGTGGAAAAGACTGATAATCACCACGGAGAAAGATGCGGCAAGGTTGAAACTCCATCCCGCACTGGACGAAACACTAAAGCCGTACATCTACGTGCTGCCGATAGAAATAGAAATCTTACAAAATCAACAATATATATTTAACCAAAACATTATTGGCTATGTTAGAGCGCATTCAAGAAACAGCAGCCTTTCTGAAGGGAAAGATGCACACCCAGCCTGAGACAGCAATCATCCTCGGTACCGGACTCGGCAGTCTTGCCGGTGAAATCACTGAAAAGTATGAGATAAGGTACGAAGAAATCCCCAATTTCCCCGTCTCTACCGTAGAGGGACACAGCGGAAAACTTATCTTCGGCAAACTGGGCCATAAAGACATCATGGCGATGCAGGGACGTTTCCATTTTTACGAGGGCTATTCCATGAAGGAAGTAACCTTCCCGGTACGTGTAATGCGCGAACTGGGTATCAAGACCTTATTCGTTTCCAATGCCAGTGGCGGCACAAATCCGGATTTTGCGATCGGTGACCTGATGATTATCACCGACCATATAAACTACTTCCCCGAACATCCATTGCGTGGCAAAAACATACCTTACGGTCCTCGCTTCCCGGATATGAGCGAGGCCTATGACAAAGAGCTGATTCGTAAGGCCGACGCCATTGCAGCAGAAAAGGGCATCAAGGTTCAGCACGGTGTCTATATCGGTACGCAAGGTCCCACATTCGAAACACCTGCGGAATACAAGATGTTCCATATTCTGGGTGCCGATGCAGTGGGCATGTCCACCGTGCCGGAAGTCATCGTGGCAAATCATTGCGGAATCAAAGTGTTCGGCGTATCTGTCATTACAGACTTGGGGGTAGAAGGTAAAATCGTAGAAGTCTCTCACGAAGAAGTGCAGAAAGCTGCGGACGAGGCGCAACCGAGAATGACAGAGATTATGCGTGAATTGATTAATAGAGCATAAGAAAGCATGAGAACAGAAATAGCTACCCTCGGTGAATTCGGCCTCATCCGACACCTCACCGAAGGCATTGAACTAAAGAACGAGTCGAGCCGATATGGTGTCGGAGATGATGCCGCCGTCCTCTCCTACCCGGCCGAAAAGGAAGTGCTCGTTACTACCGACTTGCTGATGGAAGGCGTCCATTTCGACCTTGTGTATGTACCGCTCAAGCATTTGGGGTATAAATCGGCCGTAGTCAATTTCTCTGATATCTATGCCATGAACGGCACACCGAAGCAGATTACCGTTTCCTTGGGCATATCCAAGCGTTTCAGTATAGAAGACATGGAGGAACTCTATGCCGGCATCCGTTTGGCTTGCGAAGAATATGATGTTGACATCGTGGGAGGAGACACCTCCGCTTCCTATACTGGGCTTACCATCAGCATCACCTGCATAGGCGAGGGTGAGAAAGGAAAAGTGGTCTACCGCAATGGTGCCCGCGAAACCGACCTGATTTGCGTCAGCGGCGACTTGGGTGCCGCCTACATGGGACTACAGCTTTTGGAACGCGAAAAGGCGGTGCTCAAAGGAGGTGACAAAGACTTGCAACCGGACTTCTCGGGGAAGGAGTATCTTCTGGAACGTCAACTGAAGCCCGAAGCACGCCGTGACATCATTCAGAAACTGGCAGAAGAAGGTATACAACCCACCTCCATGATGGATATATCGGACGGACTTTCTTCGGAATTACTGCATATCTGTACCCAAAGCAAAGTGGGTTGCCGAGTTTACGAAGAACATATTCCTATCGACTATCAGACGGCTGTAATGGCAGAAGAATTCAATATGAACCTGAGCACTTGTGCACTGAACGGAGGCGAGGATTATGAGTTATTGTTCACCGTCCCCATTGCCGACCATGAAAAGGTTGCCGAAATGGAAGGCGTCAAGCTGATTGGCCATATCACCAAACCGGAATTAGGCTGCGCCCTAATTACCCGTGACGGTCAAGAGTTTGAACTCAAAGCACAAGGATGGAATCCTTTGAAGGAAGAAGAAGCGGAAAAAGCATAACTATAAAACTTTTTCAGTATTTTTTCTCAAATCATAAACGCTGATAATTAGCCATATAGCCAATTATCAGCGTTTTTTATTATGAAAGCTATTGCATAGTCCAAAAGTTTCACTACCTTTGCAACCGCAAAAGAGATAAACATGGTGCCATAGCTCAGTTGGTAGAGCAAAGGACTGAAAATCCTTGTGTCCCCGGTTCGATTCCTGGTGGCACCACCAAGAAAATCGCTAATAGCTAAATAATCAAGCTGTTAGCGATTTTTCTTTTTGTATTCTTTGGCGAAATGTCACCACATTGTCACCACATTTATTTTCTTGTCACCCCGCTAAATAAAGTTGTCACCACACAATTTTCCAAATAAGGGAAAAGAAAATATACTAATACAATTCAAATCGTATTTTTTATGTATAAACGAAACCCGGCAGCATTTTTTATGCTGCCGGGAAAAGGTAGTTAATTGAAAAGGTTTACCAAAAAAGTTATAAGCCCTCTGATACTTATTTCAATTTCAAAAGTTACTTTTTTAACCAATGACTGTGACTACTCTTTTTTTGTAGTCTCAGTCTAATACATAAATTTTATCATAAAATTTTAATTTAATTGTTTTAAATGAGTCCATCTATATATTTAGTGAATCTAAGAACTACTTGGCGAAAGCCTACTCTCCCACTTTGCAGTACCATCGGCGTAGGAATGCTTAACTTCTCTGTTCGGAATGGTAAGAGGTGTTTCCATTCTACTTAATCACCTATGCAAAGGTAGTGAATTTACGCATTAGAACGCATCACCTTTTCTCCTTTTATAACGAAAAATCTTATTTTCTTTTACCGCTTCGTCAATTTCGGCAGCATCATAGAGGATGCGCCCACCAATTTTCTTTTCGCGGATTTCTCCACGCTTCACCATTTCTATGACAGTAGGATTAGTCACGTGTAATATCTCACACAATTCCTTACGTGTATAATACTTCGGCTTATTGGATTCCTCTGCCTTAATCTTCGCTATAACTTTATCGGCAATCGTGTCTGCAAGATTTTCAAGCACGGTATTCAATGGAGTTTGCAAATTGCTTAATGATTCTAATCCTGTTATCATATTTTCGTGTGTTTAATTATCCTTGTTTTTTGAATTACACCGCAAAGTTATATCCCATTTTACCATTCGCATAATAAACGTGGCGGCATGTATCGGCTGACCGATATTTACCATAAAACAAGGTGAAAATCAAAAATATAGTATGATTTTAAAGTATGATTTTGAAAATAATTTTAATTTTTCATAGTTTTTAGGCGTTAATTTCTGTCAATTTAATTTTGTTTGTAAAAAGCATTATAACTTTGAGTTGCAGCAATGCCAAAATCAGAGGAATTTTAATATGGAGAATATGATTATTAACGAAAAGACAATCAACAAAAACATTCAGTATGCACTTTCGGTTATAGCCGAGAATGTTGATAAGGACGGGAACCTTATTGTACCCGAACCTACTTCTATGAATGAAACTGCCGAACTTTTTGCTAAGATGGTCGGCAATCCTCAAAAGTCATTTGCTGATATGGCAAAGTCTCAAAAATCAGCGATGGCTATAAACAGCCTAATCATTCAAGGGGTGCAGCTCTTCAAAAATATGCAAGAGCAGATAAAAGTAGAGGATATGTCATCCGAGTTTGTGTCGGAGATGCAAAAACTGATAGCAGAACTAGATGACGACATGATATGTACACCCAATGCAAGCAAAAAACGATCCAAAGCAGAACCGGAGTTTTCAACCTACATTATAGACCAATCTTGCGCAAATGAAATAAAGATGGTTATGCACGATGCCATTGCAGACAGACGAGGCAAAGATGCTATCCTTGTTATCGTGTGCGCTATGGAGCTTGGTATTATAACCCGCTTGCCATACCTCGCTGCCAAAAAGGAGTTCCCTTGCGTGGGTGGTCGTTCCAATTACAACAAATATCTCTCTGATGGTTTCCTTGACTCCGAGAAAGAGCCGATAAAACTGCTATTCAAAAAGCGCTTACCACAGCTCTTTTCGTAGATTCTTTATCTCATAGAATGGCATTTAACGGCATGCCAATACATACCAATCGGATTTTTACCTCTTCTAACTGTGACTGTATAATTTTGCAGCATTAACAGAATTAGAAGAGGTAAAATTATATGAACTACATCAATATCATAGAAGGATTTTGGAGGATGAATGCCTATGACAGGTTTTCATCGTCCGAGATAATCCTATACCTCTATCTGGTACACATCTGCAATCAGAACTATTGGAATATGCCCATAGCTTGCAAAACAGCAACTCTGCAAAGCGAACTTGGTCTGAATAAAAGCACGATTATTCGAGCCAGGGTAAAATTGCGTGAACGAGGGCTAATAGAATTCACTGAAGGTGTGCAAAATTCCTGTTCACCAAAATATCGTCTGCTCGACATTCATAGGTGCAAAAACGCAACCGCTTCTGCAACTGCTCGTGCAACTGATTCTGCAACCGCTGGTGCAACCAATATTAAAGACAATAACAGAGATAAATATAATTATTCAACTGATTTTGAAAAGAAAAATAGAGGTTATGGAACTACTAAACAAAACAACAAGGATCAACGCAGAAGCATTGATGTCAGCCCTGCGACACAGGAAGGGTACGATGCCCCGTTTTAATCTTCCGCTCAGCGAGGATGATGCTTTCGTTAGCTTGATGTCTGCGATCCAGGTTGAAGTAGAGTTCCGTCGTAGAGAATTTGTCGCGACCGAAGAACTGAAGGCCCAAGTAAGGCGATTATCAACCTTTTTAACGCAAGAAAACTGCAAGTTCGGTATTGTTCTTGCCGGTGGATGCGGAAACGGGAAAACGACCATCATAAAAGCCTTACAGAGCCTCGTAAATGTTTTGCACATTCCCAATCCATATACCGATAAAGAGTATGTCATGAGAATCATTGATGCCAAGTCTATGGCTGCAATCTGCAAGTCTAATTATGAGGATTGGAAACGACTAATGTATCAGGATCTGCTGGCGATAGATGACTTAGGAACAGAGCCGCGTGATGTGATGGACTACGGCAACATCATCAACCCAACGGTTGATATTCTCACAAGACGCTATGAGAACCAACTCTTCACAATCATATCCACCAACCTGACACCGCCACAAATATCCCAAGTATATGGCGAACGCATAGCAGACCGCATGAGGGAAATGATGGAGATAATCCCATTTACCAACACATCCTATCGAGTTCAAAAATAATCAAAAAGCCCCAATCGTACATTTGCTGCATCGGCAACATCGGTTGGGACTCTTTTTATCTTTGGCTTGCCAAGTGTACAATGTTTAGGCTTAGAGGGAGCCTAATACCCCAAACACCCTTGTTGCTTGTGAGGTCTGCCGATAGAACCGCAAGCAAGATCGGCAAATCTTATATCCAGGAGCAGCCATTTATAAATCATTCGTTGCAACGAATAGATTTCTCATTTCCAATTTTGCCATAAAACTTTTCCCTCTAATCTAATTTTGGAAATGATAAAAACCTTTGACCTTTAGCTTTGATATAATTCTCATTTCCCTTTCTCGTTTCCAAAACTCAATTTTATCACTTCTTTATTCTCAATTTTGGAAATGATAATCATTCCTGTTTGCTTGCCCATTGTCCAAAGCCCAAAGTGGCAAAACTTCATACCGCTTGGCTTGCCAAGTGTCCACTAAAAACGAAGTGGGGTAGCCTAATACCCCGCCCACTAAAAATGAACGAGGGACTATCCACTTCGAAACGGCAAGCCGAGGGTAAAAACAGACCGATAAAATATGAGAATTTGCCGATATTAACCGCCACTTCCAAGACCGATAAATGATAATTTAGAAGCAATGGCAAAGCAGCTCTACGACTATTGGTTTATACAGTTTAACTTTCCTAATGAAGAAGGTAAACCTTACAAATCAAGCGGAGGAAAGATGGCGTGGAGTGATGAATTGCAAATGAACATTCCTCACAATTGGGTTATTTGTAGACTAAATGACTACATTGATAAAAACAACACTGGGGATTGGGGTAATGATACTCCTTCAAATAATTCTATTGAAGTTGGCTGTATCCGTGGAGCTGATATTCTTAAACTAAACAATTTACCAAGACGATATATAAAAAAGAATAACATAGCCAAGTTGCTCTCTGATTGGGATATGGTTATTGAGGTCTCAGGTGGAAGCCCCACTCAGGCAACAGGACGAAGCGCCTTAATCACACCAGGTACAATTAAACGTAATGGCGGAAAGATTACGTGCTCAAACTTTTGTCATGCCTTTTCTTTCAAAAGCTATAAATACTCGGCCTTTTTCTTTTTTGCATGGAAGATGTTTTACGTGAATGATATAATGTTCAACTATGAAGGTAAAACTAGTGGCATAAAGAACTTTATGACAGAAACTTTCCTTGCCAATAAATGGGTTATGCCCAAACAAGAACTTGTTGATAGATTTTTCGAGCAAATAAGGAGTATTTATTCTCAAATAGATGCTAATATTGCAGAAAACAATCACCTCACTAAGCAGCGAGACGAGTTGTTACCACTACTGATGAATGGTCAGGTTTCGGTAAATTATCATTTATATGCCCCGTTATATATTGATAGTCTTATATTAAACTATACACTTAATGCAAGACTATATGAAAGAAACTTTTTTAGAAGCTGTAATCCACCGATTGGAATCCAATTTTACAGCAGAGCAAATCACGATGGTAGCAGGGATTGTAAAAGATGAACTATCCAAGTATGAAATTAGCACTAAAGCAAGTGATGAAGAGGTTAGAAAACAAGAAAACTTACAACTCGTAGGAGTATTTCTGTCTGCCAAGCGCATAGAGGGATGTTCAGAGAAAACCATCCACTATTACCAATCATCCATTGAGAAATTACTGATGGTGATTCAAAAACAAGTCTGTGAAATAACCACCAACGACATCCGTTGCTACCTTGCAACACAGCAGGATACAAGACAGTTAAGCAAAGTTACCATTGATAATCTTCGTAGAATTTTTTCCAGTTTCTTTTCGTGGTTGGAGGATGAGGATTATATCACTAAGAGTCCGGTTCGCAGAATACATAAGGTGCGTACAGACATACTTGTGAAAGAGGTGCTGAGTGATGAGAGCATGGAAGTATTACGTGATAGCTGTACCGTAATTCGTGACATTGCAATGATTGACCTATTGGCAAGCACCGGTATTCGTGTCGGAGAACTGGTTAAAATGAACCGTGACGACATAGATTTTCAAGAACGGCAATGCGTGGTTTTTGGTAAGGGTAACAAAGAACGAGAAGTTTACTTCAATGCTCGCACCAAAATACACCTAAAACGATATTTAGAACAACGAACTGATAGCAATCCAGCATTATTTGTTGGTCTATCATCCCCTTATACACGGTTGAGCATTAGCGGTGTGGAATCACGTTTACGATTATTGGGAAAACGCGCCAATATTCTAAAAGTCCATCCGCATAAGTTTCGAAGAACGCTTGCTACTATGGCAATTGACAAAGGTATGCCCATAGAACAAGTACAAAAACTGCTTGGGCACGTTAAGATAGATACAACCCTACATTATGCAATGGTAAACCAAACAAATGTGAAGTTAGCACACCGAAAATACCTCGGATAGCTTGTAAAATAGCATTTTATTTATCTTTAGCAGGGGCGGTTTAGCTGTTTCTGCCAAAATTCGTGTACCTTTGCAGAAAAATATCGAAGTATGAGATTAGCGGAGATTGCAACATATGTTAATGAGAAAATAAGCAGTTCAAATATTACTTTGGACCAATATGTTACGACTGATTCTTTGTTGCAAGACAAGAGAGGTAGAGAATATGCTCAAAATTTACCTCCTGTAACGACTAATCTAATCCATTATCAACCAGGCGATGTATTAGTTGCCAATATTCGCCCATATCTCAAAAAAGTCTGGTTTGCAGATTGTGAAGGTGGAGTATCATCCGACGTTCTGGTCTTAAGAGCCAAAAATGCCAATGATACAACTTTTGTATATGCTCTTCTTATGCAGGATTCCTTCTATGATTATGCTATGAAAGGTGCAAAGGGAAGCAAAATGCCACGCGGAGACAAAGATCAAATCATGAGATATGAATTTCCGATATTCTCACCCGAACAGAGAAAGGATATCGGAAAGTTCATCACAGATATTGAGTCTAAAATAGCGGTCAATCGTCAGATAAATGATAATTTACCGACACTTGACCATTCATTAGCAGTGGTAACAGTTCGTCTCGCTGCTTAGTGAGTGTCGCATTTTGTTTTACGTTTTGTTTCATTTGCACAAACAAAGGAGTTACCATTGTATTGAATTTCTCCAAAATATCAATATTGGACTTTACTATTCTAATAGAATAAAGGGTTGATGATGTCATACTTGGAACTCCTGTTCCAGAATCCCAACGTGTAAAGTCAATATCTTTAATTGAATAATACACGAATTTTGCAGAATGTCTTACTTTCATTTCCGAATAGAACATTGTATCAACGGTCCAAAAAGATTCATTCACATACATAACATTGTTTAAGGAACCTTTACGAGGTATCAACACCGATTCTCCATTATATAGGCATTCTGCAACCCTTCGCATTTCACCACCACTACCATATACAGGATATACACCGTCTGCTAAGTGTTTGTGGTCTCGCCCATTTTTTATTGTCAGAAAATTATCTAAAGTACAAGTACTCCACCCTTGCGGAATTTCCCTCTTTAGCTTCTCATTCCAAACCATCTTACCTCCACTTGACTTGTAGGGGTTGCCCTCCTCGTTTGGAAAGTCAAATTGAACAAACCAGTAATCGTAGAGCTGCTTCGCCATCGCCTCTAAATTATCATTTATCGCACGATTAAGAGCTATCTTTTGGTCTATTGATGAAAAGATATCACCAATACGTTCCTGCTCAGCCAAAGGTATTAGTGGTACAGGAAAGTTATTCAACGCATCAACAGAGAGAGCATATCTTTGCCCGCTTCCTGATGCGTTATTTGCAAAATATGTTCTCGCATAATCGGTGTGCAGCAAGGTATTAAGATATTTTCCACTTAATTTTTCAGGATTGGGCGTGATAAGTGCATTGTGATATCCCAGAATTACATTGTCGAAATCATCAGCTATGTATGTCGCAATACCAATATCAAAGCGAGTCTCGCTATCTTTTGTTAGAGCAACTTGACCTCGCTTAAGCTTGAATCGTTCAATTTCATTGGTGCGAGCCGTAGCTTCCATGAAACCACCTTCCATTTCAGACGTAATAGCCCAGTTATAGTACACATCAACGAAATTACACAGCTTTACTGGCACCTCGCCATCCTTGATTTTCTTATCAACACCACTAATTTCAACTGTGGCTATTTCTCCTAATTTATATTTCTTCATCTTTTTATTCTTAAAAAGGTAGGTCTTCAATATCCTCTATAGCAGGTTGGGCTATTTGCGGAAATCTCAACTTGTAAAAATTCAACAAAAATAATCCAACGGTTGAAACCGCATTTACAATAAAGTAGGCATATAATGGCTCCGCAACGACATAATTAGAATCCATTTTGCCATGAAAAATGGTTTTGTCACTTCTAAGATCATCAATAGCCTTACATGCATTCATCAGAGAACTTGAAATTGTTTTAATTTCATTAGGCATTTCTGCATCTGTCGTTAACTTAAATGCTTTACAAATACTCTTTACTAAATTTGAGAGTGTATCTTTTTCATTCCATTCTACATCAATCCTGTCATCCTTTAGAATTTCTTTAATGATACTTTCCAATGCAGAGTTTGCTAATCCAACAGCCAAACTTGGATCTTCTTCTACATTTTTGAAGGCTTTCTCAAAAGTTTGGCTTGCCGTCTCATAACTCGATTTCAATTCATTTTTGAAAACAGGAATACTTGGTATGTAGTCAGGAGTTTCCACTCCTAGGTCTATGGCTATTTTTAGAAGCGTTTCTCCATCAATGTGATGCAGCGTTTTCTTTACATCAAGTTTCTTCCTCTCTTCGTCCTTGAAATAGAAGTAGAAATTCTCATTGTCACCGTAACAATCATAAACAATGTGCCACTTATCAAGATAATTGGCGACATCCTCATAACTTTTGTACAACTCAAATAAGCGGTCATTTATATTTTGAACAATGCTCATTTGGTATCGTGGTGAGATTCCATTCATTATAGCAATCTGTTTTGATTTTTAAGAAAAGTTTTCATTTGTTCCTCGCATAACTTGAGAATCAATTCTCTTCTATTCTTTTCGGCCTCCTTCTGTTCTTTGCTAACATATGGCATTCTTTCAACGTCCTTTTTCTGTTTTGCAATGGCATACTCAATCCCTTCATGCAAGGATTTCTCAGAAATCTTTTGGTAACCACCTAAAAATTGATCAACCATAAATGCAGATAGTTTTATACCTCCGTCTGCATTTTTTGCCATCTCTAACAAATGTTCATTCAATTTATCGTAATCAATCATTCTTGCTTTCTCTTATTACAAATCTTCATACAATTCTTTATCCTCCTCAAGAAGATATTCATATTTTGTACCTTTTAGGCTCTCTCTATCATACTCTTTACGGTACTCCATAATATAGAATCCCACCACTTCAGGGTATGTGTATAGATAGGTGCGGCATACTTTCTTGAAAAGCACAAGCATTTTCTCATTTCCCACGAAATCAAACATCCAAGTTAGAAGATTGTCAACCTCATCTTTAGTAGCCTTTCTGTTGCAAATGTCATTAACTAGTGGAGTGTATTCAATCACTGCACGTTCTTGAATACCCGCCAAAGTCTCAGCTAACTTAGTGATTTTATCTTCTAATTCTCTGCTATTCCGCATATCCATACGAAGCAAATATACTACAAAAGCTTTTTTAACTCCTCAATATCCGGCAGAGCATTTCTTAGTTTCTCTGGCATTTCTTCGGATGTAGTATAGGTTGCAACACCCATAGGTTTATTGTAGTCTTGAATGACAAACTCAACATAGTCTTTATTGGCAGACTTACATAGTACAATGCCAATAGATGGATTTTCGTGCGGTTTCTTCACTTTCGCATCAAGAATTGATAAGTAACCCATCAGTTGGCCAAGATAAGAAGTCTTAAACTCTCCTGTTTTCAGTTCAACAACAACCATTGCGTTCAATTCTCTGTTGAAGAAAAGTAAATCAGGGAAATGCTCTACACCATGTATCTCTAAGTGATATTGATTACCAATAAAGGCGAAATCATTACCAAAAGTCATAATAAACTTCTTGATGTTTTCCACGATTTTCTGTTCAACCACCTTCTCGTCAACATCCGCAATGTCACGTTCCCCTATTTCTTCAACATTTATAAAGTCAAGTAAGTACTCATCTTTGAACATCATTACTGCTTTGCGAGCCAAGGTTGCATCTGATATTGTCTTGGGGAAGTTACTCGGCATCTTATCACAATGCATATAATCCCCAGTTTTGATAAGAGATGTCAATTTATCAACTTGCAAGTGTTCTTCTGCAGTTTTATGGATATAATAATAACGAGCCTTAATATCCTTTGTTCCTTCAATAATTCGTATATGATGAGTAAACGGTACTCTGAAAAAGTCTTCTACGGGAAAATCATTAAGTTCTTGAATGTGCATAGCACCAACTTCTATAACATTTTCACCTCCTCCCAATTCGACAATTGCAATTGTCGAATTAGTTTCTTCTTCAGAATCGACATTTACGATTGTCGAATTAGAATCTGCAGTAGTATTAGCAGCATCAAGCATCGTCCAATTTTCGTAGAACTTACGCATGTTCTTCAAACTATTTGCGGAAAAGCCACGAAGTCCAGGAAGATCTTTACGTAACTTATCGCTAATGGTCTGCAAGGCGCTTGTTCCCCATACACCTTTACGGGTTTTGACAGATATAAATTTACCTATACCATAATATAATGCCAGTTGTACACGATTCACACCCTTAGCAGCTTCATATTGGCTTTGTAATATGGCAGTCTTAATTGCTTCGGCGGCTTGATTATATTGGTTGGTCAGTGATTTGTTATTTTCCATATCAATACAAAATTAGCGAGTTACGTTATTAAAACCTAAACTATCCAATTGCTTCATTATCTCAGCCTCCAAGCGATGGCTTTCCTCAAATTGTTGAGTGAGAGTCTGCTTGTAACCTGTCATTCTCTGGTTGAACTCTTCCTCTGTTATATCTACATAGTCAATCTTGATATCAAAGTATTGACCGGCAGAAAGAGAATAGCCTTTCTCC
>OHDA01000713.1_pt1 | contig 15132 bp, 16 predicted proteins | sample 1566881 | NCBI WGS metagenome assembly OHDA01 (sample SAMEA3879585, study PRJEB24766) | human gut metagenome | biome: human-associated habitat; feature: feces | place: USA | collected 1985/1987
TCCAAGTCTGGAAGAATATACATACCAGTAAGTACTTCCACTGGAATCCTGGACCTGAACGGTATCGCCGGTATTCAACTGTCCGATCTCATTTGCATCATCATACGCTTTTGCATTACGAAGTGCCAGATAGCCACTCTTGACTTTCACTGTCTTTGTAACAACCGCAGATGCTGTATTGTCTTTATTTTTTACCAGATAATCTTTGTTTACATATCCGCCCTTTCCAAGTCCCGGTACATATACCAGCCAGTAGGTGCTGTCACTGGAATCCGCGATCTGTACCTTATCTCCTGTATAAAGTTCCGCAACTTCATTGGACGATTTAAACGCCTTGGCATTACGAAGCGCCAGATATCCACTCTTGACACTTACATAACGTTCACTTGAAGAATTCGCCAGATATCTGCGATTTACATATCCGGATTTCTTGAGTCGTGATGCATATACATACCAGTAGGTGCTTCCACTGGAATCTGTCACATCAACGGTATCACCTGTATAAAGCTTACCGATCTCATTCTTGTCATCATAAGCCTTTGCATTACGAAGTGCCAGATAGCCATCCGCTACTGTAACTGTGTAAGAAGTGGTGGCCGCCCATCCTGTCTGCACCGTCATCGGCATAGCAAGTGCAAGTGCGATCACACATGTGAAAATACGTTTCAGGACTCCTGACCTCTGCATTGTGGAAAATCTCTTCTTCATAATGTTGCCCTCCTTTGTATTTAGTTTTTGCTCCCCGTGACAAGTCTTCGAGTAAATACGACACCGAACCGTTCTTGTCAAATTTTTTATTATAGTTTATCATATAAGAAACAACTTTCTGTAAAATAAAATTTCTCGGGAGGATATATATTCATGCGCAAACTATTATCTGTTTTTCTTGCCGGATGTCTGCTTTTACTGCTTCCTGCCACAATCTGGGCTTCTGCGGAAACCACCTATGAAAGCGAACAGGGACAGGCCATGATCAAGGCTCCATCTTCGGCTTCTCCAAATGCTTCTGCCAATACTGAAGCCGATGTCGATTCTTCAGATGACTCCGAAGGTACTTTGAGTCCTTCCGGTTCTTCCTCAGGCATGGACTGGTCTGCCGCAAACACGGCTTCAACTCCGTCTTCCGGTTCCAGACAGTTTACCGTCTGTATTGATCCGGGACATCAGGGAAGCTGGGTAGACATGAGTGCACAGGAACCTATGGCTCCAGGTTCATCTCAGACCAAAAATAAAGCTACGACCGGTACTGCCGGTAACTACTCCAAGGTTTCGGAATATGAAGTCAACCTTGAAGTTTCTCTTGTCCTTGAAAAAGAACTGGCATCTCGCGGGTACAAGGTTGTCATGACCCGCGAGGATAACGACAAAGCCATCAGCAACAAAGAACGTGCAGAATTTGCCACAGAATCCGGAGCCGATATCACGGTCCGCATTCATGCAAACAGTGACAACAGTGCTTCTGCTGCCGGTGCTCTTACTATGGCCCCAACCAGTTCCAATCAGTATCTGGACAAGGAACTCATCGAAAAAAGTAATACGCTTGCATCCTGTATCATCGACAGTTACTGCAATGCCACCGGACTTGCAAACAAAGGCGTCATCTCTGCCGACAATATGACTGGTACCAACTGGAGTACAGTTCCGGTTGCCATCCTCGAAATGGGATTTATGAGTAACCAGAATGATGATCTTTACATTACCAATTCCGCAAATCACGAAACTATGGCAAGGGGAATTGCCGATGGAATCGATGCATATTTCAATACTGTCGAACCGGCTATTACTACTGTCGGAGAACACCTCGCCGATCTCACCTCACAGCTGGAAAAGAACTATACGGATCCGCTTGAACAACAGGGAGAACTCTGGGCAATCGCAGCTATGGATCTGAAGACGCAGGCCTACAGCACAGTCAATGCCGAACAGTCCATGCAGTCTGCCAGTGTTATCAAAGCATTTATCATGGCCGCTGTTTATGACAAACTGATATATCCAGATGAAGGAACTACGGTTTCATCCGATTATGAAAGTACTCTGAAACCTCTCCTCACCAGTATGATCACAGTCAGTGACAATGACTCTGCCAACGAACTGGTCCGCAAGCTCGGTGGAGGCGATTTTCAGACAGGAGCTGCTATTGTCAATGAGTTCTGTCAGGAGCGGAACTACACCTCCACGCATCTTGGCCGCGAGTTCCTGGCTTCTGATCCAACTGATGACAATTACACAAGTGCTTCCGACTGCTGCCGACTGCTCTCTGATATTTACAACAGTTCTCTGGTAAACGCAGAAGCATCTGCCGAAATGCTTGCGCTCCTTACGAGCCAGACAAAGACAGCCAAGATTCCGGCAGGTGTTCCTTCCGGCACCGCAACTGCCAACAAAACCGGAGAACTTGCAGACTCCGGAAAACTCGGTGTTGTCGAAAACGATATTGCCATTGTCTTTGACAAAGAGCATCCATATGTGCTCTGTGTACTCTCCAATAATATCAAGAATAATTCCAGTGCACAGAATACGATCAAAAAAATCTCTGCGGATGTCTATACATATATGACCACAAAACAAAAGTAATTTCTCACAGCAACAAAAAAGGAACAGACCTTTGGATTATTCCATTGCCTGTTCCTTTTCCCTGTATTTCTTTATTCTTTATTCTTCTGTCTTTCCTGCGGTTTCTTTTTCTTTCATTCTGGAAAAGACCATCTCATATCCGTCATTTCCGTAGTTGAGAGAACGGTTCACACGGCTGATCGTAGCTGTAGACGCACCTGTTTTTTCGGAAATATCCAGATATGTGCGTTTGTCTGTCAGCATCTTCGCAACTTCAAAACGCTGTGACAGAGAAAGAAGTTCATTGATCGTACATACGTCTTCAAAAAACGTATAGCACTCTTCCTTATTCTTCAGACAAAGGATTGCTTCAAATAAATGGTCAACCTCTTCTGTTCTGATTTTTTTACCCATAACCCTGCTCCTTTAGTTACATTCATTATATGTTCTGTTTCATATACATGGTATTTTAACACTTTAACATGTGAAAAGCAAGTGCTAATTTAGTGCATTACCAGTGATCAACATGTCACATTATCTTTCATTTTTCCTTTATTTATTCCTGTTTACAGCAACTTGAATTTTGTTCTCATATCAAGTATACTTAGAACAAATGTACGTACTGAAAAGGCAACGTATTCAAGAATGCCATTTTTCAGTACATATCCAACTGATCATAGAATGGAGCATCTGCTATGGATTTATTTGAATATGCAAAATCAAAAACACTTGACCGCGAATCTCCACTGGCTTCCCGGCTTCGTCCGACTACGCTGGATGAAGTCGTTGGGCAGGAGCACATCGTTGGCAAAGATAAATTACTGTACCGTGCGATCAAAGCTGACAAGCTGACTTCTGTTATTTTCTATGGACCTCCCGGAACCGGAAAGACTACCCTTGCCAAGGTAATCGCAAATACTACCAGTGCAAGTTTTACCCAGATCAATGCGACAGTCGCCGGTAAGAAAGACATGGAAGAAGTCGTAAAAGAGGCACAGGACCGTCTTGGCATGTATGGCAAAAAAACGATTCTTTTCATTGATGAGATTCACCGTTTCAACAAAGGCCAGCAGGATTACCTGCTTCCATTTGTGGAGGACGGTACGATCATTCTGATCGGTGCAACTACTGAAAATCCTTATTTCGAAGTAAATGGAGCTCTCCTTTCCCGCTCCATCATTTTTGAACTGAAACCTCTCAGTAATGAAAATATCCGCACGCTGATCCTCAGAGCCGTAAATGACTGCGATAAAGGCATGGGAAATTATGGCGCCGTAATTGATGACGATGCCCTGGAATTTCTGGCTGATATGGCAGGCGGTGATGCCCGCAGTGCCCTGAATGCGGTAGAACTTGGTATCCTTACTACCCCCAAAAGCGAAGATGGTTCTATTCATCTGACACTGGATGTTGCGTCTGAATGTATTCAGAAACGAGTCATCAAGTACGACAAAAAAGGCGACAATCACTACGATATCATATCCGCCTTTATCAAAAGTATGCGTGGTTCCGATCCTGATGCAGCAGTCTACTATCTTGCCAAGATGCTCTACGCCGGAGAAGATGTCAAATTCATCGCCCGACGTATCATGATCCTCGCCTCAGAGGATATCGGAAATGCAGATCCACAGGCATTGCAGGTCGCCGTTGCTACCGCACAGGCTGTTGAACGTGTCGGCATGCCGGAATCACAGATCATCCTTTCTCAGGCAGTCACTTATATGGCATGTGCTCCAAAGAGTAATGCCGCTGTCAATGCCATTTTTGCCGCCATGGATTCTGTGAAACACACACAGACAACTGTTCCGGTTCATCTGCAGGATGCTCACTACGGTGGTCATGAAAAACTCGGCAAGGGAATCGGCTACAAATATGCCCACGATTATCCAGATCACTATGTCGAACAGCAATATCTTCCTTCAGAGATTGAAGGTTCTCATTTCTATGAACCAGGTGATCTTGGCTACGAAAAAACGATAAAAGAATATTTACAAAAGATAAAAGGGAGAACTGATTAAATCAGTTCTCCCATCAGCATTCCATAAATATCCTGTGATTTCTTAGCCCAGCTGTGGCACATCGCCTGTGCTGCTTCCCGGCCTGGTGCTGCCAGTGTCAGATCCAGCACTGTCGTATCTTTTTCAATGATCTGGCAGCGCACTGCATAATTTCCCTGTGGTGTCGTATAATAATCTGCCGGTGTCAGGATGCGTTCCTGCACCTGTCCGCCATGCGTCTGCAGATAATCTTTTACTTCGTTCTTAATCTCACCCGACAGTTCTTTTTCAAAATAAGAAAGTGTCTTTTTTCCTTCTTCCGTAATCTCATAATAGGAACTGTTGGAAATTGTTCGCTTTCTCAGAAGCTCTGTTTCTACCAGTTCAGAAAGTACTTTCTGAAGCTGGAAATAATCTGTGTAATCTCTGTCCAGTATAAATTCTGAAATCTGAGAATTTGTCAGTGTTTCTTTTGAATGTTTCGCCATATATAAAACGATCAGTTTATAAGTTGTAAATGGTTCTGCCATTTCAATCACCTCTTTCTCACACAAGTCAGGCTTCTCGCTTCTTATTGCAGCTGTTTGCCCTGCCAGCTGTTACGAACCTTCATTTCGTGATGAAGAAGATTCAGAACTTCCCGCTTCCGGCTTGCCCACAATGGTGCAATAAGCAGCTTCTCCGGTCCATCTCCCGTCATTCTGTGAATAACGATTGACGGATCCAAATGTTCCAGACAATCTATCAGTAAATTCAGATATTCTTCTCTTTCGTAGACCCGGAATTTCCCGGCCACGTAATCCTCTGCCAGATCGGTTCCCTTCAGCACATGCAGAAGCTGCAGTTTAATTCCCTGAATATCCTGTCCATTCAGATACTGCATTGTCTCCAGAATGTCTTTTTCTGATTCTCCCGGCAGTCCCAGTATCGTATGCACGATCACCTCAATCTGGCGCTTCCGTAAATTCTGTACTGCATCTTCAAAACAGGAAAGCGGATATCCTCGTCGAATATAGGCAGCGGTACGCTCATGCATCGTCTGAAGTCCAAGTTCTACCCATACCGGTTTCCTCTGGTTCAGTTCATTCAAAAGATCCAGTACATCCTCACCAAGACAATCCGGTCTCGTTCCGATGGATAATGCGACCACCGACGGATGCGCAAGCGCTTCTGTAAAGATTTTCCGCAGGTATTCCACCGGTGCATACGTATTGGTATATGCCTGAAAATAAGCAATATATTTATGGATCGGCCGCTTTGCAGAAAGCAATGCGATCTGACTGTCGATCTGTTCTGTTACAGACAGCTCTGCATCTGCGGCAAAATCCCCACTTCCACCGGCACTACAGAAAATACAGCCTCTGCTGCCAAGCTTACCATCCCGGTTGGGACAGGACATCCCTCCATTCAGAGTCACCTTATAAACTTTTTCTCCGAACCTTTCCCGAAGCATATGATCCAGCGAATGATACGGCTTTCCATTCCAGTTCTTCTGCTGTGTCACCGCATCTGTATTCATACTTCTGTGCCTTCGCTTTTCTGTTCTTCATTTTCTTCCTTCGGCATATAATGATCAAATATTTTTACAAGGAAGAAGGAATTACAGTACGCGATCACTCCGAATCCCATGACCAGAAACAGACCAAACAACGTGGACTGTATCTGATAAGAGCCTATAAATAACAACAGCAGCGGACAAAGTCCGATCAGTACCATGACAACTGTATACGGAAGATGGCGGATTGCCATGAACAGTGCATTTTTGATCGTATTACGGATCGTATTGTAAAACCTGGCAAGAATCGGATAAACATATAAAAACAGTACATAATATATGATCACAAATGCCATAAAGATCACATGAAAAATCTGACCGGCACTTCCAGGCATATTTTTGGCAACATTCAGATCCAGATAAAGAACCGCACCAACGGCGATCATGATCAGATTAATAATTGTCGCCTGTTTGAAATTATCTTTAAAAGATTTAAAAAAGCTCCGAACAATATAAGCTTCCTCATTCCGGACCATCTTCAGTGTCACATAATACATAGCCGTAATAGATGCTCCGGCAGTAACGATCGGAATACAGCAGACCAGACAGATGATATTCAAAATACAAAGATCTGCCACCTTATTCATAAATGTAAAAAACTTATTGTCCATACTGAAAAAACGTCCCATATGCACAGCTCCTTTGTTTCTTTCTTCTTCTCCGGCTTATGCCGGTCTCTGCTTTACAGTATAACGAAATTCCTGAAAAAAAGCAATCAAAACCAAACAGCTGTTTTGTCCCTGCTCTATGGCAGGATTAGCTGGTCTACTGTTACAAGCTCATATCCCTGATTTTTCAGTTCATCGACAACCTGCAGCGCCGCTTCAACAGAAGTATCATATTCATCATGCATCAGAATGATCGCGCCATCCTCTATCTGTTCCTGCACTGTACGAACGATTTTTTCTGTATTCTGCACCTTCCAGTCCAGTGTATCGATCGTCCAGAATACTGGAAGCATCTCCACACATAGTTCCAGATTTTTCTTCCAGGCACCAAACGGCGGGCGCAGGTACAGTGGATAAACACCTGTTGTCTCATAGATCAGATTATTTGTTTTCAGGATTTCTTCCCTTGCCTTCGTCTCATTCAGTTTATTCAGCTGTACATGATGATAAGTATGGTTTCCTACCAGATGCCCTTCTTTCTGCATCCGTTCTACAAGTTCCGGATACTGTTCAACCTTCTCTCCAAGAAGAAAAAAAGAAACTCTGACATTCCGCTCTTTCAGACCATCCAGAAGAAGTGGTGTATACCTGATATCCGGTCCGTCATCAAATGTCAGTGCCGCTTGCGGATGCTTCCGTTCTTTCACAGCTATTTCCGTAACCGATGTTTTTCGTGCCTGGGCCTGCATGGATTGCTCCACCAGCCGCAGCATCCCCGGACCTGCTATATTTTCAGCCAGGATTCTGCCTGAAATACGGTGCGAGTCCATACTTTTTACTCGCACCGCAGTTATGATCAGTACGATCACAAATATCCCAATTCCTGCTTTTCTTCTTTTCATATTCCGGTTTCAAATCCCAGACATAACTATCCTTCTGTTCAGTATATGAAAAGTGGCAGAAAAAAAGCACCGGGGCTCGTAAAAAGCCCTCAGTGCTCTGTAATGGTCCTGTATTTTATTTACCAAGCATGATCTTCAGCTGTGCTTCAATTGCATCCACACATTTGTCAAATCCGAGTTTTCCACTGTTCAGGCAGAGATCATAATTCGTGGCATCACTCCACTGACCACCTGCAAATTTACGATAATAATCCTGTTTACGCTTATCATCTTTGAGAAGGAATTTCTCGACATCCTCTCTTGATCCGGAGATCTTCTGAGATGCCTGCTCTACACGGAACTCCCATGGTGCATGAATGAATACACGCAATGTATTCGGTCTGTCCTTGAAAACATAATTGACACATCGTCCGACAATTACATAGGATTCTTTTTCTGCAAGATCATTGACCACTTTTGCCTGATAGTTGAAAAGATTTTCGTCTGAAATGAATTCCTTACTTCCCGGCTGATGCAGATTTCCTTTGTAAATGCTTTCTTTATTTCCAAAAAGAGAACCCTTTATCTTATCTCCCTCTTCTACTTTACCGAAAAGTTTTACATCAATTCCGCTCTCATCAGACGCCATCTGGATAATCTGCTTATCATAAAAAGAGATTCCCAGACGCTCTGCCAGCATTTTACCAACGGTGCGACCGCCACTTCCATACTGTCTTGCGATTGTGATTACAACCTGATTCATACCGATTTCCTCCTTATTCTCCCAGATATGCTTTCTGGACAGATTCATCATGAAGCAGATCATCTGCTTTGCCTTCCAGAGTGATGCTTCCTGTTTCAAGGACATACGCTCTGTCAGCAATAGAAAGGGCTTTCTTCGCATTCTGCTCAACAAGCAGAACCGTTGTTCCACTCTCACTTACTTCTTTGATAATATCAAAGATCTCATTTACAAAGATCGGTGACAGCCCCATCGAAGGCTCATCCATCAGAATGATCTTCGGTTTGCTCATCAGCGCACGTCCCATTGCGAGCATCTGCTGCTCTCCACCGGAGAGTGTACCTGCACGCTGTCCTGTACGTTCTTTCAGACGAGGAAATCTTTTGTATACCATTTCCAGGCTCTGAGCGATCTCGTTCTTGTCTTTTCTTGTATAAGCACCCATCAGAAGATTCTCATATACAGACATATCTGCAAATACTCGTCTTCCTTCCGGCACATGAGCCATACCCATCTCAACGATCTTATGTGCCGGTGTTTTGGTAAGATTTTTACCTTCGTAAATAATACTTCCTGCTTTTGCCGGGATGATTCCGGTCAGTGTCTGTAAGGTCGTGGTCTTACCAGCACCGTTTGCACCGATCAGTGCAATAACTTCTCCCTGTTCTACATGAAAGGAAATTCCCTTCAATGCCTGAATCACGCCATAATAAACCTGGAGATCTTTTACTTCCAACATTGACATTTGATCTTCCTCCTTATTCTCCCAGATATGCGGTGATAACAGCCGGATCCTTCAGAACTTTGGATGTCTCACCCTGCGCAAGCACCTGTCCGAAGTTCAGTACGGTTACCTCTTCACAGATACCTCCAACCAGTTTCATATCATGCTCGATCAGAAGAATGGTCATATCAAAATGTTTCTGTACAAAACGGATGGTATCCATCAGTTCCTGTGTTTCATTCGGGTTCATACCTGCTGCCGGCTCATCCAGAAGAAGAAGCTTCGGATTGGTAGCCAGTGCCCTGGCGATCTCGAGCTTACGCTGCTTACCATATGGAAGGTTTCCTGCAAGTGTATCGGCTTCTTTGTCGAGGTCAAATACCTTAAGGATCTCCATTGCTTTTTCGTTCATTTCTTTTTCTACTTTGTGATATTTCGGAAGTCTTAAGATTCCGGTCAGTGTAGAATAAGAATGATGATTGTGAAGTCCGACCTTAACATTGTCAAGAACCGGCATATCCTTAAACAGACGGATGTTCTGGAAAGTACGTGCGATACCTGCTTTGTTGATCTCGATCGTACTCTTTCCTGTGATATCCTGTCCGTCAAGCTTGATGATACCTTCTGTCGGTTTGTACACACCTGTAAGAAGGTTGAAAATTGTTGTTTTACCGGCACCGTTCGGTCCGATCAGACCATACAGCTGACCTTTTTCGATGGATACGTTAAATCCGTCAACCGCACGAAGACCGCCGAACTGGATAGCCAGATGATTTACCTCTAACATTGCCATAGTTAAGCTGCCTCCTTTTTGTTCTTAGTGCCTCTGATTTTTTCCATGGTACGAGCTCTCCAGTTTCTTGCTGCCGGTGCCCAGTTAAAGAGCATCATAACGATCAGGACAATCGCATAGATCAGCATACGGTAGTTTGCAAATCCACGGAGAAGTTCCGGAAGTGCATAGAGAATGATCGTTGCGATCATAGAACCTCTTAAGTTTCCGATTCCACCAAGCACGACATATACCAGAATCAGGATAGACATATTGTAGTCAAATCCGGATACCTTTAACATAGAAAGGTTATGTGCATACAGTACGCCTGCAACACCTGCAAGAGCTGCTGAAATAGTAAATGCAAGAAGTTTGAACTTCGTCACATCAATACCTACAGATTCTGCCGCAATACGGTTATCTCTGGTTGCCATGATCGCACGTCCGCTTCTAGAGTTTACCAGGTTCTGTACGATAAACAGCGTAAGCAATACCAGAATGATTCCGATCGGGAAGAAATAATGCTTTACGTCTTTATAAAGAGCACCTGTTCCTGAAATACCAAGTGCACCTTTGAGGATCTGTTTGCCGCCTGCTGCAAGCTTGAGATTTGCAGAACTTGTTGCAACATGAAGTCCGTTTTCATCAAAACCGACATACAGGATATTGATCAGGTTTTTGATAATCTCGCCGAATGCCAGCGTTACGATTGCGAGGTAGTCACCACGAAGGCGAAGTACCGGGATACCGATGATCACACCAAACACTGCTGCTACTGCTGCACCGATCAGAATTGCAAGGATAAATCTCGGCACCTGCGGGATATCACTTGCAATGTGAGAAAATAATGCACTGGAATATGCACCAACGCACATGAATCCTGCATGGCCAAGGCTCAGCTCACCGGAAAAACCTACAACCAGATTCAGAGAGATTGCCGCAATCGTATAAACGCAAAGCGGAACCAGCAGACCTGTAAGAAGTCTTGAGAGGTTTCCTGTTCCGGAAAGGATCTCTACGATCACAAAAATTGCGATTACAATTCCATAGTTGATAAAATTGTTTTTTGTTGTTTTGTTCATTGTTTTTTTCATTCTGACCACCCCTTATACTTTCTCCTGGATGTTCTTTCCGAACAGTCCGGTAGGTTTTACAAGAAGTACCACGATCAGAACCGCAAAACAGATCGCATCTGCAACCTGAGAAGAGATATAGGCTTTACCGAAGATCTCGATCACGCCGAGAAGAATACCGCCGACCATGGCTCCCGGAATGGATCCGATACCACCAAATACGGCTGCTACGAATGCCTTAATACCAGGCATGGCGCCTGTATATGGAGTCAGTGTCGGGTAGGTCTGACAGAGAAGAAGTCCGGCAATTGCTGCAAGTCCGGAACCGATTGCAAATGTCATCGAAATTGTCGCATTGACATTGACACCCATGAGCTGTGCTGCGTCACGGTCTTCAGAAACGGCCTGCATGGCACGTCCTGGTTTTGTCTTCTGTACAAAAAGCATCAGACCGGCCATAATCACAATACAACTCAGGATTGTTACGATCGTAATTCCCTTAATAACAAGCTGTCCGTCAAATAAAGACACCGACGGTACATCAATAACAGTTACAAAACTCTTGGCATCTGCACCGAAAATCAAAAGTGCCAGATTCTGAAGCAAATAGCTGACACCAATCGCTGTGATCAGTACAGCCAGGTTGGATGACGCCTTACGAAGCGGGCTGTACGCTACTTTCTCGATCACCATACCAAGAACGGTACAGAAGATTACAGAAAGTGCAACAGCCAGCACCGGAGACATGCCTCCTCTGGTAACAGCGGTAAGGATCACATATGCACCGACCATGATGACATCACCATGAGCGAAGTTCAGCATTTTAGCGATACCGTATACCATTGTATACCCCAGGGCAATGATCGCATAGATACTGCCCAGGCTGATTCCATCTTTTAAATAGGATAAAAAACTCATAATGCACCTCTTTAAATAGTTGTCATATTAGCTCAAGAAAGGGGAACGGCCCTGTGATAACAGGCAACCGTCCCCCGTCCTCTGATTACATTATTTTAATCTGATTATTCCATTTCTACGTAAGCGCCGTCCTGGATTTCGAAAGCTTTTGGCTCTTTATCGCACTCGCCGTCTTCTGTCCATTTTGCTTTACCTGTAAGACCATCAAGCTCTACACTCAGCATTGCCTCAGACATAGCTGCGCTGATGTCTTCGTTGGACATATCCGGTGTGATCTCAGCTGCATCTGCTGCTGCTTTCATTGCATAGATTACATCATATGTATCTGCTGCGAACTGGTTCGGAACCTCATCTTTGTTAGCATCTTCGTATGCTTTAACGAATGCCTGAGATTTCTCATCTTCTGATGTAGCAGAGAATGGTGTCAGAAGCATAACGCCTTCTGCAAGAGATGTATCGAAGTTTTCTACTCCAAGAATACCGTCCATACCGTCTACACCGAATTTCTTAACGTCGTCCATACCTGCATCATGTGCCTGCTGAAGAATCAGAGCATTGTCTGCATAGTAGTTAGGAAGGAACAGAAGTTCTGCGCCGCTGTCTTTGATTTTCTTAAGCTGTACAGAGAAGTCTGTGTTGCTGTCTGCTGTGTATGCTTCATCAGCTACAATTTCCAGACCGTTTTCTTCTGCTGCTGCAACGAACGCATCGTTGATACCTGAGTTGTAGTCTGCGGATGAATCATAGAGAACTGCTACCTTTGTAGCAAGACTATGCTCACCGATGTACTGTGCAGATTTTGTTCCCTGTGCAGGGTCTGTGAAGCACATACGGAATTCGTTGCTTCCTGCTGTGATACTGTCCACTGCTGTTGCAGATGGTGTAAACATGAATGTGCTTTCTGCTGCTTCTGCTCCGACTGCAATACAGGAACCGGATGTTACAGTTCCGCAAAGCATCTGCATTCCTTTGTCAAGAAGGTCATTGTATGCATTTACTGCCTTCTCCGGGTCAGCCTGATCATCACCTGCGTCAAGAATTTCTACGTTGTATCCGTTGAATCCACCGTTTGCGTTGATTTCTTCTGCTGCAACCTGTGCTGCGTGGTATACACCAAGACCATACTGTGCGTTGTCTCCTGTCATTGGTCCAATGACACCAATCTTAAATGTCTCCGCGTCGTCTGCAAATACTGCTGTTGGCATCATTGCAGCTGTCATAGCTACTGCAGCTGTTACTGCAAGTACTTTTTTCATATTTTTCATAATAAGATCCTCCTATCTTATACTTCAGCTAGCTTTACTTTCATTTGCTAAAGCTTTAATGTAGTTGATTATAGCATTCACTTATCACGATTGCAAGCAGAAATTTTAGATTTATTTAATATTTTGTGTTTTTCTCGAGAACTCTTGTTGTCCTCAAACGGACATTAGGTTCAAAAAAAGACCGTGGTTCAATAAAGAACTCCACGGTCTCCATAATTTTACAACTTATGCTACTGCTTTTTTAGCGATTTCAGCAAGTGCTGCAAATCCTTCTGCGTCGTTTACTGCAAGTTCAGCAAGCATCTTTCTGTTGATGTCGATGTTTGCAACTTTCAGTCCGTGCATCATTTTGCTGTAGGAAAGTCCGTTCATTCTTGCTGCTGCGTTGATACGAGCGATCCAGAGCTGTCTGAACTGACGTTTTTTCTGTTTACGTCCTGCATAGGAGCTTGCAAGTGCTCTCATTACAGACTGTTTTGCTACTCTATACTGTTTGGAACGAGCTCCTCTGTAACCCTTTGCCAGTTTTAATGTACGGTTATGTCTTTTCTTTGCGTTTAATCCGCCTTTAATTCTTGCCATTTCTTATTTCCTCCTGTTCGTCTTCCAATATCATCTGCTGCTTATTATTATAAATAAGGCAGTGCTTTCTTAATGTTCTTAAGGTTTGTAGAATCAACAACAGTAGCTTTTCTCAGATTTCTCTTTCTCTTCTGAGATTTCTTTGTTAAGATATGGCTCTTGTAAGCTTTATTTCTTTTTAACTTTCCTGTACCTGTTTTTTTGAAGCGCTTTGCAGCAGCTCTTTTTGTTTTCATTTTCTGATTTGCCATGATATTATTCCTCCGTTATTATTTTGTGGCTGATAAAAACATTACCATACTTCTTCCTTCCATCTTCGCAGGTTTGTCGACGGAAGCAACGTCCTTTAATTCTTCAAAAAACGCATTCAGGATTTCCCTCCCTACATCTTTATGAGCCATTTCTCTACCACGGAATCGGAGTGAGACTTTTACTTTAGCTCCCTTTTGCAGGAATTTCTTTGCCTGGTTTACTTTCGTGTTCAAATCATTGGTATCAATGTTTGGCGAAAGTCTGATTTCTTTTGTCTCGATGGTTTTCTGTTTCTTCTTTGCTTCTTTTGCTTTACGAGCCTGCTCATAGCGGTACTTGCCGTAGTCAATAATTTTACATACCGGCGGTTTTGCAGTCGGTGCAATCTTTACCAAATCAAGTCCTGCATCTTTTGCTTTGAAATATGCTTCTTTTGCCGACATAATGCCAAGCTGTTCTCCATTTGGTCCAATTACACGAACTTCTCTGTCGCGAATCTGCTCGTTAATCATTAAATCGCTTATTGTTCTTACCTCCTAAATGAAAAAAAGATAGCTGTTTCTAAAAGCCAGCTATCCACGTAAAACATTTCCTATCATTATAATAGATGTGAACCAATACCGTGTGATAACAAATGTTATACGGCAAGGTGAGAGTGGATAACTCTGCTTTTTACACCTTTGGTAGTGTACCATAGAAAGGTGGTGTGTGTCAAGTGATTGCTGGTAATTTTTTTCAGTTTCCGTAAATGGCCTTAATTCAATTTATATTTCTTGCGCCGCTCCCGCTTAGCAAACGCACAGGGGTATCGACACGCAAACTACGCGTGTCTGATACCCGATGTGTTTGCAGCGCAATCATTATAAATTGAATTAAGGTCATTTATTGGATTCCTGAAAAATCGGCAGCAATCACTTGACCACACACGCTTACATACAAAGTATCAGCCATGGTATTAAGGCAGGGCAACAAATGATTGGGGGGATGCCATTTATTGAATTCCAGTAATTTGGCAGAAAAACTTTGAAACTCGTGGGTTTTGAGTACGTCGGTATGTAGCGCTGGTAGTTTCAGCGCCCATACCGCTACGTACTCAACGAGCGAAAGCGGCGCAAGAGGTTCGGGGAACCTCTGTTCTGCGCGGACCGAAGTGGAACGTAGACCCACGAGATACAAAGCTTTTCTGCCTAATTACGGAAACAATAACACG
>OHDA01000718.1_pt1 | contig 14966 bp, 8 predicted proteins | sample 1566881 | NCBI WGS metagenome assembly OHDA01 (sample SAMEA3879585, study PRJEB24766) | human gut metagenome | biome: human-associated habitat; feature: feces | place: USA | collected 1985/1987
AAGCGTGTTTTAATGCAGATGGAAAATTACAAGGAAGTCAATCTCTTTTTACGCGGAATTGTACCGTTAATCGGATATCCGGCAGACAACGTATACTATGAAAGACAGGAGCGCTTTGCAGGAGAGAGCAAATATCCGCTGAAGAAAATGTTGTCGTTTGCATTTGACGGCATCACTTCGTTTAGTGTCAAACCAATCCGCTTTATATTAAGCCTTGGTCTTGTCATCTTCTTGGCAAGCCTTGGAATCCTGATCTATTCGATTGTGCGCCATGCAATGGGTGCAACGGTACTTGGCTGGAGCAGTCTTATGGTTTCTATCTGGGCGCTTGGCGGTTTGCAGCTTCTTGCGATAGGTATTGTCGGTGAATATATTGGAAAGATGTATCTAGAGACGAAAGGCCGTCCGAGATTTGCTATACAGGATATTCTAAATGATGTAGACCGGGCCGAGTAAGAGTTCAGAGATTTTGTTTTGACGGGGAAAGGAATGCAAAGAGAAAGTGATAGTGGAAAAAATACAAAATTTTTTGTGTGTGGCAGCGAAAAAGATATTTCTTTGCTTACACATTTTTATTGTGGTTATGATTTTGCTTGAGTTCGGAAGACTTGCAGGTGATGTGTTTCCGTTACATTATCAATTGTTGAATGCTTTGCTGGCATTGATTGGGTTGACAGCAATTTCCCTCCTTTTTTTTATATGCTGCACGAGAAAAATAGCAAGTTGTGTTTGCAAAAGAAACAGAGTTGTTATGTTTTGCATATTTTATGCGGTAATTATATTTGTGATGCAGATGTATCTGTGTAAATGTATCTATTTTTATACGACGTGGGATGTCGGTATACTGCAGTCGGCAGCAGATGTTGTGACACATGGTGGAACAATTCAGGATTGGATCAGCCAAAGAGGAGATTCGTTTTCTCAGAATTATTTTAATGCTTATCCGAATAATATTTTTTTGACGATTATTTTTGCCGGAATAAAATATCTGTCATCTTTATTTGGATGTGTAGATAATTATTTTCCTACGATTGTTGCAGGGGTGATTTCCACAGATGCTGCCATTGTGTTTACTGTGATGACTGTTTGGAAATTAACGCATAGTCGAAAAGTGACTTTCCTGTCTATAATCATTTGCACAGTTTTTTTAGGATTCAACCCATGGATTATAATCCCTTATTCAGATACATACGTACTTCCTTTTTTGAGTGCGGTTTTGTATTTTTATTGCTCCATGAAAGATGAGAAAAAGGGTTATGCATCATGGATAGGAATTGTGATAGCGGCTTCGCTGGGGATAAAAATCAAGCCGACGGTGGTGATTGCTTTGCTTGCAATTGTTCTGGCAGAAATATTTTTTTTGCGAAAGTGCCAAATTAAGGAAATTGCCGCAAAATGTTTAATTGCTGCAGGAGGAACCATAATTGTTTTGGGTCTGATAAATAGTTTGAGTGATGCTGTGTATGACCAGCGGAATGCAGATGCACAAATGACATGGCAGCATTATCTGATGATGGGGGCAAATGAGGAAACACATGGCTCTTATTTTGGCGTTGACAGGGAGCGTTCATGGGGAATATCCGATCCGGAGAAAGGAAATGCAAATTGAGGTGTGGAGACAACGTATAAGTGAGAAAGGCATTTGGGGCACAATAAAGTTTTATATGCAGAAATTGATAATTGCAAATGATGATGGCTCATTTGCATGGGGCTGGGAAGGAAATTTCTTTGGTGAATATCGTGGACTGCACAGTGAATTTGCACAAAAATTACAATCTTTTTATTATGCACAGGATAATAAGATGATTTATAATATTTTGCAGAGTATATGGGTTTCTATACAGATTTTGGTTTGTTTCTTTGCAATATTTTTTGATAATAGGAATAAAAGAGCTCTTTTCATTGCGATGACATTGACTGGGATTAATTTGTTCCTTATGATATTTGAAGTGCGTGCCAGATATTTGTTTATGTTTATTCCGTTTTATATTACAGCGGCTATGCTTGGCCTTTTCTATATGCAGGAAAAAGTCAAGATGATAAAAGATAGAAAATGTCATTTGCAATAGATAGAAGAGAAGGATTAATAAATCAGTGAGAAACTTTATTCGCAAAGCGAATCCTTTGTTTCGAGTTGATTTACTAATCCTTCTTTTTTTATTTCTTGAACACCCATTCTCTTTGAATTTGGAAACTGATTGCAAAAAGCAGGGTATCGATAATGCATTTGCGAAGTGTCGAATAAGTAATAAATGTCAGCAGATGATTGACTAAAACAGCAGACAACAAAAGCTGAACAATTGCCAATGTGTAATATCTTACGAAAAGAAATGGCGAGCTTGAGTCATTTTTAAACACCTGATTTTTGTTCACAAAAAAGTTAAATAGCGAACTGGCAAAACGTGAAATCACAGTCCGCATTAATATAAGCACGGACAAATCGAAAAACGGAAGCATCCACTTGTCGGAGATGATCGGACGAAGCAGATAGCCAAGCAGCCAGTACAAAGCAATGTCGATAATAAAACTGGATAAAGAGCTTAGCATAAACTTCAAAAACACTTTGTAAATCCGAATCGAATCAATGAACGGATTAAAATGCGAGCTTTCATTATTTGCCAGATAAATTGTCTGAATCGGAAATTCTTCAATTGGAATCTGGTATTCCTTCGCAGCAATCAGCATATTCATTTCATATTCGAACCGTTCTCCTTTTACATTTGCAAAATGCTCTCTTATGAGAGGGGTTGGGAGTCCTCTGAGTCCGGTCTGCGTGTCAGAAACATGTATGCCGCATAAAAGCCGGATCATCTGCCGAGTCAACTTGTTTCCAAAACGGCTTCTCAGAGGAATTTCTTTGTCGTCAAACTGACGGCAGCCAAGAATCAAAGAATCCGGATGCTCATAGGTTAGTTTTGCACAAGTGTTAATGTCCGGAAGTACATGCTGACCGTCACAGTCCACGGTTACAGCACCTTTGATATCCGGGCGCTGCTCTAAAATATAGTTAAACGCAGACTTTAGTGCAATTCCTTTTCCGAAATTTACGACGTGGCGGATTATTTTGCAGTGGAAAGTCTCTTTGCATGTTTTAAAATACTTTCGATTGGCAATAAGACTTCCATCATCGACCAAAATGATATTGGAAAAGCCTTCGTCGTACAATTGTCCAACGAGTGATACCATGCGCTCATCCGGGTCCAGTGCCGGAATGATGATGGCAATACTTTCTTTATAATTACCCAAAACATTTCCCCCTGTAATTCTGAGATCGAAATAATACTGTAAGTATAAGCCTATATCGTTTCAGAATCAAGCATTCGTGATTGACATTCTTTTTTTACATTAGCTTTTTGCTGCGTTTGCCGCATTTCGTTTGGCACGGTAACGCTCCGTTCCATCGAGAATTTTTTTGCGGATACGAAGATTTTCCGGTGTAACTTCGAGTAATTCGTCAGTGTCAATGTAATCCAGTGCCTGCTCTAAACTTAATTCTTTCGGCGGTGTAAGACGCAGTGCTTCATCCGCACCGGAAGAACGGGTATTCGTCAGGTTTTTCTTTTTACATACATTGACCTCAATGTCATCGCTTTTTGCGTGTTCGCCGACAATCATGCCGCCGTAAACCTTTTCACCGGGACCAACAAACAAAGTGCCTCGCTCCTGTGCATTAAAAAGACCGTAGGTAATTGTTTCGCCGGATTCAAAAGCAATGAGAGAGCCTTGTTTACGATAAGGGATTTCTCCTTTAAATGGACCATAGCCTTCAAATTCTGTATTAATAACACCGTTTCCTTTGGTGTCTGTCATAAATTCGCCGCGGTATCCAATCAGTCCACGGGCTGGAATGATAAATTCCAGACGTGTCGTGCCTGCATTTAATGGGGTCATTGCCTGTAATTCCCCTTTACGCTGGCTGAGGCGGTCAATGACATTTCCGGTAAATTCATCCGGCACATCGACATAAGCACGTTCCATCGGTTCTAATTTTTTGCCATTTTCATCTTCTTTATAAAGAACCTCCGCTTTGCTAACCGCAAATTCATATCCCTCACGGCGCATATTTTCAATTAAAACGGATAAATGCAGTTCCCCGCGGCCGGACACTTTATAAGCTTCGGTTGTGTCGGTATCTTCCACACGGAGGGATACGTCGGTATTTAACATGCGGTATAAACGGTCACGCAAATGGCGGCTTGTCACATATTTTCCTTCCTGACCGGCAAGCGGACTGTCATTTACCATAAAATGCATGGCAATCGTTGGCTCCGAAATTTTCTGGAACGGAATTGCCTGTGGATTTTCCGGACTACACAGAGTATCTCCAATGTGAATGTCGGCAATACCTGAAATGGCTACAATTGAGCCAATCGTTGCTTCTTCGACTTCCACACGGTTGAGTCCTTCAAATTCATACAATTTGGAAATTTTAACTTTTTCATTTTTATCCGGGTCATGATGGTTGACAATAACGGCATCCTGATTGACGCGGATGGTTCCGTTATCGACTTTTCCGATGCCGATTCGGCCAACGTATTCATTGTAATCAATGGTGCTGATTAAGACCTGTGTGTCGGCGTCCGGGTCGCCTTCCGGTGCCGGAATATAATTTAAAATCGCATCAAAGAGCGGCTTCATGTCGGTGCCTTTCTCATTGACATCGCAGGATGCTACACCTTCTTTTGCCGAGGCAAAGATAAATGGGCAGTCTAACTGGGATTCATCGGCATCCAAATCGATAAACAGCTCTAAAATTTCATCGACAACTTCTTCCGGACGAGCTTCCGGACGGTCGATTTTGTTGACACAGACAACAACCGGCAAAGACAGCTCCAGTGCTTTCTTTAACACAAATTTTGTCTGAGGCATTGCACCCTCAAAAGCGTCAACGACTAAGATGACACCATTTACCATTTTAAGAACGCGTTCTACTTCACCACCGAAATCGGCATGTCCCGGTGTGTCGATGATATTAATTTTCACACCTTCATAGGTAATGGCTGTATTTTTTGATAAAATAGTAATGCCTCGTTCACGCTCAATATCATTTGAGTCCATGACACGTTCGGCAACTTCCTGATTGGCGCGGAATACACCGCTTTGTTTCAATAATTCATCCACTAAGGTTGTCTTGCCATGATCGACGTGTGCGATGATGGCGATGTTTCTGATATCGTCTCTTGTTGTTTTCATAGAAACCTCCATTCATTCATGCAAAAACCACAAAATCGTATTATAGCACGATTTTTTTTGTGTGGCAAGTTCGGGCGTAAAACGCTTAACAAAATGCTAGGTTTTTTTGTTTTTTTATGGTAAAATAGAATTCATATAAAAAAGGAGGTGCTCTTGTGGGGCTGAAAAGGAAGAAGCGGTTACTGGGAATTTTGATTTTTTCTCTTGTTATTGGCATGATGGGAAGTGCCGGTGGAGAAGCTGAGGCTAAGAAAAAGATTATTCTAAATAAGAAAAAAGCCGTGATTTATGTTGGCGGTCAACTTCGCCTAAAAGTAAAGGGAACAAAGAAAAAGGTGAAGTGGTCTTCAAAGGAGAAAAAGATTGCGACAGTTTCAAAAAAAGGAGTTGTTAAGGGAAAACGTGCCGGTAAGACAAAGATTACGGCAAAAGTAAAAGGAAAGAAACTTGTCTGCAGACTGACTGTGAAGGCGAAGAAAAAAAGAGTTATTACTACGGCAGAGGCAACACCACAGGGAGAAAAGAAACCTGCACCACAGGTGACGCAGACGCCGGGAGGAACCGATAAGCCTTCTGCTTCCCCTGCGATAGAGCCGGTAGTGACGCCAACCGCTGTGCCAACGCCAACACCGGTTGATACTTCAAAACCGGAACCGGTATTTTCAAAAGAAAGCGGAAGTTATGATAAATCATTTGAACTATCTTTGCATGCGCCAAAGGGAAGCAAAATCTATTATACGACAGATGGCAGTGAGCCGGATGTCAGTAGTGTGGGCGGCAGTGTAAAAGATACCATACCGGCAAAACTTCCGACCAATGAGTATAAGCAGGCAATTACAGTGAAAAATCGGGATAATGATGAAAACAGGCTTTGCTCGAAAGTCAATATTCCATATATGTATGACCCAACAGATTATTATAATAATGGGCCATTTTATCCGGAAGTCAGTGCAGTTCCGAAAGCAACCATCATTCGCGCAATGGCAGTGGATGAAAAGGGTAATACGAGTAAGACGGTGACAAAAACTTATTTTGTAGATAAGAATTTGGCAGAGGTTTATAAGAATGCTTCTGTGATTTCCGTTGTCACGGATCCGGATAATCTTCTTAGTAAAGAAAGAGGAATCTACCGTTATGGCAACTGGGAAAACAGTGGTGCTGAATGGGAGAGACCGGCGGCAGTGACGTATTTTGAGGAAGATGGCACGATACCGTTTGAGACGACCATGGCAATTATACACGCCGCTGGGGGCAGAAGAGTCTGCGGTTTTATTTCCGTGAAGAATTAGGACTGAAAAATCTCAAAGGCTATCAGTTGATTCCGGGAGCTGTCAATGCGGACGGAAAGCCGACGAAAAAGTATAAACGTTTTATCTTGAGAAATGGCGGTAACGAATATGCCTACAGTAAAATGCAGGATGTCTTTATCCAGAGTCTTGTGAGTGACCGTGCATTTACGACGCAGAGTTCACGCCCATGCGTTTTATTCTTAAACGGTGAGTACTGGGGACTTTATAATCTGATGGAACGCTATTCCGATAATTATTTGGAGGAAGAGTTTGGCGTTGATAAAGATAATGTGGTTGTGATAAAAAATGATGAACTTGATGAGGGAAAAGAAGAAGATTTCGCTCTCTATGAACAACTGCAGGCAATGGCAGACCTTGACATGTCTTTGACCGATAATTATGAGAAATTTAAGAAAATGGTGGATATACAGAGTTATCTTGACTATTATGCGACTGAGATTTATATTGGTAACAAGGACTGGCCGGATAATAATGTGCAGTTATGGCGGACCAGAGAGGATGACGGCAGTGATTATGGCGATACGAAGTGGCGTTATATGCTCTACGACACCGAATACTCGATGAATTTGTGGGGACAGGATAATAACGGAAATACGAATCGTCTGCAGGAAGCAAGAAATAAGGATGCATTATTTGATGCACTCTGTAAAAATGACTCCTTTAAACAGTCACTTGCCGATACGCTGATGGATTTGGCAGATAAAAACTTTAAGTCAGCCGATGCTGCAAAGAAATTAGATGCCATGGCAGCCGTCTACCGCCCGTTGATGGAGCAGTATAAAAAGCGTTTTGGCAACGGTGATGTGGACAGCCGGGTAAGGGATATGAAGAGTTTTATGGCAAATCGAAAAAGCCAGATAAAAAAGCATATTCAGGAATCCCTTTCAATTACAGTAAAATAATAAAAAGAATGGAGAACAAGGATGGAACCGGAAATTACAGATATTTTTGACCGTATTATGAATTGGAAGTTGCTTCGATTTATGTGGCCTTTTTATAAAAAAAATAAGGACAAGCTTTTATATTTGTTTTTTGGAGGATGTACAACACTTGTTAATCTTGTGATTACATATGGATTGTGGTATGGCCTGAAGTGGGAACAGTGGTATGCCGGGAAATTTGCACTGGGCACGTTCCTTGGAAATTTAATTGGAATTGTGTCTGCTATTTTGTTTGCCTACGTGACAAATAAAAAGTTTGTATTTGCGTCGAAAACAACAGGAATGAAAGAACTTTTGGTTGAATTTATTAAGTTTGTTGGCGGTCGTGTGTCCACTTTGATTATTGAACTGGGTGGTGTTCAACTTGCTGTAATATTGTTCCCTGATTCTAATACACTTTTGTTTGTGGCGAAACTTTTGACTCAGGTTTTAGTTATTATAATTAATTATTTTATCAGCAAATTATTTGTGTTTAAGGGAACAAAAGAGGCATCTTTTGACAATCAAGACTAAATTTTGATTTGAATTTGTCCGATATACAGATTACGGATGCGAATGTTTATTTTAGAATCAGATTTTAGATAGATGATATAGAAAGGTATGGTTATGGATATGAGACGAGTAAAAAAAAGAATTGGTATATCAGCAGCGGCTGTTTTTGTGACGGTGGTTATTTTTGCCGTCTTTTTATACAGCAAGCAGTATAGCCATGCAGCAGATGAAATATTTATTACCTATAATGACCAGCAGTTAAACCCTGAGGAAACACTGCAGATGACTTCAGGAAGTATTCCGCTTGTGTTAAAAACAACAGGAACCGCCTATGATGAGGATAAGTATATTGTTGAGTGGTCTTTTTCAGATAGTGCGGCAACTAGATTTGCAACACTTGAACAAAGTTCTACTAATAAGATGGTAGCGACAGTACGAGCAGTTTCGCCCGGACTTGTAACGGTTATTGCAACGGTGAAAGACAGCATGAATGGTAATGCAGTTCTTGGAAGTGCTACGTGTAACATTAATGTTATGTTTGCTATTGATACATCGAAAGATGCAAATTTATACCGTTTTGTGAATGAATCAGATACAGAGCGTTCTCTTGTTATGTATGCGGATGACAGCCCGGTTCAGTTAGGCTTAAGTTTTGGCGATGCGAAGGATGCTCAGTGGATTAGTTCGAATGATGAAGTGGTTAAGGTAGAAAAGAACACCGGTATTGTGACTCCGGTTGGTGCCGGACGAACACAGATTACAGCCAGCTATACGCCGAAAGGTGAAAGTGATACCTATACGGCACTATTGAATGTGTATGTAAAACCTAAAATTTCGCTTACTAAAGGCAGTGGGTATACAAATTCATTGGTTAATCAGAAGATTTCTTCCGGAACGAATATTTACACGGATACAGTATTTACCAGTAACACACAGGCAATACGAAACAAGATTATCTGGGTGGTGAAGAAAGATGATGGTAAAGGTAATCCTCAGGTATTGGCAGACTCACTTGGACGAGAATCGGATGTTATTCAGGTTACTCCTTCCGGTATGTATGAAAACGAGTTGAAGATTCAAGGAACGGCAGGGAAGTATGTAATTGAATTTTATACAAATGGAACCTACTTGAGTGAGAGCAATCATACGGATGCATATGATCCAACGGTTATTACGTTTACACTTACCGCCGGAATTGGTGACAAAGAAGAAACATTAGGACCGGGAGATTCCATAAACCTGGCAGATGCTTTTGGCATGACGCGAGAGGATTTTGTTAAGTATTTTGTATCCAATAACTGGACGAAAGATGGTGGCTCAATTTATAATTATGCAACTTACGATAGTGCAACAAGCGAGCTTCAGGTAAAAACTACAGTTTCCGAAGGTGTATTAATTGATTCTGTAAATGTGAAACCGGCGTATAAAAAGCAAGTGGCAGAGCTGCTTGGGCTGGACGGCGAGGATAAAGATGTTCTTGCCAATATGCCAATGACATTTAAGGTAACAATCACATTACAGGATCGCATGCATTTAAATCGTACGGAACTTACACTTTCCGAAAAAGAAGAATTTTTGCTGGTTGCTACATATAATGGTGCTTATGATGGAACTGTAAAATTTGAAAGTACGGATCCGTCTTGTGTTAAAGTTGATGATAATGGTTTAGTGACGGCAGTAAAGAATACAAAAGGCGATGTTAAGATAATAGCATCTTTGACAAACTCAGTTGGTAAGACTATTCGCGCAGAGTGTCTTGTTGTGGTACAGGCTGCATTGAAATCATTTACACTTGAACCAAATGTGACGGAAATGACAATGAATGTAGGAGATGTACAGACAATTAAGGCGATTATCAACCAGTCAATTAAGAATCCGCCGTTGTCATGGACCTGTTCTACTGTAAATTCGAAGATTTTTACGGTGATGCCGTCAGATGATAGAAAGAGTGCGGTTATTACAGCAGTGGGAACGGGTGTGGCAGATTTAGAAGTCACAAACACTGTGAATCCAAGTGATAAGAAGACGATCCGTATTACAGTCCGATCAGCAATACAGGCAATTTCCCTGAAACAGACAGAATTGACTGTGCCGCGTTATAAAGATGGCTATAATATGGGGAAAAACGATGTGTCATACACGCCGGCAAATGCAACGGATACAGAACTTGTATGGACTAGTTCGGACCCGGGAATTGCTACCGTGGATGATGATGGATATATTACTTTTGTAAATGCCGGGGTGACGTTGATTACCGTCAGACCGGTAAATAATCCAAATGGTGTTATGGCTTCCTGCTTGTTAACGATATTAGGTTCAGCAGATAAGGTTATTTTAAGCGAGAATGAACTTACAATGAATGTAGGGGATACAAAAGATGTGAAACTTGATTTTGAGCCTATTAATACGACAGCAGAGTTAACATGGACGCCAACGGGTGAGTATAAAGATTGTGTTACGATGCTTCCCTATGATGAAGAACGAAGAATTGCTTCGTTCCAGGCAAAATCACCGGGAGTAGTCTATTTTAACATTACATCTCCGCAGACCGGAACGGAAGTGTTAAAGATTACAGTGAAACAGCCTTCGACAGCATTGAGTGTGACACCAAAGGAGTTAACGGTAAGAACGGGTGACAGTGCTGATTTAAAGGCAGTATTTACACCGGCAAATTCGACAGACACTATTATATGGAAAAGTTACAATAATAGTGTGGCAACGGTAGATGTGAATGGACGTGTTACAGGAGCAAAGGCAGGAACAACATTTATTGAGGCCAGAGCCTACAATGGAAAAACAGCAGGACCAATGACTGTTATTATGGTTACTGTGCAGGATGGTGTGAAAGGAGTTTCCTTAGACTCATCAGAAAAGACGGTTCGTGTGGACAGTTCCGTTACACTGATACCTATTTTTAATCCGGCAACTGCTTTTAATAAGGCGATGACGTGGAAGGCTTCAAATAGTAATGTTAAAATTGAGGCGGTTGGTATTTCCAATCTGAAAGTAACCGGTGTAAAAGCCGGTACGGCGATGGTAACCGGTACGACGACAGATGGTGGATTTTCTGTATCCTGTTTGATTACGATTCTGCCAAAATGGAAAGAAAATGATACGAAGGTGACGGTATCGCCGAAAACCAAATATTTGGCTAAAGGCAAGTCATTCTATGTGACAGCCACAGTTACCGGCTCAAGTAATAAAAAGGTAAAATGGACGAGCAGCAAAAAATCAGTTGCAACCGTGACTTCCGGCGGTAAGGTAAAGGCAAAGAAATTAGGAACGACTTATATCAAAGCGACAGCGAAGGATGGTTCCGGTGCGTACGCCAGATGTAAAGTGCGTGTTGTTCGTAAAGTGAAAAAAATTAAACTGAACCGCTATTCGGGCAGACTGCTTGTTGGAAGTACGTTGAAACTGAAAGCAACTGTTCTTCCGAAAAATGCGACGATTAAGTCCGTGAAGTGGACGACGAATAAAAAATCGATTGCAACAGTCAGCAGTACCGGACGAGTATTGGGAACCGGCGAGGGTATTGTAAAGATTAAAGCTTCGGCAAAAGATGGTTCCGGTAAGTCAGCAACTTGCATACTTCATGTTGTTGAGCCGATTGAGGCAACGGGAATTACTGTGGCAAACAGCCAGATTACCGTGGCGAAAGGAAAGATTGCCCAGTCCGGCATTACCTTAAATCCGGTCAATTCGACGACGAAGATTAAATATCACTCCGATAATCCGAGAGTGGCAACCGTAAATAAATATGGTAAGATTAAGACCAAACGTGCCGGAGAGGCTACGATTTACGGAACGACTTCGACCGGACTGTATGGTTATTGTGATGTATTGGTTGTAGATTTAAACCGCAAGGCAGTAACTCTTCGTCCATACGATACCGAACAGCTTCATGTAAATGAGATTAGTACCGGTGTAACATGGTATTCAAGAGATATTAACATTGCAACCGTATCATCGACCGGACTTGTTACCGGACGTAAGAGAGGTATAACAACGATTTATGCGGTTGTCAACGGTGTAAAACTCGGATGCCGCGTGAACGTTACAAAATTAAAGTAGTGGAATGGGAGGAGACTATTGTTAGTAAATTTACATGTAAAAAACTTTGCGATAATAGACGAGATTGATGTTGATTTTTCTTCCGGGTTAAATATTCTTACCGGAGAGACGGGAGCCGGCAAATCGATTTTGATTGGCTCTATCGGCATCGCGCTCGGCGCAAGGGTTTCGCAGGAAATTATAGGAAAGCATGGCGACTCTGCGATGGTGGAGACTGTTTTCCAGATTGAAGATGAAGAGACAAAAGAGAAATTATCAAGATTAGGTGTAGACCCGGACGAAGGACAGATTGTCATTTCCCGCCGTATTACGGGAAGCCGGAGTGTAAACCGAATTAATGGTGAAAATGTATCGGTCAGTGTGATTCGCCAGGTGGCTGCCCTCTGCATTGACATTCATGGACAGCATGAAAACCAGTCATTATTGCAGAAGGATAAACATTTAGCAATTGTAGATGAGTTTGCCACCAAACAGTGTGTCGCTCTGAAACAAGAGATTGCTGCTTTATACCGTGAATATACAGCGCTGAAAAAACAGTGGCAGGATGAAGATGTGTCAGATGAGGAGCGTGCGAGAGAACTTAGTTTTCTGGAATACGAAAAACAGGAAATTGAGCAGGCATCTTTACAAGCCGGTGAAATCGAAGAAGTGGAAGAAGCATACCGCAGAGCATCCGGCGCTGAGACAATTGTGGAATCGCTTGGTCTGGTACACCGTTTGACAAGTGATACGGCCGCGGGAGCTGTGAGCCATGCGTTGCAGAGTATGCAGCGGATTACAGGCTTTGGTGATGAAATTCGGAACTTGCAGGAAGAACTTTTGCAGATTGAAGGACTTTTAGATGATTTTAATCATGAAACAGCGGATTATATGCAGGACTTTTCTTTCGATGCCAATGAGTTTTCGGATTTAGAGAAAAGACTCGATACGATTCACAATTTGCAGGCGAAATACGGAAGTACCTATGAAGAAATACTTTCGCATTTGGAAGAAGTAGAGGATAAACTGCAAAAACTTGCAGATTTTGAACAGTATAAGGAGAAACTTCTTGCTAAAATAAAGGAATATGAGTCGGATTTGACAAAGAAATGTGAGCAGTTATCAAAAGAAAGGAAAGAAACCGCTTCCATTCTTCAGGAAAAGATTAAAGCTGCTTTATCAGATTTAAATTTTGCCTATGTAGATTTTGAAATTTCATGGAGCCGCAAAGATACATTTGGTGCGGATGGATGGGATGAAGCTGAATTTTTGATTGCAACGAATCCGGGCGAGCCAAAGAAAAGCCTCGGAAAAATCGCATCCGGCGGTGAGTTGTCCCGTATTATGCTGGCAATTAAATCGGTTTTTGCCGAAAAAGACCATATTGAGACCTTGATTTTTGATGAAATTGATGCCGGAATCAGTGGACGTACGGCACAGAAGGTTTCGGAAAAACTGAAACTTTTAAGTAAAAGCCACCAGATTCTATGCATTACTCATCTGGCACAGATTGCGGCAATGGCAGATACCCATTTTTTGATTGAAAAGATGGTTGATGAAAATCATTCGGAGACAGTGATTCGTCCGTTGGATAAGTCGCAGAGTGAACAGGAATTGGCACGTATTCTTGGCGGTGTTGAGATTACAGAGTCGGTACTTGAAAATGCGAGAGAGATGAAAGCGTTAGCAAACCAAAAAAGTTCAGATAGTTTTCAGAATTAGAAAAATAGAAGTTGGCTATACTAAACAGAAGGAACCAAAACAATAGTAAGTTTTGTACCTTCTGTTTTTTTATTTTGCCGATTATGGGAGGAATAAGTATGAGAAAAAAAGTTCGTTTTTTGCTGGCTGGATTATTAGTGGCTGATGTATTATTGATTGGATATTTGATGTATGATTATATTCAAAATAAAATTCCTGATTCTGTTTTGACTTACGTCGGGGAAAAACAGGAACTGGACCTGCCGGCGTTTTTTAAGACCGAGCAAAGTGTTCCGGCTCTGCATGTGCAAAATCAGGGTGGCAGTTATGAGGTATCGGTCCGCTTATTTGGTGTGCTGCCGGTAAAGAGGATGGACGTTAAAGTTGTGAAAAGGAAAAAGGTATTTCCGAGTGGAGAGCCAATTGGTATTTATGTGGAGACGAATGGGCTGCTAGTTCTAGACACAACTGAGGTTCCGGCAAAAGATGGGCTTACTTATGCGCCCGGTGAAAATTTGTTAAAGCCGGGGGATTATATTTTGGAGTGGAATCAGAAAAAGGTTGCTACGATTCAAAGTTTAAACCGTGAAATTCAGGGGACAAAAGATAAAAAGGTTACGGTTTTAATACGCCGAAACGGAGAAAAGATAAAAATTGCCATGCGTCCGGTGCTTTCATCAGATGGCACATATAAAATCGGAACATGGGTACGGGAGGATACACAGGGAATCGGCACGCTTACTTATGTAACGAAAACCGGTGAATTTGGTACACTTGGACATGGAATTACTGATGTTGATACCGGGACGCTGTTGAATTTACACGGGGGTGAATTGTTTCAGACGCAGATTGTCGATATTATGAAGGGGGAGAAAGGAAATCCGGGAGAACTGCAGGGATATATCAATATGATTGCAAAAAATACGATAGGAAAAATCAAAAAGAATACGGAGCAGGGTGTGTTTGGCGAGATGAAAGAGGAGCGTGTGTCCGCCTATTCCGGAAAGGCGTATGAAGTTGGCAGAAAACAAGAGATTGAAGCCGGAAAGGCGTATCTGTATGCGAATCTTGAAGGCAGGGCGAGGATGTATGAAATTGAAATTGAAGATATAAAAATTAATGCAAGGGATAATAAGAGTATGGAAATCAGGGTGACGGATAAAAGGCTTTTAAAACTGACAGGAGGGATTGTGCAGGGGATGAGTGGCTCGCCAATTATACAAAAGGACAAAATTGTTGGGGCTGTTACGCATGTCTTTGTCGATGACCCGACAAG
>OHDA01000737.1_pt1 | contig 14674 bp, 10 predicted proteins | sample 1566881 | NCBI WGS metagenome assembly OHDA01 (sample SAMEA3879585, study PRJEB24766) | human gut metagenome | biome: human-associated habitat; feature: feces | place: USA | collected 1985/1987
TAAATTATAGCTTTTACAAGTATATATTTACCGAAGGAATGAAACACCCTGACTATGTGCGTAAAAAAGTCAACAAGTATTCAAGTATATATCAAATCATTACTGATGGCTGGACATATAGTACAGCTGCCGAAAATGACGCTTATTGCTATAGCATGATTTTTAAAACAAATATATGTTCTGTTAGTCCTGATTTTCAATGCAATGTTTATTCTAATATATCTGGTGAAGAAAATTATTTGCATCGAAATATGAATACGGATATTGGTCTCAAAATTGCACTTTTGAACCAAGGTTGCAATATTTCCGAAGAAGCATCCAATTATTTAAAAACAAAGGGAGTTATTAAGAAAGCAGTTTTTAGTGCAATTGATTTTCGGACAGATAATGGTCTCCCACTAAATGTACCAATTAACTTAAAATTTACGGAACTGTCCCCTTTTAGTATACAAATATGTAACAGTGAATTAAGTCTTTTTTATTATAACAATAATATTTCAAAAATAACTATTGAATTAGAACCTGATTGGTCCGATAAGGTCACAAAAAGTGGAATTCCTTATAATAGAATTGCCTATCTCTCAACAGATAGAATTCGTCTAAAGCATGAATCAATATGCACGTTTAAAAGCCATGGCAAGGGATGCTTTTTTTGCAATTTACCGGCAAAACAATTAAATCTTTCAATGGAAGATTTTGATGAAGTATTGGATTACCTTATGTTCAAACCAACATTTCGGCATATTCTTATAGGTGGTGGTTCGGGTGAACCTATTGCCGAAAGCGAAAACATAATAATTCTTGCCAGAAAAATACGTGAGCGAAACAAAACAATTCCTATATATTTGATGAGCCTTCCACCAGCGAATCCACAAATACTTTATCAGTATAAAGAAGCTGGAATAGACGAGGTCGCATTCAATATAGAAATCTGGGATCGAAATTTGGCTGAAAAACTAATGCCTGGTAAAGGAACAATCCCATTAAAACAATATATTGATACCTTAAAAGTGAGCACTAGTCTTTGGGGAAAAACAGGAAATGTCCGTTCAGCTCTTATTGTAGGTTTAAATTCTCAAAAGACATTATTGGAAGCTATACAATATCTGTGCCAACTGGGTGTCCAGCCAATGCTTTCTGTTTTTAGACCTATGATTGGAACCAAATTGGAAAATACTGTTTCTCCATCCAATCAAACTTTGTTGTCTATTTATAACAAAGCGACAGATATTTGCTCCGATTATAATCTTGAACTAGGGCCGACCTGCAAAGAGTGCAGAAATAATATGCTCGCTTTATGAGTTTGTATAGGTATATTGGATGAAATCTTCATCGATATTAGAAGGAATATTTCCAAAAAGGATGTGTTTAATTTCTGATATTTCCACATCGTTTTCGGATATATTCTTTCTAAGTATTTGCTCTTTCACGGCATTTTTTTCATGATCTTTTCTTAAATTTATTTGTTCTACTTGATCCTGCTTTATTTGATTATCCAATTGGATATTAATCAATTGTTGTCGTTCGTTTTCTATTTCTAAGTGCATTTTTTTAAGTTCCAATTTTTTTTGCTTTTTCATTGTTTGAAGTGATATCCTTTTTTCTTGTAATGTATAATGTGCAACCAAAATGGAATAAAATGCACCAATCGTTGCGATAACGGCTGGCAAAGTGTCTTGGATCAGAACTAAAAAGGCTTCTGCTGAATTATGTCTACAGTTTATTTGATGCTCTCCAGCGGGCGACTTATACAGTTCTATAATTTCCTCCATTGTTGAAAGCAATATTCCCAATTTTGTTTGTTCTTCAGGAAAAATGTTTGTAAAAATATTAACTTCCAACGTAACCACATTTCTATTATTATTGCTAAGTAGGTAACCCTCAATTTCTCTTTTGTATGTTGTAAAATTATACAAAAGCCCCGCATTCATATCAGTAAAAGAAATGTGGGAGTATATATACGAAATAATATCATAGCGTTCGTGATAGCTGAATACACCATATGTATATATTAATTTACACAAATATTTTATTTTTCTAAAATCAATTTCTGCAACGCCTTCCAATATTCCTCGTAGAATAATCTCTTTTGCTTCCTCTTTTTTGTTTAAGTAAAAATATATATTAGCCAAAGGGAAATATTCTCTATTTTCGGTATAATAATTTATAAAATGCGGTATTAATTTTAAATATTCATTAGGCGAAATAAGACCATTTTCGTTGCAATGGGATGTAATATAAATATTATCTTTTGTTTCACTCAAATACGTCAATAAACCAAATGCATAACATATTTGCGAAAAAGGTAAAATAACCTTATCCATCTTAACATCTTCAAACACAGCATAATCAATATTTAAATCTGTAAACTTAACGTTTTCTATGGATACACGGGAAAACAATGTAGCTTCTAAAGTGCAGGAATAAAAAGTAGAATCTACGATTCGTCCATCTATAAATGCAGTATTGTAGAATACCGAATGTTCAAAATAGTTATTTTTGATTATGAATTGGTTAGTAAACAAGCTGTCGTTAAAATTGCTATTAGAGATATGTTTATCGGTTGCATCTCCAAGAAACTTACTTTGAATAAAAGAGCATTCCTGAAAATTGGCATTATTTATGCTACATTTTTCAAATATGCAAGCGTTGAAAACGGATCCTGCAGCAGCTGAATTTTCAAAAATACACTGATCAAAAACCATTCCGCTTGCACGTGTTCTTTTAAGACTTTTCCCGGAGTAATCAGCCCTACTCGTTCCTCCCACCAAAACAGAACCATCTTTTTTAAACTTATATTTATTTTTGCAATGCTTTCGTAACTCTTCAATTGATTCCTCTAATTTATATGGAGAAATATTATTTGATAGTATATTTTGCATTGTTAATATCTCCTTTTAACCGTTTGCGATCGATAATTAAGAATTATCCTTTATTGACTACCATAAAATTTCTAGGATGTTTATTTACCAGAATATCTTTCTGCTTAGCACTGGACACATGAGTATAGATTTCTGTCGTGCTGATAGAACTGTGTCCAAGCATTTTCTGAATATAGCGGATGTCGACATCCTGTTCTAGCAACAGGGTGGCAAAGGAATGTCGGAATATATGGGGAGTAATATGCTGTTCTATTCCGGCAAGATTGGCATAGCGGTTGATCATAAAACGGACAGATTGGTCTGATAATTTATGCTTTTGCTTATTGACAAAAAAATATCCACAGACAGAAATATCTGTTTTGAATGAATCTTGATACAACATTAAGGCAGAAATAACCTCAGGGTTACCGAGTTGCAGGATGCGTTCTTTGGATCCTTTTCCGTATATCAGCACAGTGTTATTCTCCAGATCGATATCCGACGGACGAAGGGAACATAATTCGGAAATCCGCATTCCTGTAGCGAATAACAACTCAATCACGGCAATATCCCGCAGGCAGCACCTCAACTGATAAGTGGAGGCTGCCTGATTTTTTTGTGCATAGAGTACAGACAAGAACTTTTGAATGGAATGAAAAGGAATAGTTTTGGGCAGGAGCTTGGCTTCACGGAAATGTACGTCCAGTTTGTCGAAAGGGTTCGGTACTAAAAGATCTGCGTACTCCAGATAATGGAAAAATGCTTTCAGACTGGCAATTTTTCGCTTGACAGACTTGGGCTTGTAGTGTTTATGCAATTCTGTAATATACAGATCCAGTGTATTTCTTGATAGAAAATCCATGGAGCTATTACAAAATACAGAATACTGGTTTAAATCGATCCGATATGCTTTCAATGTCTTGAAATTCAGACGTTTTCGATATTCGCAATAGCTGATATATTCTGCAGTGTATTTGTTTAAAGTATTCATAAGTAAATCTCCTTTTTTCATCAAGTATGAATAGTTGTATCGGGTTTGTCTATTTGATATGTAAATCCGTTGTTTTCTTAAGAATTTATAGCTTTATATTTAAATTTACTTGCACATGATATTTGCTGGGAATATAATCCCATATTTGACACTTTACAGAGCCAAAAACAGCCATAACCCCAGTGCTTATTAGGGGTGTGGCTGTTTTGGCTTTTGCATCGATATTGTACTATTTTGTAAATTGTGCTATTTTTTCTGTTTTGTTTCTTTGATGATTGTCCGCATATCTGCCTTCGAGATGAATTCATAATCCGTTCGGAAACCGAAGGCTGTGTGCAGGGCATCTGTCAGTTTCGTGCGTTTGTAGGAAGGAATGTAGCCGCTGTCTTTGGACAGCAGGGTCATATTCATTTCCCGGAGTGTCTTCAAAATTTCGCTGCAGGTGAATTCTTCTAAAAGCTTTTTTTCCAGCAGTCGGTACACCAGAAGACTGATGTAACAGGTCAGGAAATGTGCTTTTATGCTGTCTTCCCGTCTTACAAAAACAGGTCTTGCTTCGAATTCTGTTTTCATGATCCGGAAGTTTTCTTCGATCTCCCAGCGGCGTCTGTTGATGTTGATGACTTCACGGACATCTCCTTCCAGGTTCGTTACCACTGCATAGAAACCGTCATACATGGCTTCTTCCCGGATACGCTCTTCATCCAGCTGGAAAATCTGTTTCTGTGCGATCTCTCCGTCACCGGCAACTGCTGTTTTCTGAATGAAACGGGAAGGATCGTTAGGATTTTTTCCTTTCCTGGCTTTATCCGGGGACTGCATGATCCTGATGGCACGTTCGATCTGACCAGCCCGGATCCTCTGCTGGTATGCCTTGTATTTCGGGGAGTATGTGATGATAACAGTTTCGTCCATATCTCCCGTGACAATGGGGTATTCTTTGTAATAAACGGTGTTATATACTTCGGGGTCGGTTTCATCCAGCGTGGAAATGTCTATGAACTTATCTGACCCCGGAACCTTGAACTGTGTCGGCAGGAGCGCCAGCTCACGTTCTTCCTTTTTCATTTTTTTCAGGGAATATGTGATCACATAAGACCTGTTTCCAAAGCTGTTAAAAAAGCGGTTGCCCTTACTGCCAAACCCGGCATCGGAGCAGAAGATAAACTCGCTGCAGTTAAAATCCCGGATCACTTTCGTCTCCAGAGGCTTCAGGGTGAGCTGTTCGTTCTGGTTTCCGGGATACAGGTCAAAGGAAAGGGGGATGCCGTCTGCATCCATGAAAAGCCCCATGGTCACGATGGGATTGGGTCTGTGTTCCTTGCTTTTGCCATACTTTTTCATGCCATCTTCCGCTTCAATCTCAAAATAATAGTTGGTGCAGTCGTAGTAAAGAATTTTTGAGTTACGCGGATGGACAAAGTTGGAGTTCTGGTAAAGCTCTTCCTGAATGTAATCCGATTCTTCTGCAAGAACGGAAAGGGAACGGTAAAGATTCTGCAGGGAATACTTTGGCGGTTCCAGCAGGGACTGGCAGTAAGAGAAGCTGCTGAGCTTGCTGGAAGGGGACAGGATCCTGGCATAGATCAGGTCCGTAAGAATGGCATGGAAATCGTAAGTAAACCTGTGATGGTTACGGATATTTCTGCAGATGTTGTCGAGCCGCAGATCGGTGCAGAGCTGCTGTAGGAACAGATAGCCGACATTGAAGAGACGCTCTTCGTCCAGTGGGATACGGGCAAGAGGGGAAAAGGAAACAGTAACTTTTTCCCTTCGCTGGTTGTAGAGCAGAGTTTCTTTTTCCGCTTCTTTTTTCGCCCAGTCCATCATGGCGGCTTCGTTTCCGGAAAACCGTGCCAGAAGATCATTGTACTTCCCGAGTTTTTTGTAGATGCGGGAAGAAGTTTTACCGTTATCTTTGCGGTAGGACTGCTTGATATAAACATCCTGATTACCTTTATTTCCAGTGATAGATACATACATAACGCTTTTCTTCTATAAATAAAATCCATTTTCTTTATTATACAACAAAGCGTACAAAGTAGCACTATAAAAACATAAAATTTGACAAAAAATAAGACATAGATGGCTTAAATAAAGGATTTGCATTAAAATGTTAAAAAAAGAAGTGTCAAACTCCCGGGCTGCAGTGAGGATTTCTTAATTTTTTGTGGATTCTTATGTGAAAATTGCTTTTTACTTCCCTACGTGGTACAATAAAATGAATTATGATTATTTTTATATGTACCGAAAGGGAAGTAAGAAGATGAAGCAGAATTTCTTGAAAATACCCATTAACAGAATCCTTGCACTGATCCTGTTAGATATTATGTCTATCGTTGTGGCATCTTTTGCCGCATTATACATCCGTTTCGATTTCAGCTTTGAGGGAATCCCTCAGGAATACCTTATCAAATTTGAAAATATTATTGTCTACAATATCATATTAACATTACTCTTCTTCGCATTATGGAAGCTGTACAAAAGTGTATGGCGCTATGCCAGCGCGACGGAACTGCTGAATATTGTATTCGCTACCACCTGTGCCAGTATAGCACAGATGATCCTGTGCCATATCCTGAATCAGAAGATGCCCCGAAGCTACTATGTTTTATATTGGTTTCTGCTATTCGGAATGACTACGGTGATCCGGTTCAGTTACCGGATCTTACGCCTGATCAATTCCAAAAGGGCAGAATTGCGGGTGAAAAAGGACGGCAGCAATGTCATGCTCATCGGTGCCGGAGCAGCGGCAAATGCTATCTTAAAGGAAATTGAGACCAGCCGATACTTGAATCTCAATCCCAAATGCATTATCGATGATAATCCGGGATGCCATGGTAAATTCCTCCGGGGCGTGCCTATTGTCGGTGGCAGAGACAAGATTGCAGACGCCGTAGGACAGTACAATGTGGATGAGATCATCTTCGCCATTCCCTCTGCCAATACCCATGTGAAAAAAGAGATCCTGGATATCTGTAAAGAGACCGGATGCAAGATGCGAACCCTGCCCGGTATGTATCAGCTGATCAACGGAGATGTCTCCGTGGCTAAATTAAAAGAGGTGGAGATTGAAGACCTCTTAGGAAGAGATCCGATAGAGATCAATACGGAAGAAGTCCTGAACTATGTGAAGGATAAGGTCATACTGGTCACCGGTGGTGGCGGGTCCATCGGAAGCGAGCTGTGCCGGCAGATCGCCGGTCATCAGCCGAAACAGCTGATCATCGTCGATATCTATGAGAACAACGCCTATGATATTCAACAGGAACTGATGCGTAAGTATCCGACACTGGATCTGGTAGTGTTGATCGCTTCTGTACGCAATACGGAACGCATCGAAGATATCTTTCGCAGATATCGTCCGAACATTGTCTACCATGCGGCTGCCCATAAGCATGTGCCCCTCATGGAAGTCAGCCCCAATGAGGCGATCAAGAACAACGTCTTCGGTACCTACCGTACCGCACAGGCAGCAGATAAGTATGGTGTGGAGAAGTTTGTGCTGATCTCCACAGATAAAGCGGTGAATCCTACCAATGTCATGGGCGCCTCCAAGAGAATGTGCGAGATGGTGATCCAGATGATGAACCGTAAGTCGCAGACGAATTTCGTGGCAGTGCGTTTCGGTAACGTACTGGGCAGTAACGGCAGTGTCATTCCACTGTTCAAGAAACAGATCGCAGAAGGCGGCCCTGTTACGGTAACGGATCCCAATATTATCCGTTACTTCATGACGATACCGGAGGCAGTATCTCTGGTACTGCAGGCGGGTGCCTACGCCAGAGGCGGAGAGATATTCGTATTGGATATGGGAGAGCCGGTGAAGATCGTAGACTTGGCGACGAACCTGATCAAGCTGTCCGGATACAAGCCGGGAGAGGATATCGAGATCAAATTCACCGGATTGCGTCCCGGAGAGAAGATGTACGAGGAACTCCTCATGAACGAAGAGGGATTGAAGAAGACTGCCAATAAGATGATCTATATCGGAAAACCCATCGAATTCGATGATGAAGTATTTCAAAAGCAGTTGGACAAGATTTATAAAGATGCTTATGACGAGACGGATAGGATCCGTGAGGATATTAAAGAGATCGTACCGACATATCAGATGAAAGGATAAAACTAAAATGAAAATACCATTTTCACCACCGGATATTACAGATGCAGAAATTGCACAGGTAACAGAAGCGTTGAAGTCCGGCTGGATCACGACAGGACCTAAGACAAAAGAATTGGAAAGAGAAGTAGCAACCTTTTGCGGAACAAGTAGGGCAGTATGCCTGAATTCCCAGACAGCGTGCGCAGAGATGACTTTGCGTTTGTTAGGCGTAGGAGAGGGTGATGAAGTCATCACCAGCGCATACACTTATACGGCCAGCGCATCGGTAGTATGCCACGTGGGAGCAAAACTTGTATTGGTTGATACACAGGCAGATTCTCTGGAAATGGACTATGACAAACTGGCTGAAGCAATTACAGAGAAGACAAAGGTGATCATCCCGGTAGATTTGGGAGGAGTACCTTGCGATTATGACAGAATCTTCTCTATCGTAAAGGATAAAGAGAAGATGTTTCGTCCGGCAAATGAGATCCAGAGGGCAATCGGCAGAATTATCGTAATGGCAGATGCGGCACATGCTTTTGGGGCAGCTTGGCATGATAAGCCGGTAGGGAGTATTGCAGACTTTTCTAATTTCAGTTTCCATGCAGTGAAGAATTTCACAACTGCGGAAGGCGGTGCTGTCACCTGGCGTGATATCCCCGGGGTGGACAATGAAACAATCTATCATCAGTATCAGTTATTGTCTTTACATGGGCAATCAAAAGATGCTTTAGCCAAAACACAGTTGGGAGCTTGGGAATATGATATCAAAGGTACATATTATAAATGTAATATGACTGATATTATGGCAGCAATAGGAATTGTTCAATTCAAACGTTATCCGGAACTGCTGAAGAGAAGAAAAGCTATCATAACAAAGTACGATGAAGGATTAGCCGAATGCAATGTAGATGTTTTAAAACACTACACAAAAGAGTACGTTAGCAGCGGACATCTTTATTTGGTGAGACTGCTGGGGAAAGATAGTGTCTATAGAAATGCATTTATTAAAAAGATGGCAGAACGTGGAATAGCGACTAATGTGCATTACAAACCACTGCCAATGCACAGTGCTTATAAAAATTTTGGATTTGATATTAAAGATTATCCTAATGCTTATGCCCAATTTGCGAATGAAATTACGTTACCATTACATACTTTATTAAGTGATGATGATGTAAAGTATATTATTGATAACTTCAAATCAGTGCAAAAGGAATTAGGTTAATGTTGCGTAAATGGGAAAATTTACCTTCCTCCATGCAAAATGATGAGGTTAAATTTTATTATAATATTTTACAACATAAAAGAATCAGTATAGTTGTAAAATATATTTTTGATAAATTAATGGCTATAACACTGTTACTTATATTTTCGCCGTTATTTTTAATCTTAGGTATTCTAATAAAAATAGATTCGCCAGGCGAAATATTTTTTAGGCAAGTACGTGTTACCCAATATGGTAAATCGTTTCAAATCTATAAATTTCGCACAATGGTAAGTAATGCAGAAAAAATTGGAAATCAGATAACAATTAATCAGGATATTAGAATTACAAAGATTGGTAAAAAAATACGAAAATGTCGTTTAGATGAATTGCCTCAGCTGATCAATATTATTAAAGGTGAGATGAGTTTTGTCGGAACAAGGCCAGAAGTTCCTAAGTATGTGGCTTTCTACTCCAAGGAAATGTTAGCTACGTTGCTTTTGCCGGCTGGTGTTACTAGTTCAGCAAGTATTGCTTTTAAGGATGAAGAGCAGCTCCTAAAGAATGAAAAAGATATAGATATAGCGTATGTAGAAAAAGTTTTACCTCAAAAAATGGAATATAACTTAGAGGGATTGAGAAATTTTAGTTTTTCCGAAGATATTAAAATAATGTTAAAAACAGTTCGAGTTGTTTTATAATTTTGGAGGCTGAGTTAATTGATGAAAGAGTTATTGTTGGCTAAAATACGTAATAAGAATATTACAGTAGGTGTGGTTGGTTTAGGCTATGTAGGATTGCCATTAGCAGTGGAAAAAGCTAAAGCTGGTTATAAAACAATCGGCTTTGATGTGCAAAAAGAAAAAGTTGAAATGGTTAATGCTGGTCATAATTATATTGGTGATGTAGTAAACGAAGATCTGGAGGAAATTGTTAAAAGTGGGATGCTTTCTGCTACTACAGATTTTTCTTTTGTCAGAGATGTTGATTTTATTGCAATTTGTGTACCAACTCCATTAGATGAACACCAGCAGCCAGATATTAGTTATGTAAGGGAAAGTACAATTTCTGTTGCTAAATATTTAAAAAAGGGGACAATGGTTGTTTTAGAATCGACTACTTACCCCGGTACAACGGAAGAGCTGATAAGACCTTTGTTAGAAGATGGTTCAGGGTTAAAATGCGGTGAGGATTTTTATTTGGGGTTTTCACCGGAACGTGTTGACCCGGGAAATCTGCTTTATAAGACGAAAAATACGCCCAAAGTAGTAGGGGCTATAGGAAAAGATGCTACAGAAGTAATTGCGGAAATGTATCGTCATGTTCTTGAAGGCGATGTTTATGAGGTATCATCTCCGGCTGTGGCTGAGATGGAAAAAATACTGGAGAATACTTATAGAAATATAAATATTGGGCTTGTAAATGAATTAGCTATTTTGTGCCATAAAATGGATATCAGTATGTGGGAAGTAGTTGATGCTGCTAAAACAAAACCGTATGGATTTCAAGCCTTCTATCCAGGTCCAGGTCTAGGTGGACATTGCATTCCGTTAGACCCTTATTATTTATCTTGGAAAGCGCGTGAGTATGGTTTTCACACTTCGATGATTGAAGCATCAGGGATGATAAACGACAGAATGCCGGAATATTGTGTAGATCGTTGTGGAGCTGTTTTAAATAAGTTTGGTAAAGCTATCAATGGAGCAAAAGTTCTAGTATTAGGTGTGGCGTATAAGCAGGATATTGACGATTATCGTGAAAGTCCTGCACTCAGAGTAATTGATATATTAGAAAAACGCGGCGCGGAAGTAATTTATTTTGATCCTTGGATTCCAAAGTACAAAAATCATCATGGTGAGATAAAAACAGGCTTAAAATATTTAGAAAAAGAAATTATCGCTGATGCTGATTTAGTGGTAATTACAGCTGCGCATACAAATATAGATTATAAATATATTGCTGAAAACGCCCAAGCTATATTTGATGCTAAAAATGCAATGAAAAATATCGATGAGCGAGATAATATAGAAGTTTTATAAGGAGATTTAGGATGAAATATGCATTAATAGGCTGTGGTCGTATTGCTACTAATCATATCAAAGCCGCTCTTAATAATAATTTGGAAATAATTGCTGTGTGTGATGTAGTAGAAGAAAAGATGGAAGCATTATTGGCTAAGCATAATTTAGAAAGCTGTAATTCCATCAAGCGATATGTCGATTATAAAAAGATGCTTTCGGAAAATAAGGATATCAAGCTTGTCAGCATAGCAACAGAAAGTGGTCTACATGCTGATATAGCTCTTTATTGTATTGAAAAGAATATTAATGTAATCATTGAAAAACCCATGGCAATGAGTATTTCTGATGCGGATAAAATCATTGCTGCAGCAGAAAGATATAAAGTAAAAGTTTCTGCTTGCCATCAAAACAGATTTAACGTAGCTGTACAAAAAATGCGTACTGCTTTAGAACAGGGGAGATTTGGTAAAATATCTCATGGATCTATACATGTGCGTTGGAATAGGGATAAAGGTTATTATGATCAAGCTGTATGGCGTGGAACATGGGAGCAAGATGGCGGTGCTTTAATGAATCAGTGTATTCATGGCATTGATTTATTACGATGGATGATGGGTGATGAAATAGTTGAAGTATATGGTAAAACAAAACAACAATTTCATAATTATCTGGAAGCTGAAGATTTGGGAATGGCTGTTGTAACGTTTAAAAATGGTGCTATTGGAACTATTGAGGGAACAACTAATGTTTATCCTAAAAATTTAGAGGAAACATTATATCTTTTTGGGGAGAATGGAACTGTAAAAATAGGTGGAACATCAACTAATAACATAGATGTATGGGATTTTTCTGATGATTGTGCTGAAGATAAAGAAAATAAAGGACTGACAGAAGTCACAAGTAATGTTTATGGTAATGGGCATACAAGCTTATTCGCTGATATGATAGAGGCCATAAAAAACAATAGACAACCATATGTGGATGCTTATGCCGGGAAAAATGCTTTGGAATTAGTGTTAGCAATTTATCAATCTGCTGCACAAGGAAAACCTGTACAGTTACCGTTAAAAAATTGTAATACTATGGATTTTGTTGGGAGATTTGAAAATGAGTGAAAAAAAATATTTTGTTCATGAAAGCAGTTATGTAGATGACGATGTTTCAATTGGAGATGGAACAAAAATATGGCATTTTTGCCATATCCAGTCAGGAGTACATATAGGTAATAAATGTTCTTTTGGTCAGAATGTAAATGTCAGCAATAACGTAATTATTGGAAATGGTGTTAAAGTACAGAATAATGTTTCTATATATGAAGGTGTGGAGCTTGAAGATGATGTATTTTGTGGACCTTCTATGGTATTTACTAATGATATGAATCCACGTGCAAAATATCCAAAAGGTTCTGCTGGATATAAGAAAACACTTATTAAAAAAGGAGCAACTGTTGGGGCTAATGCGACTATAGTGTGCGGACATACAGTTGGTAAATGGGCATTTATTGCTGCCGGCAGTGTAGTAACAAATGATATTAAGGATTATGCAATGGTAATAGGCGTGCCAGCTCGACAAGTTGGCTGGATGTGTGAATGCGGAGAAAAATTAACGCAAGAACTAATTTGTAAGCAATGTGGTAAAAAATATAATGAACACAATACTGGTTTAATAGAAATCAAATAGAGGGGATATAGCTATGGAGTTTATTGATTTGCATGCGCAATATTTACAATTAAGAGATGAAATCAATGCTAACATACAAAAAGTGCTTGATCATGGCAAGTATATTATGGGGCCAGAAGTTTTTGAGTTAGAAGAACAGTTAGCCGAATATGTTGGAGTAAAACATTGTATCACTTGCGCAAATGGTACGGATGCCTTACAGATGGTATTGATGGCATGGGACATTAAAGCAGGTGATGCGGTTTTTGTTCCATCATTTACTTTTATGTCAACTGCTGAAGTAGTGAGCTTGCAGGGAGCAACTCCGGTATTTACAGATATTGACATTAAAACCTTTAATATGAGTGCAGAAAGCTTAGAAAAACAAATAAAAAAAGTATTGGAAGAAGGAAAGCTGACTCCGAAAGCGATTATACCTGTTGATCTTTTTGGTCAACCGGCTGATTATGAACAAATTGGACAAATAGCACAAAAATATAATTTATTAGTATTAGAAGATGCTGCTCAGGGATTTGGTGGCAACATTAATGGCAAAATGGCTTGTAGCTTTGGTGACGCAGCAACTACTTCTTTTTTCCCGGCAAAGCCACTAGGATGTTATGGTGATGGTGGCGCCATTTTTACTGATAGTGACGAATTGGCTAGTTTGTTAAAATCTATTAGGATTCATGGTAAAGGCACTGAAAAATATGATAATATACGTATTGGTTTAAATAGTCGTTTAGATACAATCCAGGCAGCAATACTGCTTCCAAAATTAACAGCGTTTAAAGAGTACGAACTACAAAAACGTAATGAGATTGCTTATCAATATACAGAAGCATTGAAAGATAAATATAATACTCCCTTTGTATCTGCTAATATGCAAAGTAGTTGGGCTCAGTATACATTATTATTAAATAGTGAAGAAGAACGGAATGCTTTGCAACGTAAATTGAAAGAACATGATATACCAAGCATGATTTATTATCCAAAACCGTTGCATTTACAAACTTGTTATAAATCTTTAGGATATAGTAAAGGTTGTTTTGTTAATGCAGAAAAAGCAAGTAAGTGTGTACTGAGTTTGCCAATGAGTCCCTTGGTAGACGGGAATGATTTAGAAGAAATTTGTAAGGTGTTGAATAGTGGGAAATAATAAAGATTATTGGGATGAGAGAGCAAGAAAAAATGGACATACTGGTTGGAATGATTTAGTAATATATTATTATGATCAAAAGATAAGGTTAAACACAATTGAATATATTTTAAAAAACACTATGTCTAATATAGGAGGACTATCACTAGATTATGGTTGTGGAAGTGGTGATTTTTCCAAAGTTTGTTCAAAATATTTTTCAGAAGTTATAGCGACAGATATATCGGAGATTGTATTATCTAGTGCAAAAAAAATAATTAAGAACTCAAATATCATATTTGTATCTCTTAATGATAAAATCTTTGATAATGATTATGAAGTTATTTTATCAATTACAGTATTACAACATATTTTAGATGATAAAGCGTTGGAAGAACTTTTAAGAAAATTTGCTAAAAGTTTAAAAGTGAAAAATGGAAAAGTTATATTGCTAGAAAGTGTCGCCATAGACGAAAAAAAAATTATGGAAAATAACTATTTGAAAATTCGCTCTTTTAAAAGACTGTTGGAAATTATTAATAATAGTGGATTAATAATAGAAAGTAGTTATGAGTTTTATAATCCTCTATCGGAAAATTCTTCTAAATTCCAAAAGTTAAATAATAATATTTTTATTAGAATATTAAAAAAACTGGCTATGTTTGATTTATATTTTGCAAAAAAAATTT
>OHDA01000744.1_pt1 | contig 14606 bp, 10 predicted proteins | sample 1566881 | NCBI WGS metagenome assembly OHDA01 (sample SAMEA3879585, study PRJEB24766) | human gut metagenome | biome: human-associated habitat; feature: feces | place: USA | collected 1985/1987
ACAAGGGAAAAGATGTGGTATTCGTCTATCTCGCCTTCAAGGACCAGGAAAGCAGTTGGAAAATGGCGGTAGAGCAGGAGGGCTTATCAGAAGTACCCGACAATTTCTTCATCACAAATCCAAAGAACAGCAAAATGCTGGAAAAGCTAAAGCTGGAATTAATTCCCCGATACATCATTTTCGACAAACAAGGCAATATTGTTGAAATGAATGCTCCAAGACCAAGTGACAAACAAGTGACAACAACAATAGACAAGTATCTAAAATGATACATCAGCAAAAGTTTGAAGTATAATTAAAACTTTTCGATATATGAACTTTCCACAAAGCCTGCCGCATCCTCACACAAGATGCAGCAGGCTTTATCATTCTATATCTTAACGGATTCAGCGCAATGCCTCCACCTCTTCCGGCGTCAGTGGAATTTTCTTACCCAGACGGCGCGCTCCCGTTTCGGTAACCAGATAATCCTCCTCATTGCGGATGCCACCGAAGTTGCGGTATTCTTCCACCTTATCATAGTCAATGAAGTCCATAAACTTCTTCTCTCCCCTCCACAAATCAATCAACTCGGGAATGAAATAAATGCCCGGCTCAACCGTATGCACAAAGCCCGGTTCCAGAGGGATGGCAAGGCGCTGGCTCTTTCGGCCGAACTGCGTACTCTTGGGCTGGCCGTCATAGCCTACCCAAACTTCACCGAAGTTCTCCATATCGTGCACATCCATTCCCATCATATGCCCCAGTCCGTGAGGATAGAACAGCGCATGGGCACCTTCGCGCACCGCATCTTCGGCATTGCCCTTCATCAAGCCCAGCTCTTTCAGCCCTTCCACCATCACTTGGGCGGAAAGCTCGTACACCTTCATATAAGAAATGCCCGGACGGAGGGCTTTGACAGACTCCAAGTGCATGGCGTTCTGGATTTCGTAAACGGCACGCTGGCGGGGAGTAAAGGTCTTGTCCGCCGGCACGGTGGACGACATGTCGCCACAGTAACCCGAAGGAAGCTCGGCGCCGGCATCAATCAGGAAGAGGTCGCCCGGCTTTACTTTATTTCCATGATAGTGGTTGTGCAAAGTCTGCCCGTTGATAGTGGCAATCGTGGCAAAAGACAACTCGCAGTTGTTCATCTGGGCGATGCGGTTCATTTCGGCCACAACCTCGTATTCGTACATGCCCGGACGAAGCACTTTCATTGCGGTAATGTGCATGTCTGCAGTCACGTCGCAGGCCTTTTCTATTTCTGCTATTTCTTCTGCCGACTTGTAGTTGCGCTGTGCCACCACCGCACGGATAAACGGCACGGACCCTTCCTGACGTGCCGGAGGAACACCCAGCCAATCCATCAGTTTCAATTTATGCTCGGCACGATAAGGGGGCAAATAATGGATGGTCTGTCCCTTCTGTACAGCCTTGTGCAGATAACCGACAATGTCGGCAAAAGGACGGGTTTCGGAAATGCCCACGGCAGAAGCTTTTTCGTGAAGGGTGGGCTGGATACCCATCCAGATAATATGGTCGATGGTCAACTCATCGCCGAATATGATTTCTTTATCTTCGTCTATGTCGATGAGAGCCGACAGCCCGGCAAACGACAAGCCAAAATAGTAGAGAAAAGTGGAATCCTGGCGGTAACGGAAAGTATTGTCCTCATAGTTCAACCCTTGTTCATCGTTACCCAAAAACAGTAATACTCCGGAGCCAATCGTTTTTTTCAGCCGGGCCCTGCGCTGCACATACGTTTCTTTAGCAAACATAACGTTCCATTTTTTAGTAGTTATATGGCAAAGATAGGAACAAAAAAGCAACCAAGCTCCCGTTTTCTTGTTAAATATCATAAGAGAAGGTTTCGCGTTCCCGAACTATTCACTATTTTTGCGGTAGAAATTTCCCTTATTCGTAATTTGTAATTTATAAAGTATGGCACAAGGTTCCCGACAAGTACAGACTCAAGCGCAACAGCAGATACAAACACTGTCGCCGCAACAGATTCTGGTGGTAAAGCTGCTGGAACTCCCTGCCGTGGAGCTGGAAGACCGCGTACGTGCCGAACTCTTGGAAAATCCGGCACTGGAAGAGGGTAAGGAGGATACTCCCGGCGACGAATACCCCGACACTCCTGATACGGAAACCGGAACGGAAGACGGTGGAGACACCAGCTATGATTCTTTAAGCGATTATCTGAACGAAGACGATATCCCCGACTACAAGCTGCAGGAGAACAACCGCAGCAAAGGGGAGCAGGCAGAAGAAATTCCTTTCTCCGACGCCACCTCCTTCTATGAAACCTTGCGCCAGCAGCTCGGCGAGCAGGACTTGACTCCGCACCAGCGCGAACTGGCCGAATATCTCATCGGCTCGCTGGACGACGATGGCCTGCTGCGCAAATCGCTGGACAGTATCAGCGACGAACTCGCCATCTACGCCGGTATCGACGCTTCTCCCGAAGAGCTGGAAGAAGTATTGAAGATTATACAAGACTTCGACCCCGCCGGTCTGGGCGCCCGCACCCTACAAGAGTGCCTGCTCATCCAGATTCGACGTAAGGAAGCGCAACGGCCCATGCCCTCGCCTCCACAATACTATATAGAAGAAGATATTCTTACCCAGTGCTACGAAGAGTTCACCCGCAAGCATTGGGACAAGATTATGCAGAAATTAGGTATCAGCGAAGATACCCTGCAACAAGCCGTTAAGGAAATCTGCAAGCTGAATCCCCGTCCCGGTGCCTCGCTCGGCGAAGCCATCGGCAAGAACATGCAGCAGATTGTGCCCGACTTCCTGGTAGACACTTATGACGACGGTACCATCAACCTGACACTGAACAACCGCAACGTGCCGGAACTGCGCATGAGCCGCGACTTCACCGAGATGGTGGAAGAACACACCAAGAACCGGGCCAACCAGTCTAAGGAATCCCGCGAAGCCATGATGTTCCTCAAACAAAAAATGGATGCCGCACAAGGTTTCATCGATGCCGTGAAGCAACGCCAGAATACGCTGATGACCACCATGCAGGCCATCATAGACCTGCAACGTCCTTTCTTCCTCGAAGGAGACGAGTCATTGCTCCGCCCCATGATTCTGAAAGATGTTGCCGAACGTACCGGGTTGGACATCTCGACCATCTCCCGTGTGAGCAACAGCAAGTATGTACAGACCAACTACGGCATCTACCCGCTGAAATTCTTCTTCAACGACGGCTACACAACCGAAGACGGCGAAGAGATGTCTGTACGCGAAATACGCAAGATACTCAAAGAGTGCATTGACAACGAGGACAAGAAAAAGCCTCTGACCGATGACGAACTGACCGAGCTGCTGAAGGAGAAAGGCTATCCCATAGCCCGCCGCACGGTGGCAAAGTATCGCCAACAGATGAATATCCCCGTGGCAAGACTGAGAAGATGAGAGAAAAGGATGAGCGATTAGGGATTAAGGTTTAAAGATTAGTGCATTCAAATAGTAAATTGTAAATAGTCAAATCGTAAATAAAATTAGGTTGTGGAAGAGCATATTATAGCAGATAAAACTTTAATCAGAACAGCGAAAGTGATTTCGGCGGTATTCACACCGTTCTCCATCCCTTTCCTGGCATTTCTGGTTCTGTTTATATTCTCGTACCTGCGCATCATGCCGTTGCAGTACAAGTTGATAGTATTGGGCGTGGTGTATTGCTTCACCATCCTGATGCCTACACTGACTATCTTCATCTTCCGCAAAATCAACGGTTTCAGTCCGGAAGAACTGGTGGAACGAAAAAGGAGATACATTCCCTTTATTCTGACCATCACTTCTTATGTATTCTGCCTGCTCATGATGCACCGGCTCAATATCCCGTGGTACATGACCGGTATCATACTCTCCGCCCTGGTAGTGATGATAATCTGCGTCATTGTCAACTTAAAATGGAAACTGAGCGAACACATGGCAGGCGCCGGAGCCGTAATTGGCGGACTGGTAGCTTTCAGTGCCTTGTTCAGCTACAATCCCGTATGGTGGCTATGCCTCTTTATACTGGTGGCTGGCGTGCTGGGCACCGCCCGCATCATCCTACGACACCACACCCTGGGCGAAGTTATGGGAGGCTTTGCCGTAGGGCTTGTCTGCTCGCTGCTGGTACTCCACCCGCTGAGCAACATATTGTTCCGAATCTTCCTTTTTTAAGAGCCTTGTTTAATTTTTAATTTTCAACTTTTAATTTACATAGTATCAACCCTTAAAAACTAATGATCATGAATTTCCCGACTAATGTAAAGTACACCAAAGAACACGAATGGATTCGCCTGGAAGGTGATGTAGCCTATGTAGGTATTACCGATTACGCACAAGAGCAACTGGGCGACATTGTGTTTGTCGACATCCCAACCGAAGGTGAAACGTTGGCCGCCAACGAAGTGTTCGGCACCATTGAAGTAGTAAAAACCATTTCAGACCTCTTCCTGCCCGTAAGCGGAGAAATTCTGGAACAGAACGAAGCGCTTGCTGACCAACCGGAACTGGTAAACCAGGACCCGTACGGCGAAGGCTGGCTCATCAAAATCAAACCCGCCGCTGATGCCGACTTCGACAGCCTGCTGGATGCCGAAGCCTACAAAGCGCTGATAAACGAATGAAATGAAAGGATTAGGGATTAGCACCGGACGGAATGATAGCGCAGTCCCTAACCCCTAATCGTTAATCCCTAACCCTTATAAAATTAACCCTTTAATAATTTAAAGATTCATGTCTCCAATCGTTAGCATCATCATGGGCAGCACTTCCGACCTCCCCGTTATGGAGAAGGCCGCGCAATTGCTCAATGACCTGCATGTACCGTTCGAAATGAACGCTCTCTCTGCTCACCGCACACCGGAAGCAGTGGAGGAATTTGCCAAGAATGCCCGCCAACGCGGCATTAAAGTGATTATTGCCGCTGCCGGTATGGCTGCCGCCCTGCCCGGCGTCATTGCTGCCAACACCACACTGCCGGTAATCGGGGTTCCCGTAAAAGGGTCCGCACTCGATGGCGTAGACGCCCTTTACTCCATCATCCAGATGCCTCCGGGCATACCAGTAGCCACCGTTGCCATTAATGGTGCCATGAACGCTGCCATCCTTGCCGTACAGATGCTGGCACTGAGCGATTCCTCATTGGCTGAAACATTCGCCGCCTATAAAGAAGGGCTGAAAAAGAAAATAGTCAAGGCAAATGAGGACTTGAAGGAGGTGAAGTACGAATACAAAACCAATTGATTTACGATTGGACGATTTACGATGTACGATTGAAGATACCAAGAAGTAATTTCAATCGTACATCGTAAATCGTCCAATCGTAAATCGTCCAATCGTAAATCTTTTAATCCTTTAACTGTAAATATCATCGTGGATTTATTTAACTATTCCCGACGGGAAACGTCAGAAGTAAACATCGGAGCCACCCCTATGGGCGGCTCCAATCCTATCCGCATACAAAGTATGACGAACACCGCTACGCAGGACACAGAAGCCAGTGTGGCGCAAGCCAAACGTATTGTCGACGCCGGAGGAGAGTATGTACGCCTCACGGCCCAAGGCATCAAAGAGGCTGAAAACCTGATGAATATCAACATAGGCCTACGCCAGGACGGATATATGGTGCCGCTTGTGGCCGACATTCACTTCAACCCGAAGGTAGCGGACGTGGCAGCACAGTATGTAGAAAAAGTACGCATCAATCCGGGAAACTATGTGGATGCAGCACGTACTTTCAAACATTTGGAGTATACCGATGAAGAGTATGCTCAGGAGTTGCAGAAGATACACGACCGCTTTGTCCCCTTCCTTAATATCTGCAAGGAGAACCATACTGCCATCCGCATCGGCGTGAACCACGGTTCATTATCCGACCGCATCATGTCGCGCTATGGCGATACACCGGAAGGCATGGTGGAATCTTGTATGGAGTTTCTGCGCATCTGCGTGCAAGAGAATTTCACGGATGTAGTCATTTCCATCAAGGCATCCAATACAGTGGTCATGGTAAAGACAGTACGCCTGCTGGCAACCGTCATGGAGCAGGAAGGTATGCGATTCCCGCTGCATCTCGGTGTAACGGAAGCCGGAGACGGAGAAGACGGACGCATCAAATCGGCCTTGGGCATCGGCGCCCTGCTGGCAGACGGCTTGGGTGACACCATCCGGGTTTCCCTGAGCGAAGCTCCGGAGGCGGAAATCCCCGTAGCCCGCAAATTGGTGGACTATATCGTGCAGCGCCACGACCATCCTTATATCCCCGGAGCAGATGTGCCGGAATTCAATTATCTCTCTCCCACCCGCCGCGAGACTGCTGCCGTACACAATATCGGCGGAGACAATCTGCCCGTGGTCATTGCCGCACGCCTGGACGGGGACATGGACTTCAATCCGCAATTCATGCCGGACTATATCTATACGGGACGTTCCATCCCGGAACAACTTCCGGAAGGCATGCAATGCATCATCGATGCCGATGTCTGGATGGAGCACAGTAACGGCAGAACGGAACCGGACAATGCCTGGCCTGCCTTTAAAGGAGACCAGCTTCCTTTCCTAAGCAGCTGCGGCGCTTCTTTGAAATTCCTCTTCATCACGTATATGGGATTGAATGACGAAGCCATCGCCTGCCTGAAGTATCATCCGGAAGTCGTATTGGTTTCGCAAAGCAATCATCCCAACCGATTGGGAGAACAACGCGCCCTGGTACACCAGATGATGAAGGAAGGCCTGAAGAATCCGGTAGTATTCTTTGAACACTACGCAGAGAGCGAATTGGAAAATCTGCAAATCAAAGCGGCGGCAGACATGGGAGCACTCATCTTCGACGGTCTGTGTGACGGTATCCTTCTCTTCAACCAAGGAGAAACCATAAGCGGCAAAGTAGTGGATGCCACTGCTTTCGGTATCCTGCAAGCCGGACGTGTACGTACCAGCAAGACCGAATACATCTCTTGTCCCGGCTGCGGACGCACCCTCTACGACCTGGAAAGTACCATTGCCCGTATCAAGGCAGCCACCGGCCATCTGAAAGGACTCAAGATAGGAATCATGGGATGCATTGTCAACGGTCCTGGAGAAATGGCGGACGCCGACTACGGCTATGTGGGCGCCGGACGAGGCAAAATCAGCCTCTACAAGAAGAAAGAGTGCATCGAAAAGAACATTCCCGAAGAAGAGGCGGTAGAAAAGCTGATAGAACTGATAAAAAGCAACGGAGACTATACTGAGAAATAAAACAATAAAGCCCGCAATCATACAGATACGGGCTTTATTATTATGAACAGAAAAGCAGATTTCTATCTCTTCTGGCTGAATAGCCAGCTCATGAAGTCCGGTTCATTGAATGCTGGATTCCAGCTTCCATGGCCGCAACCGGGGAATTCTACATATTCCACATCGGCACCGGCAGCTTTCAACGCTCTGTATGCCGCACGCGAACCCTCCGGCGTAACCACATTGTCGGCATCTCCGTGAAAGATACGGAAATTGACGGACTTGGCAGCTTTCAGCCGTTCCGGATTCACCGTACCACAAATAGGTATGGCAGCAGCAAAGACTTCCGGAAAACGGATGGCCATGTCAAAGGTACCCATTCCACCCATTGATAGTCCCATGATATAAACACAATCCTTATCTACCTGCGGCATGGCCAGATAAGTATCCAGCAGTTCCTTCAAGGTAACGAAAATTGGAGAAACCGGTACTTCCAACGGCATTTCTGTCGGAACGAAAGAGGCAGGACGCTCCATATATGCCCAATACCCCGTTTCCGGACATTGAGGAACCAACACGAATGCAGGATACTTTTCCCGGTTCACCGGATTCAGGAACATCTGTCCTCCATGAACAAGTTGCTTTTCATTGTCATTGCCACGTTCACCGGCACCGTGCAGAAAAAGTACCAAAGGATATTTCTCTCCGGATTTCATTCCCTGGGGACGAAGCAAGCGGTACAGCAAAGTATCTCCCCGGTCAGAAACAAAAGCCTCTCTCTGATATGTCTCCTGCGCCAACAAAGGCAACAGAGACATCAATACACAAATTACAGTGAATATCCGTTTCATCATTCCATTCTTATTTTACATGTTTTACCTCTGAACGCAAAGATACACCATTTTCGTTGAATGCCTCCACGCAGAAGTAATAATCCTGGTCGGTAGTAAGAGATTTCATCAGCAAATCATTCTTGCCATAAACCATCCAGGAACTGTAAAGCTTGTCGGGAGCAATGCCCCAAAGAACATTATATCCTTGTGCACCCTTCACCGGTTGCCAACTGACAGTGACATCACGACGGTCGGTGTGGCGGTCGACCGTTAACTTCTTAGGCTGCTGCGGTGCCTTACCCATACCCAATCCAAAAACACGGAGTTCGGAAATGGCTAGATTCGGAGTAGGAATATCTATATTCTTATAGCGGATATAGCGTGCAGACTCAGGCAACGCAAGTTCAACATAATCATTCGGAGTATCCTTATAACTCTCCTTGCGGTCTACCAATATCTTCCAGTTCTGTCCGTCCAGCGAACCTTCGATGACATAACGATGATGGAGTCCCTCGTAACGACCATACATATTGCTCTGATAATCGTGGTAGTTAATCTGAACGGCGCATACCGTAGCTGGCTTCTCCAAATCAATCATTACCCACTGGCGTTCATCATTGGCCTCAGCCAGCCAAAAAGTTTTCGTCAGTTCATCTGTCAAGGCAGACGGTACAAACTCTCCCTTGGTAGTAGAAGCTATCACCGGCTTGCCGTAAGAAAGCAGCATCCAGCCACGGAACTGCCCGGCCTTTCCGGGGACAGCAGGGGCATAGCGGGGATAATCTCCAAAACGGGTGTCCACATACATAATGCCTTCCTTGTCGAATCCTGCCGGAAACATGCAAAGACGACGCTCCCAGTTCACATTAATGGAAAGGGCCATGGAAGCAAAATGCCAGTATTGCCCACCGGGACCAAGTACAGTACTACCATGTCCGGCACCATTCATATAGCCGCCCGGCTTATAAGACACCGGGTTATGTTTCTGGTAAGTGTAAGGTCCCATCGGATGGTCGGCCACATAAACGCCGTCCGCGTAGACATTGAATTCCGTTCCCGGCGCTCCATATTGCATATAGTATTTCCCATTGTGCTTCGTCAGCCACGGTCCTTCCATATAGCCTCCCAATACGGTATCCGTATGGTTCTCTCCGAAACGTTCCCAGCCATGCCTGGGCATATCCAGATTAAAGAGTTCCTTGATATCCCCCTTCTTTATGAAACGGCGATTTCTGTCAAGCTCCATCCCGCGGATGGGATATACATTGGAAGATCCCCAGAACATATAGGCTTTCCCGTCATCATCAATAAACAAGTCAGGGTCCTGCAAATCATGCAGAATGGCAGGGGTAGCTTCCCAATTGCCGGAGGCCGGGGCGTCGGTATAGAGAATGCTCATGGCTCCGGAAGGATCGCCCGTAACATAGAGCAGAGAGTCTTTATAGTTATGTGCCGCCGGAGCATTACAGCCCTGCGGATACCAGTTTCTTCCCGGACGGACAAATTCCCAGTTTAGCAAATCCTTGGAATGCCAATATCCATGGGAACGGGTGACAAACATGTAATACTCTCCCCGGAACTCCACCACAGCAGGGTCGGCACCCGAACGATAGGAAATATCCTTGTCCGAATTATAAATCATATAAGTGTAATCAATGTTCAATGGATTACAGTACGTATCCTGACGCATACTCTGTGCACAAAGCGAACCTGCCGTACACAGCAAAGCCAGCAATGCACCAACTTGTTTTTTCATATCTTACTTCTTTATTTGTTATAAATATAGACTCCAGCTTATTTTTATTGCACATTGTTCCTTAAAAACATCGTATCGGCTATTTTTGTTACAAATAAAAGGAAAGTAAGTGAAACTGCATTATTTTACACTACCATAAAAGTACATCTGCTACATAACACAATAAAGAGAAATACTGTATTAGTACTTCTCTTTACATTTATTCTTTGATTATCAATATATTATCAAACAAGACAAATCAATCTTACATATAATTCATTTTACAACTTTTCAGCAGCTTTCTGTTTTCCCAAAGGAATAGAAACCCCCAAGTAAGCATTGACATTCTTCGTATTCTTGCCAAAGAACATATAGTCTGTTCCCGCAAAGAAAGGACCCAGTTTCAGTGCCAGACCGAAGGTTTTACCGGCTCCTTGAAGTACGGAATAGCTGGCAGCTACATTGAAAGCATTCGTCGGACGGATGCAGGCAGAGAAAGTCAACTCATTCAAAGTTTTCGGTTTGGCAAAACGACCGGTATACAAGGCACCCACTACCAGCCAATCATTCAATAAGGCATATTCAGCGCCAAGAACCATTGTAGAAGTCAATCCACGGGTACGGCTCTTCTCAGAAGCCTCCTCCGTCTTGAGCTGCAACATGTCATAGTTAAGAATCTCGCCGCTGTTCACAATATTCATGAACTCCTGCTGCGAGGCCGGGTCAAGAAGATCATAAGTCTGCTCTGCATTGGCTCGCGCTATACTGGTATTCGATTTAGACCATTTGATAAAGCCCAAATCAAGAACTGAAGCAGAAAGTGTCAATTTATCCAGTAACTTGTAAGATACTCCCAAATCAATAGCCCCACCATATCCGGCAAAACCAAAACTGCCAAAATCGATTTCATCGATATAATCACCATTCTCATTCTCGGGAAGTTCTAACAGCTTTGACGAGTTCTCCAAAGTTGCATCCACTTGAATGGAAGCTTTACTCGTCACTCCTGAAGAGCCGACAGAAGGAGTTTCCACATGAATCTGGTTGATGTTCAGCTTTAAGTTACCGATACCCAGCAGCATCTTCACCTTACCACCTACAGCCAGTCGGTCTGTGATATTCCTTGCAAAGCCAAGGCCGACTTCCGCATAGGAATTTATCTCAAGCTTCTGTCCATTAATGGTTTCGTTAATACCCAAATAGTCAGAAATATTGTCACCGAACTCCCGGCTGCTCATGTTATTCATAAACTGGAACATGGTTTTCGGTATGGCGGCACCGATATCATTACGCAACCCCACATTGACTGACCAGAAGTTCTTTCCTTTATACCACCCGGCAGACAGAATGTCGGTACTCAAATTCACATTCAAGTTATTGGTAGCATCCAGTCGGTTCATAAAGTCATTGCTCATGAAATAGTCGCTATCATCACTGTTCTCAATAATGTCCATAATATCCCTATACCCCAGGGAACTGGAGTTGACGGTAGCATTCAACGAACCTATCACGGGAATATTCAGATAACCGCGTCCCGGCATCAAGGCCGGATTGAGCTGCATACGCTGGTTACTTCCTTCCATAAAGTAGGAAGTGCGCAGGAACTGGGCTTGTCCGGAAAGAGAGAAGCAAAGCAACAATACCACAGACAGCCATACTTTCAGAGAATTCAATCGTTTCATAACCTTGTCAATATTTTCATTATCACCTGCAAAAATATAAAACAAGTTAATACCCTACAAACAACTTAACCGGATAGCCGTGCATAAAAGGCTTATACAGAGACTATCCGGTATAAATTAAGGAGCAAATAAAAGAACCCTCTTAAGAATGCCCTTATACTATTTCATCATAAACATGCTCATTTGCTCTCGTAGCGGTACTCAGAAAAACCGGGGCTGTCTCCTTTCTTTGTTGCAGAGACATTGACGTCACTGCCGGAGCACTCAACATTTCCTTGTATTTTTCCGGAGCAGTCAGTATCTTTACAGCCTCTTTCAAATCATCATCATCTTTCAACTGCTGGATAATGCTTCCACGCTGGAAATAATAACGCTTGATGATTTCTACCGCAATCATGCTCTTGATGTCCTTGGAGAAATGGTCAAGGTCACGGTCCAGATTATGCGACAATTTTTTCTCCAGCGCTTCAAACTCTTTCGAAGCATCAGTCAGATAGCCCTCAAATTCGGCCATCTCCTTCAGGTTCTTCAGCATCTTCTCTGTCTGCTGGTCGTATTTGAAGTCCGCCTTTTTCACCATCGCCTTGAAGTCCGCGTAATCGGCATCTGTAATTTCAAACTTCTCTGCTGAAGGAATGGTAGGATGTTTCAAGCAATAGTCCGTAGCATAATTGAAAATAAGATTGTCATTGACAAGATAGAACAGAATGTTGGGCAGCTTCTCCTGCTTCACCGCAATGTCCGGAGTCACGCCTCCACCATCACGCACTTCACGTCCGGCAGCCGTATGGAACACGGTAGTAAGGCTGTCCGGAATACGTCCCACACTGCCGTCCTCATTCCGGTGCTTGTAGTCGATAGCCTGCACACAACGGCCGCTGGGAATATAATATTTGGAAGTCGTCAGCTTCATGGTACCACCGTATGGCAACGGACGGGTGGTCTGCACCAATCCCTTACCGAAAGTACGGTTACCGATAATGACCGCACGGTCAAGGTCCTGCAAAGAGCCTGCAAGGATTTCTGACGAAGAAGCCGTTCCGCCATTGACCAGAACAGCCAAAGGAATTTCCAAATCCAACGGTTCACGCAACGTCTTGTAGGTATTGCTGGCTTGCTTAATCTTACCCTTTGTCGTCACAAGTGTTTTTCCGCGAGGCAGAAAGAAATTGGCTATCTCTATGGACTCATCCAGCAAGCCGCCTCCATTATTCCGCAGGTCAATCACCAACGAAGTCATCCCCCGCTTCTTCAAGTCCAGAAAAGCCTGCTTGAACTCCTTGGAAGGATTCCCCGAGAAGGTGCTGAGATTGATATAACCTATATTATTATCCAGCACCGTATAATAAGGTATGAACGGCAATTGGATGGAACGGCGCACAATGTCGAAATCCAACGGTTTCTCTGTACCGGGACGCTGCACTTTCAGCTTGAAGCTGGTACCCACTTGTCCGCGGAGCATCTCGCTGACTTCCTGGTTATTCTTTCCGGCAAGGTCTTTTCCGTCAATCTCCATCAAAATATCTCCGGCTTTCAGGCCTACATCGGCAGCGGGCATATTCTCGTATGGCTCAGATATCATGGAACGTTTCAGTTTCGGGTTCCAAGTAATCACAGAACCTATACCACCATAGGAATTCTTCAGCATCTGCTCCAGTTCGCTTTGGTCATCTTCCGGATAATACTCCGTGTAGGGGTCCAGCGAGTAGAGCATGGCATCAATGCCTTCACGGATAGTCTTGTTCGGATCAATCGTATCCACGTAAAACATATCCAACTCTTTCACAATGGAATTGAATATATCCAGATTCTTTGCTATTTGGAAACTACGGCTATCACCACTCTTAAACCCCCAAAAACAAACGGCTCCCGCTACAATCAGCAAGGCAACCATCCAGCGTATCTTTAAAATTCTTCTCATAATTATGATAATGTGCTAATATGCCAATGTGCCAATGTGCTAATAACCTGCAGCGTAATAGCGAAACAAATATTGCGCAGCCAATTAGCACATTGGCACATCAGCACATTAATTAATTAATAAAATTTCTTCCTTGATTTTTTCCCATTGTGCTGCCTGAAGCTCCGTACCCACCACTTGTATCACATCTTTGGAGAGAAGGGAGCCTATCTTGCCACATTTCTCCAGCGAGTAGCCACACGTCAGTCCATACAAGAAACCTGCCGCAAAATAGTCGCCAGCTCCTGTAGTGTCCACCACTTTCTCTACCGGAGCCGCTTGTACCTGCACCATCTCTGTACCTTTGCGAATCAGAGAACCACGGGCACCCACCTTTACAATGGCTATGCTACACATTTTGGCAATGATGTCCAATGCTTCCTCCGGTTCCTTACCCGTAAAGGCCTTTGCCTCTTCCTCATTGGCAAAAACAATATCCACATATTTGTTGACCAACAGAGAGAAAAATTCAAGGTCTCCTTCTACTATATTGTAGCTCGCCATGTCCAAACATACTTGTAAGCCGGCCTCTTTAGCCAGCTCAATGGCACGGAGAATCATATCATGGTCTTGCACCAGATACCCCTCTATAAATAGGTAAGCATATCCTTTGAACATATCCAGCGAAAGATCTTCCGCCTTCAATGTAGAAGCCGCCCCCAAATAAGTGCCGAAAGTACGCTCCCCATCAGGAGAAATGAAAGTAGAGGCTACACCGGACGGAAGGGTAGTGGAAAGCAATAAATTCGCCTCTGTCCCACGTTCCAGCAGGCTATCCCGGAAAAAGTTACCGTAAAAGTCATTGCTTACTTTTCCGATGAATCCCGTACCCGCACCAAGGCATGCCATTGCCCGAATTGCGTTTCCGGCAGAACCTCCGTTAGCCAGGTGCGTCTTCATCCGGCTGAAATACTCACTAATTTTCAAGAACTTATCTTCATCAATCAGCGTCATGCTTCCTTTCGGAAGCTGCATCTCCGTCAAAATATTATCATCTTCAATGATTGCCAGTGCATCAACCAAAGCATTGCCCAACCCAATTATTTTATCCATCTTCGATATTTTTTTTGCAAAGATATTGCATATTTCAAAATATCCTATTACTTTTGCAGCGCATTTGAGAAAAAACAACATTCTTCCTTAGCTCAGTCGGTTAGAGCATCTGACTGTTAATCAGAGGGTCC
>OHDA01000758.1_pt1 | contig 14392 bp, 8 predicted proteins | sample 1566881 | NCBI WGS metagenome assembly OHDA01 (sample SAMEA3879585, study PRJEB24766) | human gut metagenome | biome: human-associated habitat; feature: feces | place: USA | collected 1985/1987
AGTTATCTGCGGACGGGGCACGGCACCGGGGATGCCGTACCACATACGAAGAAGGGCCAGCACGCCGATACCGAACAGCAGGGTGGCGGAGAACATGGCATGATCCGCCGGAATGACGGCGGCGGCGAAAGAAAGAGCCATGGCATAAGACGCCAGAATATATGCCGCCGCTATTCCAAAGGGAATTTTCCATGCCCGGAAAGAGTTCCGGTCTCTGTGGAATTTTTTCCAGAGAACCCAGGCAGCCGCCACGCCCAGCAACACCGGAAGAGCCAGGTATTCATGCATCCGGAGCAGGAGCGAAGGGAGAGCTTCCCATCTGCTCCAAAAACCGGAAAGGGGTTCCGCGCAGCCGGGAGTGGCGGAATGCATCCGGGCGGAAATGCCGGGCGCAAGCAGCATGCACAGGGAACCTGCCACCTGAAACGCAAGGCCCGCATAAAACCACAGGGGAAGTTTTTCCTTCCGCACCAGGCGGACAAAGACGAACAAGGCTCCCAGCAACAGCCAGGTTCCCGGAATATTGTTTTCATTGGTCATGCCCGCCGGAAATCCCAGAACAGCCGCAGCGGCAAACTTTCCCCAGCTATTGTTTCTTCCGGAATCTCCCTTTCTCCCGGATTCCGCGTCTTCCAGCAAACCGCGGTACAGACACAGAAAGCCCAGCCAGACGGCGGCGCCCCAGGAATAGTTGGTGGCTCCGGAGAGCCAGTAAATCGTGACGCCGGGCCGGGCCGTGCACGTGAACAGCAGGAGAAGCCCCAATCCGAACAGACGCACGTCCGGCCAGGAACGGGGATCCACCCTGCGCCCGGAAGCCAGATAAAACATCATCAGCGCAAGACCGACCTGCACAAAGGGGTTGAGCAGCATGAAGAGCCATTTTCCCGCCGTCGCTACGGCAAAGGCCAGGTATTCCCCTATTCTGGGATTCCAGGTCATGTAGGAGGCTACGCAGCGCTCCCAGACCAGGCTGAAAGAGAAGCAGTGCTCCATGCCCGTCAGGGCATGATGGTACGTATCGGAAGTGAGAGGACTCCACCAGCTGAGCAGCGCCGTATATAATAAGGCGACTGCGGTCAGCGCCCAAAACCACACCCTGGACGTGCGGGGGGACATCATCAGCTCGGATCCGGTTTCCTTTTCCGCAGTGCGGGAGGCAAATCCAGGTCTTCCCCATCAAGAATGAGGGGGCGCACACGGGCAAAAAGGCCGTGGCCCGCACGCTCTTCTTCTCCTTCCTCCGGAGGCAATCCTTCCTCCAGCTCCTTGATGTCAGGCATCGGGACTGACTCCAATTCCGGCTCCGCCTCCGTTTCGGAAATTTGCGCAACAGACGCGGACTCCCGGAGCGTTTCCCCTTCATCCGGAATATCGGAGACAGGCCTTACGGGCACCAGTTCCTCTTCCAATTCACGTTCATCCCTCCTGGAGACGGCAACAGGGGCGGGAAGATCCGGCTCCGGATGCCGTTCCGGTTCGTCAACCGGGGCAGGAGGAGCAGGCTGAATAATGGTTTTCCCCTCTCCGAGGAAAGATTTTTCCTCCGGCACAAGCACTGTCTGCGGCTCCGCTTCCCGCTGAAGCACAACAGACGGGGAAACAGAGGTCTCTGCCACAGGCACGGCGCCCAGCACGGTCAGGGACAGGCGTTCTTCCGGCTGCTGCTCCACGGAAGCGCCGATGTGGAGGCGCACTCCCCTTCCCAGAATTTCCGCCACACCGTCCACCAGGTCTTCCAGACGCTGCAGCGTCAGGGAACCTCCGCCGCGCACCAGAACCAGGACATCGTCCACTTCTCCCAAACGTTTTTCCAGAAAAAGCGGGGAATGCCGGACCTGGTTCAATATATCCGCCACGGAAGCATCCGCAGACGCTTCACCCACGCCAAAGGAGCAAATCCCTTTTCCCGTTCCGGCTACGCTGAGCAGGTCGTCCAATCCCACCCGGAGCAGGTTTCCGGAAGAATTCAACAGAGACGGCACAATAAGCACGGCGCGGGCAATAAGGGCATTAACCACGGAAAAGGCTTCCAGCACCCCCTTGTCGGGATCTATGAGGCTTTCCATGGCGTCATTATCAAACCGCAGCACCATGTCGGAATACAGGGCAAGCCGGGCCAAAGCTTCATCCGCCTGGACAGCGCGCCGTTCCCCCTCAAACCTGAAGGGGCGGATGACAACGCTGACGACATAAGCCCCCTGTTCCTTGGCCAGACGGGCCGCTTCCGGAGCTACGCCGGATCCCGTTCCCCCTCCCAGCCCGGCGGCAAGGACGGCCAACGCGCTGCCTTCCAGCGCACGGAGAATGGAAGACTCGCTTTCACAGGCCGCCTGGGCTCCTACGGAGGCGTCCCCGCCGGAACCGAGGCCCCTGGTAAGCCTGGCGCCCAGATGAATCTTGCACGGAACGGATGAAGCGTTCAATAGGCGGGCATCAAGATTCATGGCGCAAACGGAAGCTGACTGGGGAGCCAGCAGCAGCACTTCCTCCATTACCTTGGTTCCTGCGGCCCCAATGCCGCACAGGCAGATTTTTCCGGGCAGGCCGGACGGCCCCTGGGGAGAGATTTCCAGCATGGTTGTTAATTTGGATAAAGGTTGATCAGGAGGTCTTCTTTCCGAAGAAGCCCAGCATCCGTCCCAGCCAGCTGCGCTGCTGCGGCAGTTCGGCATCCAGAATCTGGGCATACCGTATCAGGCCTATGGCCGTGCAGTAGCGCGGATCATCCAGGTAGGAAGGCGCACCGTTTTTAACCAGCGTAGGCCGGCTGATGGCCACGCCGAACACGTGGGAGGCCAGTTCCCCCACGCCGCGCATCAGGCTGGCGCCCCCGCACAGGTAAACGCCGTGGCAGCGGTTGCCCTTGAAAGTATCCTTGGGCAGGGAAGATTTGACCAGGTTGAAAATTTCCAGCAGGCGGGAACGGATGATTTCATTCAGCACGTTGCGTTCAATGGCGGCATCCTTCATATGCCCCTCTCCGCGCACGCGCACCATCTCGTTGGTTTTCCCGGAAAAGCTGTTGGCGTCCCCTTCCGTCTTCTTGAGCAGTTCCGCCTGGGCCAGAGGAATGCCGGTCATCAGCGTGATGTCATTGGAAATGTGGTCGCCGCCCAGGGGCACGCATCCGGAGGCCACAAGCTGGCCGTCCAGGTAAAGCACATAGTCCGTCGTGCCCGCACCCATGTCAATAAGCAGAGCGCCCGCCTGCTTGACCTGCCTGTTGAGCACAAACTGGGCCGTGGCAATGGGGGCGAAAACCACATCTGCAATATCCAGCGGGACTTCCCGCACGCAACGGAAGGAGTTGGTGATGCGGGATTTGATTCCGTGGATGATATGGCAATCAATGTCCAGGGTTCTTCCGGTCAATCCGGCGGGATTGGTCAGGTTCTCCTGCCCGTCCACGGAAAAGAGACCGGGCACGCGGTGCAGGACGAATTGTTCCGGCCCCAGGGCGACGTCCCGGGCGATTTCCGTCACCTCGTCCATATGCTCCTGGGAAATAATGCTTTCATCCGGGGGAAGACGGAACGTTCCCCGGTTGTTCTGCCCCACAATATGGGCGCCTGTCACGGACAAATAGACGGTCATGATATCCACGTCCGCATGGTCCTGGGCCATATTCCAGGCATCGTAAATGCACTGGATGACCTTGGAAGTGTCTTCAATCTCTCCGCGAACCACGCCCTCGCTAGGAACCTCACCCACGCCGATGATTGTCACGGTCGCATCGGGCTTCACTTCGCCCACGACCATGCAAGTCTTGCTTGTCCCTATCTCAAGCCCTACGTGAATTTTTGTCTTAGCCATGAAAATCAAGGAACTATCAACGTCCTCGCACCTGATAGCACATTACTTTCCATTATTCAAGAAAGCCTGCGCGAACATACGCAGAAAACGCGGTTTTCCTCCGCGCTGCCCCGGTTCAAAGGCCTGTGGGATGGCGCACCAGGAAGTGCCTGGTATTGCGGCCGTCCACTCTCCAGCGGGGGCCTTCGCCGCGGCGCCCGCTTCCCGTAGTGTCAAACCGGAGGCCGCAGATGACCATGAAGACGTGTCCATTCTTGGCATAAATGGAAATCCAGTCCCCGGCGCCTTTCTGCCCGTAATTCAGGAAAAGCCTGGAATGGCGGGTGGACGTAAGAAGGCCGGCTTCCTTCAGCACAAAGGAAGTGCTGCCGGAACAGTCATAATGGGTATCATGATGCCTCCTGTGCCCCCCGCCCAGCCGGTACGGCTTGTTGACCAGGGAATTGGCCGCCGCAATGGCGCGCTTGACCTGCGAAGGGGCATTTCTGGGGGGAATGGCTTTCCCGTTGTGAAGCACGGCCGTCTTGCCGGGAACAAAGTGGTAGGCGGGAAGACGCGCAGGAGCTTCAACTTGTTGCTGGGAGGAGCAGGAAGAGAGAAAAAGGCCGGCCAAAAGGGCGCCAGCCACGGAGAGAGTTTTGTGGGCCGCAAATGTCATGAGAATTATAAACTGCGGAATTCCCGCCTCCTTGGCAAGAAAATAAATTTCCCCCGTCCACATTACATGGTAGACGGGGGAAAGAAATCAGCAATATTTAGCCATTGGAACGGCTGTGGGCATCTTTTTCCACGGCCGTCCACAGGGAATCCAGGGAAGCCTGGACTTTCGCCAATGCTTCCTTCACAGGATCGCCCGGTTTCCCGTGCCCGAAGAGGTAGTATTTAATCTTGGGTTCCGTTCCGGAGGGGCGCACCGCAAAACTGCGGCCGTCCGCCAGATCTACGAAAATCATTTTTTCCGCCGGAATGGGATCGCCTTCCGCATCCACCATGTCGCCCTTGGAAAAGTCCCGGATGCCGCTGACGGCTACGCCGTCCACTTCCGTGGGAGGATTGGAGGAATAGGAAGCGGCAAGGGCGGCGATTCTGGCCGCGCCGTCCGCGCCTTCCATCACCAGCGATTTTCCCATTTCCAAATACACACCAAACTGCTCAAAGAGTTCATGCAGCAGTTCCAGAAGGCTCTTGCCGATGCTTTCCGCATACGCGGCCAGTTCCGCAAAGATGATGGCGGCGGAGTTGGCGTCCTTGTCCCGCACGAAGTCCTGGGCCAGGTAGCCGTAGCTTTCCTCCCCGCCGAAGACAAAGTAACGGCTGTATTCCAGACGCAGGGCGCGCGTCTGTTCTTCGCTCATCTTGCGGTAGCCCTCCCGTTTTTCCGCCGGAATGGCCTGTTCATATTTACCGAGTTTCTGGGCAATATACTTGAACCCCGTGAGGACGTTGACCACTTCATAACCGAAGTGGTGGCCGATGGCGTCCTGAAGCCCCGTCGTCACAAAGGTTTTCACCATCACGGCGCGGGAACGGTTGGAGTCATTGATGATGCCAAGATCGGACATGCTCATGCAGCGGTACCACGCCAGCAGGGAACCGATCTGGTTGCCGGTCAGCAGGTGCATCTTGCCGTCTTCCCCGCGCACAGCCACTCCCATGCGGTCCGCATCCGGGTCCGTGGCGATGACGATGTCCGCTCCGGAAGCATCCGCCTGTTCAATAGCCAGGGCCAGAGCCGGCGGATTTTCCGGGTTGGGGGAAGCAACCGTTGGGAAACGGCCGTCCTGAACATCCTGCGCCGCCACGGTCTGCACGTTGCAGCCCAGTTCCTTCAACAGGGGCACGATGATATGGCCGCCTGTCCCGTGGAGGTTGGAGTAAACGATTTTAGCTCCCCCCTTGTTGAAAAGTTCCGGACGGAGCAGCACCGTTTTCAAGCGGTCCATGTAAATGCGGTCAAAGGAGGAATCCAGCACATGAAGGGTTCCGCGCCGGTCTTCCGGCAACGGTTCATATTCTTCGGAAGTCAGGGAATTGACCTCCCTGATCACAGCCTTGTCATGCGGAGGCACCAGCTGGGCTCCATCATTGAAGTAAGCCTTGAAACCGTTGTCATGGGAGGGGTTGTGGCTGGCGGTCAGCACCACGCCGGAATCCGCATGGAGTTCCCGGATAGCAAAGGAGATTTCAGGAGTGGCGCGAGGACTGTCGAACAGGTAAATGTCACATCCCAGGTCCGTGCCGATTTTTGCGCAGAATTCGGCAAAATCACGGGAAAAGTGGCGCGTGTCGTGTCCGATGACCAGGCGGGGCTTCCTGCCCGGGTCCGTAGCCTCCACATGCTTTTTCACATAAATAATCAGGCCCCGCATGGCCCGCCCCACATTGAAGTAGTTCATGCAGGCGGTTCCCACGCAGGGATATTCCGGGCGGCCGTTCACGCCGCCGTTCCCCTGCTCGGCCCGGGTGACGATGCTGCCGATGGTACGTCCTCGAAGCCCCCCCGTGCCAAAGGCCAGCGTTTTGTAAAAACGGTCGTTCAGCTCCTGCCATTCCCCGGCGGCAGCCAATTCTTCTACGGCCTCGTGCGCTATGGGGGATTTGGTACCATCCAGCAGAAGGCGGATATTGGTCCGGGAAGACTCCAAAAGCTTCCCTTCTTTAACGGCATTCATCAGGGATTCGTCCAGTGTATTCATGCTGGCGGAATAGTACATCATGCCCCTTGTTTGACAATAGCTCTTTCCATCATGGCCTGAGAAAAAACGCCATATTCATCCCGGTGCGGGCGCGGGGAACGCTTTCCTCCCCGTCCCCTTGTTATTTAAAGGGTATTTAAAGGGACTGGCGGTCCCGGTACAACGGGCAAGAGGCATAAAGCTCTGCATGGGAACCGTCCCCGACGATGCGCCCGCCCTCAAACACCAGAATGCGCGTCGCCACGCGGATGGAACTGAAACGGTGGGCCACAATAAGCGCCGTCCTTCCCTCCACCAGCCGGTCCAGTTCCTGCTGGATCAGGGCCTCGCTTTCCGCATCCAGGGACGCGGTGGCTTCATCCAGAATCAGGATGGGAGCATCCTTCAGGAAAGCGCGGGCAATCGCTACACGCTGCCGCTGGCCGCCGGACAATCCGCTGCCTCCGTCGCCAAGCATGGTTTGATAGCCGTCCGGCATGCCCATGATGAAACCGTCCGCAGCCGCGGCGCGCGCCGCGGCCACCACCTCATCATCCGCAGCGTCCTGACGTCCCAAACGGATATTTTCCATAATGGTGCCGTGGAACAGGACGGGGTGCTGGGAGACGAAGGCGATATTCTTGCGCACATCATGCAGGGAAGCGTCCCTCACATCCACGCCATCCACGCGCAGGGCTCCGGAACTAACGTCATAAAACCTGGGAAGGAGGCTGGCAAATGTCGTCTTTCCGGCGCCGCTGGGCCCTACCAGCCCCACTACTTCCCCGGGGCGGATATGCACGTTGATGCCGTCCAGCACCTTGCGGGCGCCGTCATAGGAAAAGGAAACGCCGTCATAATCCAGGCGGCCGGCGGCGCGTCCCATAGGAACGGGATCAACGGCCTCCGGCATGGTATCCGGTTCTTTCAGGAGGTAATTGATGCGCTCCAGGGAGGCATAAGCGCTCTTCAAATTGGTGAGCGTCACGCCCAGCCGTTTGAGAGGGTCGTAACACATGAACAGGGCGGCGGCCAAAGCAGTGAAATCAGCCTTGGTGATGCCCATTTCATGCCCCCTTACCAGCAAAACGCCCAGGCCCAGCGCCGTCACCATTTCCAGCACGGGAACCAGGAAGTGCCTGTACTTCACCGTTCTGAGATTGATTTTGAAAAAACGCCGGATCAGCCCCAGGAAAAGATTTACCTGCTGTTCCTGCATTCCGTAGGAACGGATTTCACGCTGGGAGGCCAAATTTTCCTGGGCGGCGGCCGTAATATTGCCCAGTTCGTCCTGAGCCTGTTTGGACTTCTTCATCACGCGGCGGCCGAAAAAGCGGATGGGCCATATGGCCAGCGCAATCAGCCCCAGATTCATCAGGACCAAAGCCGTATTCGGATCAACAAATACCTTGTACACCAGGAAGGCAAGGGCGGTCAGCAGAGTCAGGGGCTGCTTGATGATGTCATTGGCCGCAACCACCAGCCCCCCCTGCACGTTGGCGGCGTCATTGATAAGCCGGCTGATCAGGTCTCCCCGTTTCTGGCGGTCAATGAAGGAAAGGGGCAGCGTCTGCAATTTGGAAAAGGCGTCCAGCCTGATTGCTTCCAGCACTTTCATGCTGACGATGCTGATCCAGTACACGTTGAAGAACGTGCCTATGCCCCGGACGGCGAAGACCAGAGGCAGCAGGGAGCATACAGCCAGCAGCACCGCCATGCGCATGTGTTCCGGGGCCACCAGCCGGGCGATCATGTCCTGAAGCTCCGGGGGAATCTGTGTATTGTCGAATACCACCGGAAATACTTTGGCAATCATCAGCGGAAAGCCGAAACCGCTGGCGGCGGCGGCCAGAGCCCCGGCAGCCAGAGCGGCAATGAACAGCTTCATCACGGGCTTCAAATACCGCGCATATTCAAAAAACTGTCTTAACATGAGGCGCCTCCTTCCTCCTCCGCAATCATCTGCTGCTTATTGTAAAGTTCCCGGTACAGGGGAGAAGAAGCCATCAGCTCCTCATGCGTGCCGTCTGCAACCACGCTTCCCTTCTCCAGCACCAGAATGCGGTCCGCCATCCGGATGGTGCTGAAACGGTGGGCAATAATGAACGTCGTGCGGCCGGAAGCCAGTTTCTCAATCTCCTTCTGAATCTGTTCCTCGCTCTTCATATCCAGGGAAGCCGTAGCTTCATCCAGCACCAGGATGGGAGCGTTTTTCAGAAAGGCCCTCGCCAGGGAAACGCGCTGCCGCTGGCCGCCGGAAAGCCCTTCCCCCATTTCTCCGATCATGCGGGAATACCCTTCACCCGTCTCATGGATAAAACTGTCCACGGCGGACATGCGCCCGGCTTCTTCCACTTCCGCGTCGGAAGCGTCCGGACGGCCGATGCGTATATTATCCGCCACGGAGCCGCGGAACAGAACGGGATACTGGGAAACCAGCGCTATGTGGGAAAGAAGATCCTTTTTACCCATCTCCCGCACGTCGATGCCGTCCACCTCCACGCTGCCGGAAAGGACATCATAAAAACGGCACAGCAAATTAATGAACGTCGTCTTCCCTGCTCCGCTGGGCCCAACCAGGGCCACCACCTGCCCGGCCGGAATGCGGAGATCAATGTTCCTCATGACGGGAGAGTCCTGCTGGTAACCGAAGCAAACGTTACGGAACTCCACTTCCCCCTTCCATGCCTCCGGGCTTTTTGGATTTTCCGGTTCGGGCACGTCATCCGGAGCATTCAGCACGTGGTTGATGCGTTCCAGACCGGCATTAAGGGTTTCCGCCTTGTTATGGACAGCCCCCAGCTTCTTGACCGGCTCATAGCAAAGATACATGGCCGTGGCCAGCGCGGCAAAATCCCCCATGTTCATGCCGTTCATGTTGCCAACCAGCAGGGTGGCGGCCATGGCTATGGCGCTGACGAACTCAATCAAGGGGGTCAGCAGGCTCTGCCACCTGACCGCGCCGATAGACGCCTGGATATAACGGCGGATCCTGTCCCTGAACAGCCCTATCTGCTGCTGTTCCAGTTCAAAGGCCCTGATATCCCGCTGGGAAGAGAAATTCTCCTGGAGCGTGGAGGAAAGATCCCCCTGGCTGGACTGCACCACCCGGGCGCGGGCAAGCATTTTTTTGCCGATGTACCGGATGGGAATCACGCAAACGCCTACCAGGAGCATATTCGCCAGCAGAATAAGAAACTGCTCGCTGACGGAGGCCCTGTAAATCAGAAACCCTAACGCGGCCAAAAGAGTCAGGGGCTGGATAATAAGGTCATTGGCAATCTGTACCAGGCCGCCCTGGAGAAACTGGGTATCCTGCATCAGGCGGCTCAGCAGGTCCCCCTTCTGCTGCCGGTCGTGAAAAGCCAGGGACAAATCCTGATACTTTCTGTACACCTTGAGCCGCAATGTCTCCAGAACTCCCAGCCCTATTTTGGAAAGCAAATAGACATTGACAAAAGAAGACAGGCCGCGCACCACCACCACCAGCGGGAGCATGGCCGCCGTGGCCCACACCGTCACCATGGGCAGGTTTTCCGGGCTTACATACCACAAGAGCACCCGTTCCGCCCACGGAGGCAGCGGTTTCCCGTCAAAAATCACGGGAAACATCTCCTGTAAAATCACCGGAATGCCGAAACCGCTGGAAACAGCGGCCACAATGCCTCCGACCACCGCCCACACCAGCGTGCCCTTATAAGGAAGAAGATACTCGCGCCACAATGCCCTGGCGCGCAGGATGGAGGATTCCTGCCCCTCTGTTGACTGTTTCCTCATAAGTATTCCGGATGGCCGCGCCCGGGAACGGACGGCGCGCAATCGGCAGGGATCATACCATGAAGACCGTGAATGACAAGCTCCTTGCGATAAAAACTGCATGGGTAAATGCCTGGCGGGCAGACCTCCGGGCATCCCGGCTTGCCCGCCACCCCGTAATGGTCTACCTTTCCGTCGCATGCTGAAGACAGGATTAATCCAACCGGAAACCATTCCCGGCCACTTTCCCCGAAATCTCAGAACCATCGTGGAACTGTACCGTTCCTGCCTGGACGCAGGCGCGGAGCTCGTCCTCTGTCCGCCGCTGGCCCTCAGCGGCGTGCATACCGGGGAACTGGCTCTGCGCAGCGGCTTCCGGACCCAGCACCGGGCGGCCCTGGCCTATCTGGCACGGGAAATAGCGGATGTCCCCCTGCTGCTGGGAGCGACGGATGCGGAAGGCATAAGATTCCACCTGTTGAGGAACGGCCTTTCCTTTCCCCGGCAGGCCGTTATCCCTCCCTCCCCGCATGGAAAAGAACGCGTTCCCGTCTTTGGCATCTGGAGAACGGAGGATGAGGCAGTTTTTTCCATCGCCCCGTGGGGAGAAATTCCTCCGCCGCACGTTTCCGCCACATGCCTGCTGCTCCGCACGCCTGCCAATGCATGGCATGAGGGATTGCTGGAACAGGATGAGGAAGAAGCCCGCCTGACGGCGCGGGAAACAGGCCTGCCCGTATTCACGGCCCGCCTGGCCGGGGGAGAAGGTCCGTTTCTGCTGCCCGGCGCATCTTCCGTATGGTCCGGCAATGAAAATCTTCTCAAACGGCTGCGTCTTTTTGAACGGGATTCCGCCGTCATTTCACCGGAAAACCCCACAGGAACGGACTCCCCCCTGCCCTCCCCGGAACAACAGCTCCGGCACGCCCTCCGCAAAGGGATGGAAGACTTCATTCTGAAAAGCGGGTACGGGGCCGTCTGCCTGAATTTGCTGGAAAATTCCGCATCCCTCCTGTTGGCGGAACTATTGAAGGAAACGTGCCCCTCTCTGGAAGTGACGGGGTTCCTCCCCTCCCTGCCCGGCATTCCGGAAGAGACACGGGAAAGAGTCCAAGCCTTCGCCGGCACGGCTGGCATTGGCGTACGGACGGTTTCTTTCCCCGCCAAAGCCGGAGGGCTGGACGAAAAAGCTGCAATCGCGTGGCTCATGCGCCAATGGGCGGAAGAAGAAGGCGCCCTGCTGCTCTCTTCTCTGACGGGGACGGATATCATGACGGCGCCCCGCTTCCTTCCAGCCGCTTTAGCCGCGGATTTCATGCCGCTGGGGGATTTATACGAAACGGAACTGGCAAACCTGTTCCCCGGTTTTATTTCTCCCGCTCCGGAGGCCGCCAGGCGCGACGGGTTTCTCATCCGCCTGCACCGGGAACATGAATCCGCCACGGAGCTGGCGAATCGGTTCCCGGAATCGGAAAGGGAAATCCGCCGTCTGCAGCGGCAGGCCCGCGCATCCGAATGGACACGCCTGAAACTGCCGCCGCGCCTCATGCTGCGCTCCATCCCCGGAACGCAGGAAACGCCTTATATCCATCGGCTGGCAGACTGACGCGGAACCTCCCTTTTCCTCCCGTGGCATACATTGCGCTTGCTCTTGAAGAGGAAGAAGTGATTAGTAGAAGCCATGCAATTCCATGTAGCAACCATGATCGGCCGCGCCGCTTTAAGGCTGGTTGACCGGTTGGGGTCAATCGGATTGCTGCTTTATCAAGTGGCTTCATGCATGTGGTCCGGCCAATTCCGGATGCGCGTGCTTGTGGAGCAAATTGCAAAAATCGGGGTGCAATCCCAGCCGGTGGTTATCATCACCGGCGCGTTCACCGGCGCGGTGCTGGAAGCCCAGACACTATTCCAGCTTCAAACGGTGAGAATGGAAACCATGGGCGGGGCCGTCGTCGCCGTGGGCATGTTCCGGGAGCTGGGCCCCGTCATCACCGGGCTGATGCTTGCGGGGCGCGTCGGATCCGCCATGGCTGCGGAAATCGGCACCATGAAAGTCACGGAACAGGTGGATGCCCTTAAATCCATGAATGTGGATCCGGTAGACTACCTGGTGAAGCCGCGGATACAGGCCATGCTTATTTCCATGCCCATCCTGATGATGGAAGCCGTTCTGGTGGGCATCGCCTCCGCGTACATTGTCAGCGTCACCGCCTTTAACGTAGACCAGGCCTACTGGATGCACTTCATGAGCAAATTCGTCACCATGGGGGACATCTTCGTAGCCCTGGTCAAGGCTCTTGCTTTTGGCCTCATCATTTCCACCATCTCCTGCCGGGAGGGGCTGAACACCACGAACGGCGCCGTGGGCGTAGGCAAATCCACCATGCAGGCCATGGTATACGCTTCCGTGGCCCTGCTCATCGCCAACTTTATCCTGACCATGATCCTCAACTCTTTCTTCCCCATGGGATTCATGAGATAGCCTTTCCCCGCCGCCATGCAGCCATTCATCCGCGTCCATCAGCTCAGACAAAGCTTCGGCACCCAGGAAGTGCTGAAAGGCGTAAGCTTTGACGTGGGCAAGGGAGAACTGATGGCTTTAATAGGAGGTTCCGGAGCCGGGAAAAGCGTCATTCTGAAACATCTGGACGGCCTGATGGACCCTTTGGACGGCTATGTGGAAATAGACGGCAGGCGCATCAGCGGCGCGCCGGAAAAAATCAAAAAGCAAATCCGCAGCAACATCGGATTCATGTTCCAGCAGGGAGCCTTATTCGATTCCTTGAGCGTGGGAGAAAACGTAGCCTTCCCCCTGCGGGAGGCGGGGATCAGGGATGAAAACGAACTGGACACCCGTATCTCAGCCGCTTTGGATTCCGTAGGACTGCTGGGACAGCAGGAAAAAATGCCGGCCAGCCTCTCCGGCGGCATGATCAAGCGCGTCGCCGTAGCCAGGGCAATCATTACCACTCCGGAATGCCTGCTCTATGACGAACCCACAGCGGGCCTGGACCCCATCGTTACGGACAGCATCAGCTTCCTCATCCGGCAAATCTGCAAGGACAAAGGCATCACCACCGTCATTGTCTCCCATGACATGCCCAGCGTGATCCGCATCGCGGACAAAATCGTCTATCTCAGAAACGGTGAGGTTTACTGGACGGGAACTCCGGAAGAACTGTTGCACTCCAAAGACGAAATCCTGCAAAAATTCCTGTACGGGGACTCCGGGGAAAACTGGGCAGCCCTGTCCGGCAAAAATGAAAACTTCCAACGGGTTCTGCTGGAACGGGCGGAACGGGAACGCAAACAATAACCATCTTGCCACAGAGCCATGAAACAGAAACTTAAACCGGAAACCTGGGTAGGCATCTTTCTGATCGCCGGGATCCTGATGATTATCGGAGTCATCCTGGGATTCGGCAACATCAAAACATCCAAGGAGCAAACCTACCCCATCAACATCATTTTCAAAGATGCGGCGGGGCTCATCAAGGATTCCCAGATACGCCTGGGCGGCGTCACGGTGGGGAAAGTCACCAAAGCCCCTGAACTCCTGCCTTCCGGCAATGAAGTCATGCTGGAAGCCAGCATCCAGAGCGACGTGAAAATCCAGCAAGGGTCCGTCTTCCGGGTGGACATGCAGAACATCCTGGGCGACAAATACATCGATATCGTCCCTCCGGCCCAGCCCACGCATGAATACATCCTTCCCCATGCCACCATCATCGGTCAGCCGGAAAGCGATTTCAGCAAAATCAAAAACAATGCCGTGGGCGCCACAGAGGAAATCCTGAAAATCCTCAAGCAAATCGAGAAAAATTCGGACAACATTGACGACGCCATCCTCAATATCGGAGAGGCGGCCAAAGGGCTGGCCCAGACGACCAGGCTGATCAACGAGGGCATCCTGAACCGGGAGAACATCCAGAACCTCGGCAGCGTACTGTCTCAAATAAACCGGGCGGGAGAACAGCTCCCCGGCCTCATGGAAGAAACGCGCTCCTCGGTCGCGGCCATGAAAGACACCGTCCGGGATGCCCGCAAACTCATTGCCGGAGCTGAAGAAAAGCTCAACACTCTGGACCCCGCCGTCAAGGCAATCCCCCCTACGCTGGCCGCTCTGAGGAAAGCATCTGAACAAA